>Ga0075477_10001014_pt1 | contig 12939 bp, 10 predicted proteins | sample DEB08_DNA_FD_76338 | JGI IMG/M metagenome (GOLD analysis project Ga0075477, IMG submission 76338) | Aqueous microbial communities from the Delaware River and Bay under freshwater to marine salinity gradient to study organic matter... | ecosystem: Environmental > Aquatic > Marine > Coastal ...
CGCTGCTGCTTGATGGGCTGACGCAGGATGTCGAAACCGGCGATCCGGAAGAAATTCTCAATCTGCCTGCAGACGTGGTGCAACAGATCGAAGCCGTGGTCGAGGAAGACTGGAGTCAGATCCGCAAGTTTCGTGCGCTGCGCCGCTACCTGTTCGATGATGACAAGCTCAATATCCAGTACGATGCCCGTTCGACCAGTACGGCCGCTGAGACATTCGCCAATGGCAGGGGTAACTGCCTTGCGATCAGCAATCTTTTTGTCGCCTCGGCGAGACACCTGGGTCTCGATGCGCGTTATAAAACCATGTCGGTCAGGCCCACCTGGGAGCAGGCGGGGCTGACGCTGATTCGCTATGAGCACATTGTGGCGATTGGCGAACTCGACTCCCGCGATGAGTACATCGTCGACTTCCTGCCGGAACTGACCTCCACCAGCCGTGACAGTCGGCTAATCTCCGACGAGCAGGCGCTGGCCCTTTACTACAACAACCTCGGCGCTGAAGCCCTGGTCCGGCGGGAAACGGAACTCGGCGTGGCGTTGATTCTGAAATCCATCAAGCTCTGGCCCGAACACTCAGACAGCTGGAACAACATCGGTGCAGCCTACCGCCGGCTGGGTGAGACCCGTCTGGCTGAACTGAGTTACAAGCGTGCATTGCGCCATGACGGCAACAATTATTCTGCCCTTGCGAACCTGACCCAGTTCTATATCGGCGAGGGGCGCCAGGCGGAAGCGGAGCAATTCGTGGCCCGGGTTAACCGTTACTATCGGAAAAACCCCTACTATTACTACTATCTCGCGCGCCTCGGTTATTCCTCTGGTGATTACGAATCTGCGCGGGAGTTTCTTGATCAGGCCATCTATCTCAAAAGGGATGACCCTGAACTGTATCGCGCGCTCGCAGATACTTATCGACGGCTCGGTGACGATGCGAAAGCGGAAGAGCTTGTGGCCTTCGCCGCAACCGTTAAGCCACGTAAAACCCGATACTGGGGAGAGCGGAAAAACTGGGCGCGTTCGATAACGATATTCCGTTAACCTCTCTCTCCTCCCCCTCTCTTTGCAGATGCTCAAGCCCGAGAGCGCCCAGGTGGGCACCGGCGCGACCAGATGCTATGGTTCGCCTATGTTGCCGCTAAGTCGAGAAGAAGTCCTCTCTGCCTTTGATGACACCGAAGACCTGTTTCTGCCGGACCTGGCCAGCATAGACTGGGCAGTACACGACTACCTTGGCTGGATTCATCCAGCAGGTCACCAGGGGTTCGTGGTGCTGCAGTCACCAAACACTGGCGAGGTCCGTGGCATTCGACTGAATCGCGCCCAGCGTAAATCCAGGAAGCCCCGGTTGGAGATGTGTTCCTGGTGCCACCACGTGCATCGCACTAATGGTACTGCCATGTTTACGGTGTCAGTGCGTGGCAGTGACGGCCGGCACACGCTGGGAAACGTCATGTGCAAAAATCTCGACTGCAGCCTGCGGATTCGCAACCTGGTTTCGCCAGACAGCATCATGAAAGAGTCCCTGTATGAGCCAGCTAAAATCTGGCGCATGCAGCAGTCGATGCATAAGTGGCTCGGGCGCGCAAACCAGATTTAAGCTTGCTATCAGGCCGCCTGATGCTAAACTGCGCTCGCTGACCTGGACCTCAGCAAGCGACATTTTGATTTGTTCAGGCGAACCGTCCAATACTGCCCCTCCTTCCCGGACTTTCTGTCCGCTACCGAGTTTCAAATTCTTCATGCCGTGACGTGCAACAGCACAGGTGGCCTGGAAACAAGATTCCAGCGAAACACGAAACGATAAACAGGCATCACGCATTGATGCCAAGGGTAACTATGACTTTTTCAAACATGGGGCTCGTCAAAGCCCTGCTCAAAGCTGTATCAGATGCAGGATACGAAACGCCGACTCCAATCCAGCAGGGCACGGTCAGCGCCTGCCTGCAGGGCCGTGATGTAATGGCCAGTGCCCAGACGGGTACGGGCAAGACGGCTGCCTTCACGTTGCCGGTGCTGCAGAAACTCGCGGGTAGCAAATCGAAACGGGCGCCGCGTGCGCTGATTATCACACCGACCCGAGAGCTGGCGGCTCAGATACAGGAGAGTGTCATCACCTATGGCAAGTATCTCGATCTCAAGTCGCTGGTGGTCTATGGCGGGGTCAAGATCAATCCGCAGATCAGCCGGCTGCGGCAGGGTGTGGATGTGCTGGTGGCGACGCCGGGTCGTCTGCTTGACCTGCATGGTCAGTCGGCAGTGGATCTGAGCGAGGTTGAGATCCTGGTGCTGGATGAGGCCGATCGCATGCTCGATATGGGGTTCATTCACGATGTCCGCCGCATCCAGGAGCGATTGCCAACGAAGCGCCAGTCGCTGATGTTTTCTGCGACCTTCTCGCCAGAGATTCGCAAGCTGGCAAAGACGATGCTGACAGACCCTGTCGAGGTCGATGTGTCGCCAAAGAATTCAGCAGCGGAAACCGTAGCGCAGGTGGTGTTCCCGGTCGACAAGAAACGCAAGACGGCGCTCCTGTCCCATCTCTACCACGAGTTTGGCTGGAACCAGTCCCTTGTCTTCACCCGGACCAAGCATGGTGCCAACCGGCTCGTGCGTGACCTTGCAAAATCCGGTATTGAGGCGGAAGCCATTCATGGCAACAAGAGCCAGGCGGCCCGCACGAGGGCGCTTGAGGGTTTCAAGAAGGGTAAGGTCGCTATGCTGGTCGCCACCGATATTGCATCCCGCGGGATCGACATCAGCGAACTGCCACTGGTGGTGAACTACGACCTGCCTGATGTCTCGGAAGACTATGTGCACCGGATTGGTCGCACGGGCCGTGCCGGAGCCGAAGGCGCTGCACTGTCACTGGTGTCGGCCGATGAGGCCAAGCAGCTGCATGCAATCGAGAAACTGATCAAACAGGACATCGAGCGCGAGGAAATTGAGGGTTTTGAGCCTGAGCACGTGGTGCCCTTTGCGAAGAAACGCGAGCCCGCCGGACAGCGAAATCCGGGCAGGAACAAGTCCGGTCAGCCGTCAGGCCGCAGTCGTCGTCGCGGTCGCAGGCGCGCAGCCTGACAAAACGGCGTTGCTGAGGCGGAACGGTTCGGCCTCCATCGCCTCGCATCATCGATCGCGATCCCCATGCAAGCGTTTCGCCGCAAAGTAGAACAATGGGATCACAGGTCTGGTCAGGAGGCGACAGCGAGTTTCCGGACTGACTGGCCGCGCTCGATGCGCTCAAGGATCTCCCGGGTCCGCTCAGCACCTTCTGCCTTGCTGAACAGGTAACCCTGGATCGCCTCGCAGCCCAGTTCGCGCAGGTATTCAAGCTGTGGGTCGTTCTCCACGCCTTCGGCAATCAGATTGAGCTTCAGTCCTTTTGCCATCGCAATGATGGCGTCGACGATGCTCGTTGCTTCCTCGTTGACATTGATGGAGCTGACAAAGGATTTGTCGATTTTCAGGGTATTGATCGGGAACTGCTGCAGGTAACTGAGCGATGAATAACCGGTACCAAAATCGTCCACCGCGATCTTGATGCCCATGCGGGTCAGACGCCGCAACTTCTGGATGACCTTGGACATATCATTCATGATCACGTTCTCGGTGATCTCGACTTCAAGGCACTCGCCTGGCAGGTCGTACTTTGCCAGGGCCGCAGTGATCTCGTCGATGAAGCTGTCCTGCTCTACCTGCAGGCCAGAGAAGTTGATGGAAACCCGGACATCTGTCATACCTTCTGTCCGCCACCTCGCGACATCAGCACAAGCGCGGTCAAGCACATAGCGGCCAAGTTCCAGTATAAGCCCGGTTTCCTCGGCAATGGGAATGAAATCGCCCGGGAAAATCAGTCCGTTGGCCGGATGTTCCCAGCGGATCAGTGCCTCGAATCCAACCAGTTTCTCGGTTTTGGCATCGACCTGTGGTTGGTAACAGACCTTGATGTCGTCAGTTGTCAGTGCCTTGCGCAGTTCCCGCTCAACGGTGAGGCGCGCGTTCGACGCCTCGTTCATGGTTTCATCGAAGAACTGGTAGCCGTTCTTGCCGGCCTCTTTGACGGCATACATGGCGAGGTCCGCGGAGGCGATCAGGGCTTCAATGCTGCTGCCGGCCTCGGGGTACATGGCGATACCAATACTCGACGTCACATACAGGTCATGCTCATCGATCGAGAAGGGCTCTTTCAGTTCGGCCAGGATCTTGTCTGCGATGATGACAGCGTCCTCATCGTGATTCACATTGGGCAGGATCAGCGCGAACTCGTCGCCACCGAAGCGGGCCAGGGTGTCGCCCTTGCGCAGGCAGCTTTCCAGGCGCTGCGAGACCGCCTGCAGCAGGCGGTCGCCGGTGGTATGGCCAAGTGTGTCATTGACCCATTTGAATCGGTCGAGATCGAGGAACATGACCGCCAGTTTCTGCTTGTTGCGGACGGCGTGGGTCATGGCAAGATTCAGCCGGTCTTCCATCAGGACGCGGTTCGGCAGACGGGTCAGGGTGTCATGGTAGGCCTGGAAATTAATCATCTCCTGGGCTTTCTTGCGGTCCGTGATATCCCTGGCCACGCCATAGGTGCCGTTCAACGGTTCGCCATGAATGCTGTCGCTGTCGAGCTCGACTGACATCGACGTCGTGTCGAAGTAGCGGTACTCAGCCTCATCCTTGCAGCGTAGTTTCAGCTCAACATTGCGGGACTTGCGCTGGCCTGAGCGACGTTCCGTGAACACGTACTTTGCCTGATCCTTGCTCGGCCCGGACACCAGCGCCGAGTAGTGCTCACCGATCAGTTCATTCTTGTCGAAACCCAGGGTCTGGTAGACCGTGTCGTTGAGGAAGGTGAAACGGCCCTCGCGGTCCAGCATGAAGACGATGTCCGGCGAGTGATCAACGATAAACCGATGCAGGTGCTCTGATTCTGCCAACTTCTGCTGAATCGATGAGTTTGCCAGCTCCAGGGCTTTCTTCGACGTGGCGTTCTTGACCGTAGCCAGCAGTTCGTCAGGGACATAGGGCTTCTTCAGGAAGTCATAGGCACCTTTCTTGAGCGCATTGCGGGTTGAATCGAAGTCAGTATTACCGCTGACGACAATCACTTTCGTGTGAATGCCGGAGGCAATGACATGGTCGATGACATCGTAGCCGGAACCGTTGGGCATCTGCAGGTCCAGCAGCAAGGTATCGAAGTGATGTTGATTCAACAGCTCGATAGCGTCATTGCCGCAGTCAGCGGTGGTGACCTCATAGCCGCTGAGAGACATCAGTTCTTTTAAGCTGTCGAGCTGGCCCGGTTCTTCATCAACGATCAGGACAGTGTTACAGGTTTGATTGTCGGTCAGCGCATTCATGATGGTCATCCACTGTTATTGTTCGAATTCTTGTATCTGCGGCAGCGTGAGCCGAAACTCCGTTGCCCCCGGATTTGATCGGTAGCTGAGATAGCCGCCGGCGGCCTCGATCAGCTTCTTGGTAACACCCAGCCCCTGGCCACGGTGATCACCGTCCCGGCTGGTCGTGCCGGGTTGGAAAATGTCGCCCAGCGTGTCATCGATGCCCGGGCCATTGTCAGTCACACTGATTTCGACCCAGGTCCCGGCGCCCTGGCGCAGGCCGCCGCGGCTCTCCATGCTAATCTCACCGTCCCCGGCCATAGCCTCGACGGCATTTTTGAACAGGTTGACGATCACCTGTTTCAGCGCAGCATTCTGGATGCTGGCCAGTGGCCGCGCGTGGTCCAGTTTCAGTCTGAATGCAATGTTCTGAGCGCTTTTACCGAAGAGCGCCGCCTGCTGTTCGATAATGCTGTTTACATCGGTTGCTTCATCAACCGCTTCAGGCGGTTGGTCCAGGTGCCTGAACTGCTCGATGATGTCGGCAGTGCGATAGAGTTCTGCACTGATGCTGTCCAGTGTCACCTGCGCATCGTGTTCGGCGCCGAGTTTTAAGGAGAGTATTTTCAGGTAGTTTTGTACGGTTGAGAGCGGGTTGTTCGCTTCGTGAATCAGCTCACGGGCCCGCTGCACAATGTCATCCCGATTGATGCTGGGTACAGCGGGGTTGCTAAGAATGTGTCGAGCGACGTCCTGGAACAGGGCGGTTGGATGATCAGCTGAGTTTTCTTCCTCAACGCCCACTGCGGCGACGGCAGCGCAGCTGTCGGTACTGGCGCTGAGACAGACGGGTACCGCCACGAAACACCTTGTGCCCAGCTCTGTCACCAGGTTCTCGTCGACTGCTGTGATCGTGCGATTCGCGCTTGTCACGGCGTCCCCGCTCGCTGCTGCCGTCTCGATCATCGAGCGGCCGCTGGTTAGGACAAGCTCGCCGTTGCTCCAGCCCTGCTCCCGCTGCAGGAAGATAGAAACAGCGGTTGAGCCATAGATGAGCCTTGCCAGGCTGCCCAGGGCCGTGGCAGGTGACTCTGCCTGGTTCAGAGAGGCCTTGAAATTGATCAACGCCAGTTGCCGGTTCAGTTCGGCCAGGTCGGTTTCAGGTGCTCGCCTCTCATGTTGTTCGTCAGGGTTTACGCCGGTGTTCAGCGCATCTGCGCTGAGCTGCAGCATGGCTGCACAGCTTTCGATATCCGGTGTGTCGCTGGCAAGATTTAGTGCAGCCGCGACTATTCGGGTCAGCAGGGGTGTATCATGCAGCAGTTCCGGCGCGTGATGCGCGAACGCGAGTGCGTGATCAACGTCTGTATCCCCTGAACGGAAATCTGTGCCCGCAAGGCAGGCACAGCGTTGTGCCCGTGCCTGCAGTCACGGTGCCAGCAGGTCAGCGAGCCTGCCGGCAAGACTGACGGCCCTGGCAGGCGAGGTTGCATCCAGGTCGTGATCGGGGAAATTCAGGAAGGTGAGTGCCAGGTCGCGCAGGATCTCTGGATCAATTCCGTCAGCCCAGGCATCAAACTGGTGCGGGTCCAGCGCTGTCAGGTAGTAGGTCAGCAGTCGCGGGTGTGATTCAACGACAGACATCCATCGCGGGATATCTGTATCACCCGAATCATACAGTTTGGACAAAATTAAGAGCGTCTGCAGCATGGTGGGCGAGCTGTGACCCACTGTTGTCCTGATTTGAAGAGAGGCTTGAGCAGACGACATCGGGCGATTTTAGGATGATAACTCTTTTTTAACAATAACTTATGAATGTTTTTTAACGTCAAATTTTCAAATGTATTGTAACTTTCTGAAAGCGGGCTGGGACCACCGGGGAGCTTCATGCTGCAGCGATTGAACAGCCTGTTTCGGCCGGGCGGGCACCTGTTTTATGGCTGGTACGTGGTTGGCGCTGCCGGTGGCGTGCAGTTCCTCGCGGCCATCCTCTGGATGCAGTCTTATGGTGCATACGTTGTCCTGCTCCAGGATGAGTTCGGCTGGAGCAGTGCACTCGTCGCTGGCGCATTCGCCATGACGCGGATTGAAAGCGGTATCCTCGGCCCGTTGCAGGGCTGGCTCGCCGACCGCTATGGTCCGCGCGCAGTGCTCACCTTCGGCACGATCCTGTTCGGGATCGGTTTTATGCTGTTCAGCCAGGTGGATTCCCTGTTGACCTTCTACCTGGTTTTCGCCCTGATTGCCGTCGGCTCCAGTCTGGGGGGCTTCGCAACGGTCATGGTTGCACTGGTGAACTGGTTCAACCGCAATCGCGCCAAAGCCGTTGCCATGTCGCAGATGGGCTATGCCCTGGGCGGTATCTGTGTGCCGCTGGTCATCCTCTGCCTTGAGGCATTTGGCTGGCGGACAACGGCGTTCATCTCGGGTGTCATCGTCCTGGTCGCCGGGCTGCCGATGGTTCAGCTGGTGCGGCACCGGCCGGAGGAAATCGGTGAGATCCCGGATGGCTCAGCAACGGGCCCTTCGGGTGATCAGCGCAATATCTTCAGCGAGAATCGTGATTTCACCGCCCGGGAAGCAATGCGCACCGCGTCGTTCTGGTTGATCTCCGTCGGTCATGCCTGTGCGCTGCTGACCGTGTCCTCAATCCTGGTGCACCTGGTACCTCACCTGACCGGCAGCATGGACTACAGCCTTGCCCAGGCCGGGCTTGTTGTGGCGCTGATGACAGGGTTCCAGATGACAGGACAGCTCGTCGGTGGCTACCTTGGCGACCGGTTCAATAAACAGGTCATCTGTGTGCTCTGCATGTTTTCACACGTGATGGGCCTGTCTCTGCTGGCTTATGCCAGCAGCACCTGGATGGTGATTGTCTTCACTGCACTGCACGGCCTGGCATGGGGAATCCGGGGCCCCCTGATGGTGGCACTGCGAGCAGATTATTTCGGGCCCAGTTCCTTCGGGACCATCATGGGGTTCTCGTCACTGATCGTGATGCTGGGCATGTCGGCAGGCCCGATCTTCGCCGGATACATGGCGGATGTGTACGGTAACTATCAGCTGGGCTTTGTCCTGCTGGCGGCAGGGGCAATGGTGGGGTCGGCATGCTTTGCGTTTGCCGGTCCGCCAGGGCATCCCCGGGATGGGGATACCCCTCGGATCGATGATCAGGCCTTGTCGTAGACCTTGACCGGCATATAGGTGTAGCCCTTGACGAACGATGAAGGCGTTCGCTGGGGTTCTTCAAGCACTTCAATACGATCAAAGCGTTCGAGAATCTCTTCCCAGAGAATACGCAGCTGCAGTTCGGCGAGACGGTTACCCATGCAGCGATGAATACCGAAACCGAATGACAGGTGGTTACGTGCGTTCGGCCGCTCGATGTCAACGACATCGGCATTCTCGAACACGTCCTCGTCGCGGTTGCCGGAGACGTACCACATGAGGATCTGGTCATTCTTCTTGATCTGCTTGCCACCGATTTCGCAGTCGTTGTTGGCAACGCGGCGCATATAGGCGAGCGGCGTCTGCCAGCGGATCAGCTCTGCCACCATCTTGGGAATCAGCTTCTGGTCGGCCTTGAGTTTCTCCAGCTGTTCCGGCCACTTGTCCATGGCATAGACACTGCCGCTCATGGAGTTGCGGGTCGTGTCATTACCGCCAACGATTAAAAGGATCAGGTTCCCGAGGAACTCAAGCGGTTCCATGTTCCTGGTATCTTCACCGTGAGCCAGCATGGAAACCAGGTCATCGCCCGGATTTTCCTTGCGCTCGTTCCAGAGGTTGGTGAAGTACTGGAGGCACTCAATCAGTTCTTCGCGACGTTGCTCTTCGGTGTCGACCACACCTGTACCCGGTACAGCCGTTGCGACATCAGACCAGCGGGTCAGCTTGCGCCGTTCCTCGAAGGGGAAATCGAACAGGGTTGCCAGCATGCGCGTGGTGAGCTCGATGGAGACCTTGTCGACCCAGTCAAAAGCCTCGCCACGCGGCAGTGAATCCAGTACCTCCTGGGTTCGCTCACGGATGAGTGGTTCCAGTTTGGCGAGGTTCGAAGGGGCGACCACGCCGGTCACCGTCTTGCGTTGCACATCGTGGGTCGGCGGGTCCATGGCGATGAACATGCTGACGTTCAGTGCACCTTCCGGCAGCTCGGTGCCAACCGGCAGGCCGAGGGTAATGCCGTGAGCGGAAGAGAAATTCTCGTGATCCGAGTCGACCGCCTTGATATCTTCATACTTGGTCAGTGACCAGTAGCGGCCCGCGAGTTCAGTCGTGTTGAAGTGGACCGGGTCTTCCTCGCGCAGGCGCTTGAAGAAACCCCACAGCTTGTCCTCTGCAAACAGCCTGGCGCTGACGGGGTTGATCTCTTCGAGGGGAATTGCATACGGATCGGGGATTTCGCCCTGGATGACATTTTCCGAGTCACCGGGTCGTTTAAAGTCTGCTGGTGGTAGAGATTCAGCTTCGCTCATGGGTCTTGTCCGTTCATTGTTGCCAGTGCTGGCAGTGGATTAATGGGTTTGTACCGCTCTTTGTTCTTTTTATTAGCATAAAATTGTATTGTAACCAGAAAGGCCGAGTCATAGTCCTTTTGGGTCAAAAAATGATCATTTTAGGTCAATTGCTGTCGACGGACAGGGGATCCGACTTGTGACTGCTGGCGATGCTACACTTTCATTTTTGCCGTTGTAGAAGTCATTAATGCAGACCAGGCAGTCATACCTGAAAGCCATGGGAATTGAGGTCTGGCGCTACCGTGCGCCGGGTCCGCTGGCTGTTTCTGAAGCGCCGTCGGCGCCGGGGCCCCGGCCTTCGCAGAATGCCGCTGCAGGCATCGACGCGGCTGCTGCCGTTCTGAAGCGGACTGCCTCAACACCAGCAGTACGGCAGGATAAACAGGCTGCACCATCGAGGCCCTCATCCGCACAGCAGCGGGACAGCCGTGAGCCAGTACCGGAATTCAGGCTTGGACTGCTGCGTTACGAGACCCTTGGTATTGTGGTTTCACTGTCGCCGACGGGAGCGGTGCCGAGACGACTCTGCGACGATATTGTGCGCCTCCTCGCTGGCCAGCACGAAACGCCGAGTTACCATCTGCTGGAATGGCCGATGCTCGACAGCAGCAGTATCGATCAGTCTTTAAGTGCAGCACGCCAGGTCGTGACCCAGAAACTTACCCAGTTGCCCAGCCGGGTTCTCGTACTTGGAGAAGGGCTTGGAGAATACTTCGGGCCGCTCGCATCCCTCGCCGATGGCGAAGCGGCGGATATTGGCCGCCAGAACTTCATGCTGGTCTCAAACCTGGAGGCTCTCAAGTCTTCTGCCGATCAAAAACGTCAGCTGATGCACCGGTTGCAACGGTGGCAGCAGACCTGATAGCGCGATGATCAACCTTCGCAGAATGTCGGCTGATGATCTGCCAACCGTGTTGAAGAATGAGCGACGCGGTTATACCCATCCGTGGAGCGAAGGTATTTTCCTCGACTGTCTGAAACACAACGAGTGCTGGGTATTGCAGCATGGTGAGCAGATTGTCGGTCACGGTGTGCTCTCGGTCGCAGCAGGTGAAGCGCACTTGCTCAACGTCTGCGTCCACCCTGACTGCCAGGGTAACGGCTTTGGCCGTCACATCGTTGAGTACCTGATCAAGCGGGCCCGTGAAGGCGAGGCGTCGACCATGTTCCTTGAGGTCAGGCCATCGAACCAGGCGGCCTGTAATCTCTATGAGGATCTCGGCTTCAACGAGGTCGGCATTCGCGAGAACTACTATCCGGCCTATGTGGGGCGTGAAGACGCGCTCGTGCTGGCAAAAGAGCTGCTCTGATTCAGCACTGATAGAAGGCGGGCGGCGCATTGGCTATAATCGCCGGCCTTCCAGGTTACCCTCGATGCCCCATGATTAATCAAGAGGTCGACAAGCGTCGAACCTTCGCCATTATTTCTCACCCGGACGCCGGTAAAACGACGATCACGGAGAAACTGCTGCTGTTCGGCAAGGCCATCCAGATGGCTGGTACCGTGAAGGGCAAGAAGTCTGATCGTTATGCCGCGTCTGACTGGATGGAGATGGAGAAGCAGCGGGGCATCAGTGTCACCACCTCGGTGATGCAGTTCCCCTATAAAGACCGTGTCGTTAACCTGCTGGATACGCCGGGTCACGAGGACTTTTCAGAAGACACCTATCGTACGCTCACCGCAGTGGATTCTGTGCTGATGGTGATTGACGGAGCCCGCGGCGTTGAGGATCGTAACATCAAGTTGATGGAGGTCTGCCGTCTGCGGGATACACCGATCCTGACCTTCATCAACAAACTCGACCGTGAAGTACGTGACCCGATAGAGGTCATGGACGAGGTTGAATCCGTGCTGAACATTCAGTGCGCCCCCATGACCTGGCCCATCGGCATGGCCAACCGGTTCAAGGGTATCTATCACCTCTATGACGATGAGATTCATATTTATGAGCCGGGGCAGGGTGATATTGCAACGGAAGCGGAGATCATCAAGGGCCTCGAGTCCGATGAAGCAAAGGCCTTCCTGGGTGACCAGCACGAAGAACTTGTCGATGAGATTGAACTGGTCAGGGGCGCGAGTCATGCGTTTGACCTTGAAGCCTATCTCTCCGGCCAGTTGACGCCGGTATATTTCGGCACGGCCCTGCGCAATTTTGGGGTCAACCAGATGCTCGATGGCTTCGTCGAGTATGCACCGGCACCCTTGCCACGGGCATCGAATGAATCAGTGGTCGACTCCCGCAGTGACCGGTTCACTGGCTTTGTTTTCAAGATCCAGGCGAACATGGACCCTAAACATCGTGACCGGATTGCGTTCATGCGCGTCTGCTCGGGTCACTATACCCAGGGCATGAAGATGCGCCACGTGCGAATCGGCAAAGACGTCAAGGTCAGCGATGCTGTCACCTTTCTTGCAGGCGAGAGATCCCAGGCGGATGAAGCCTGGCCTGGCGATATTATCGGCCTGCACAACCACGGTACGATTCAGATTGGCGATACGTTCACCAGCGGTGAGAACATTCGTTTCACTGGTATCCCGCACTTTGCGCCGGAACTCTACCGGCGCGTGCGCCTGAAAGATCCACTCAAATCGAAGCAGCTGCGCCAGGGCCTGACCCAGTTGTCTGAAGAGGGCGCCACCCAGGTCTTCATGCCGCTCGCCAACAATGACCTGATTGTCGGTGCAGTCGGTATCCTCCAGTTCGATGTTGTCGCGTTCCGCCTGCAGGATGAGTACAAGGTGGAGTGTGGCTACGAGTCAGTTGGTATCTCAACTGCGCGCTGGGTTCATTGCGATGATCCGAAAATGCTCGCTGACTTCAGGCGCAAGGCTGAAACCAACCTCGCCCTGGATGGTGGAGGTCACTTGACCTATCTCGCGCCGACGTCGGTGAACATGTCGCTGACACAGGAACGATGGCCGGAGATCGAGTTCCGGGCGACCCGCGAAATCGACTAGTACGCGGGTGCCTGCTCAGTCAGTGTAGTCAGAGTAGGGGTTCGGCACGTCGAGGCTGACCTTGTTTTCCTGGCCCGGAATCGTGATCGATGTTGAAGTGATCTCCAGTTCTTCGCCTTCAATAACACCGA
>Ga0075477_10001023_pt1 | contig 12915 bp, 10 predicted proteins | sample DEB08_DNA_FD_76338 | JGI IMG/M metagenome (GOLD analysis project Ga0075477, IMG submission 76338) | Aqueous microbial communities from the Delaware River and Bay under freshwater to marine salinity gradient to study organic matter... | ecosystem: Environmental > Aquatic > Marine > Coastal ...
CCGATCACGCTGATGCCCACGACAGTTTCCTGCTCTTTGTTGACGAGTTTGACCCCCACGAACCCTTTGACACACCCGCCCCCTGGGCAGGCATGTACGATGAAGACTGGGATGACGATCTGATTATCTGGCCACCGTATGCTGTCGGTGCCGTTGCCGACGGCATCATCAGTGAACGCGAGGGCCGGCATATCCGCGCCAACTATGGTTCAAAGCTCAGCATGATTGACCACTGGTTCGGGTGCATTCTTGATGTCATGGATCGTGACAATCGCTGGGACGATACCGTGCTCATCCTCTGCACTGATCACGGCCATTACCTCGGTGAGAAAGATATCTGGGGTAAGCCACGCGTCCCCCAGTTTGAGACGCTGGGTCATACGCCGTTGATGATTGCCGCGCCGGGGGTCTCAGCGGCGAGGTGTGACGCGCTGACCACCAACGTTGATATTAACGCAACGCTGATGGACCTGTTTGCGGTCGAGTCGACCTATGTGAGTCATGGCCGATCGATGTTGCCGCTACTGCAGGGCGAAGCGACAAAGATTCGGGATTATGTCCTGGGCGGCGTTTATGGCCAGTGGGTGCAGATCAACGATGGCACTTACAAGTATGCCCGGGCGCCGGCGACGGACGGCTTCCCGCTTGCTATGTGGTCGAATCGCTGGTCGACAATGCCGGTGCCGTCAATGCCCGGCCTGCGACTGCCGAATCCTGATCAACGTGCGGTGCTGGACACCATGCCTGGATCCGATATTCCGGTGATCAAGCAGCCGTTCGAGGAAGGTGACCTTTTGCCATTCTGGTCCGTGCAGCCAGCCGTTGGCGAACATTACTTGTATAACATTCGAGCAGACCCGGGCGAGCTTGAAAACCGGCTGGGCAGCCCGGAAGAGTCGCGTATGCGGGAACTGTTGCGAATTGCTCTGTTGGATGTCCAGGCGCCGCAGGAACAGTTCCGGCGGCTTGGCCTCGCGCCTTGACGCGAAGCGAGATCAGAGGAGCGCTGCGTCGTCAGGCGACAGCGCTCATGAGTCCCAGACGCTGCTGCTGATAGTCACCGGCGACCGACTGACACCAGGAATTGTTAGTCAGGTACCAGTCGACGGTCTTGGCCATGCCAGACTCGAACGTTTCGAGAGGTTGCCATCCGAGCTCAGAACTGACTTTGCTTGTATCGATCGCATAGCGGAAATCGTGCCCAGGGCGATCGGTGACGTGTTCTATCAAATCCCGGTACTCGAAACTGCCTGTGGCAAGTCGCTCCTGCAGCAGGTCGCAGATGGTGTGGACCACCTCCAGGTTGGATTTTTCGTTGTTGCCACCGATATTGTAGGTTTCTCCGGGTCTGCCCTCGGTCGCCACCAGGTAGAGCGCGCGGGCATGATCGTCCACGTACAGCCAGTCTCTGACATTGGTGCCGTCGCCGTACACAGGCATCGGCTTGCCCGCGATACCATTGAGTATCATGAGAGGAATGAGTTTCTCAGGGAACTGGTAAGGACCGTAGTTGTTTGAGCAATTTGTGATGACAGTAGGAAGGCCATAAGTTTCACCCCATGCTCTGACAAGATGATCACTCGATGCTTTCGACGCTGAGTATGGCGAGTTGGGCGAGTAAGGGGTTTGCTCGGTAAACAGGCCGTCTGTTCCCAGGCTGCCATAGACTTCGTCGGTCGAAACATGATGAAACACAAATTCATCACTGACACCATTGTCCATCAGAGTCCTTGCTGCGTTCAGCAGGTTGAATGTGCCGACGATATTGGTCTGGATGAAATCGCCTGGGGCGTCGACAGACCTGTCGACATGCGATTCTGCAGCGAGGTGGATGATCTTGTCTGGGCGATAGGCCGAGATCAGAGCGCTGACTTTGATCGGGTCACAGATATCTGCCTGCTCAAACGTGTACCTGGGATTGCTTTCGATTGACTCGAGTGAGGCCAGGTTGCCAGCGTACGTAAGTTTGTCGACATTGATTACTTTATGACGGGTTTCGTTCAGCAGGAAGCGGATGAGCGCAGAGCCGATAAAACCTGCGCCGCCAGTGACAAGAATTTTCAAGAGGGACTCCTTGGTGAGCTTATGTTTGCTGATCAGCAAGTGCTGCGCGATCAGTAGGCACCTTTACGGCTGAGCACGGCGGGAACAGTCATCAGCAGCAGCTTAAGGTCAAGCAGCAAGGACTGACGCTTGATGTATTCGATGTCCAGCTCCACCTGTTGATCGAAGGGGATATCAGATCTTCCTGACACCTGCCAGATACAGGTGATACCCTGCTTGACTGCGAGGCGCTGCATTTCATGTTCGGTGTAGAGTTCAACTTCACTCGGAATGGGTGGTCGAGGTCCGACCAGTGACATGTCACCCTTAAGAACATTGATTAACTGCGGCAGTTCATCGATAGAGAATGATCTGATCAGCTTGCCGACTCGGGTAATCCGCGGATCGTCTTTCATCTTAAAGATGACGCCACCTTGCATTTCATTCTCACTCTCGAGGTCATCGCGCCTGATGTCTGCGTCTGCCGACATTGAACGGAATTTGAGGCAGCGAAATGGTTTGCCTGCCTTTCCCACACGTTGCTGGGAGTAGAATACCGGTCCCCTGCTTTCGCATTTTATAGCGAGGGCAGTCAGCAGAAAGATGGGAAACAGCAGAATCAGGGCGCAGGTAGAACCAATGACGTCTGTGCATCGTTTAACAAATTGGTAGGTCACTGGCGCAGTGGCCGCTACGGGTACTGTGTGCTTCTCTTCAGTTAAAGTACTGCTAGATGAAATGAAGACTTGGGAGCTCATAGTTGTGTTCATTAGTGAATGTCACACGACCAAAAGCAAACCTCGTGCCAGAACCTAACCTGTTGTAAAGTAAGGACTTTGTCGAGCGTCTAGTCGACTGATCGCATATCGCAATGCAATAGAGCGCAGAAACTGCAAATCGGGAGAGAATTTGAAAGAGGAAGACAACATCGTTTATCGGATATCTGCTCCAGGCTCAGCCGCTTTAGAGTACAGCCTGAATTTCGATGAAAATTTTGATGTCGTTGTTGAAGAGCGGGATGCGCAGGACTGGGCACTGCTGGAGAATTGCCAGTGTCCTAACTGCCCGTACGACAAAGCCGATAAGGAATACTGTCCTGTTGCGCTCGCAATCAGCCCGGTGCTTTTTTCGGTCGATGGAGCAGAGTCAACAGAAGTCGTTGAGTGCCAGGTCTTAACCAGTGAACGGCAATACCTGGGGCATCTCCCCTACCAGAGAGCGATTTATTCATTGGTAGGGCTCCTGATGGCGACGAGTGGATGCAGTAGATTCGGGTTTCTCAAACCGATGGCTCGATTCCACTTACCTTTTGCCGACCTCGAGGAAACAATTGCAAGAAACAGTGGTTTTTTCCTTTTTGCGGGATATTTTGAGAAGCCAGATGAATCGTTGGCAAACCGACTGGAGCAACTGACGCAACACTATCGTGAGCTGGTAGAGGTGAATCAGGCGCTGCTGCTGCGCGTTCGTGGAGCCTTGAAAAAAGGTGATGTCCATCGAAATGCCATGATCGTGTTGAGCAGCTTCTCACAGGTTCTGGGCATGGATGCGCAGCGCAGCAGCCAGGTTGTCGAGAAGCTGTTCAATCTCAAAAGGCCTACGTGACTGCCGTTGATACGAGCTTTTCTTCCCGTTCTGCCAGAGTCCTTTCCAGGTACTCGATGTACAGATCTGTCTGTAGGGTCCTTTCGATTCGGGCTTTAACGATGTCGCCGACAACGGGCTTTACGACGTAGTCCACGGCACCGAGTTCCAACCCTGCCGATTCGCTCGCTTTGTCCTCCAAGCCAGTGACGAAAATCACTGGAATGCCAGAAGTGCCTGGGTTATTCCGCAAGATTTTGCAGACCTCGTATCCACTCATATCAGGCATGACAATATCTAGCAGAATCAGGCTCGGCTTTAAGCTGATGATGGTCGCCAACGCTTCTTCACCAGAGTAAGCAACACAAACGTCGTACTCGTCTTCTAACATGAAGCGCAGTAACTCTACGTTTGTGGGTTCATCATCTACGATACAGATCAACTGTTTGTCGGTGGTGTCACTCATTTTGTCCCTCCTCTGAGGTTTTGAATGCTGAAACGGCTTCCAGGGCTGTCCTGGCGTTGGTTTCGATGTCCTTCATGTATTTAATAATTTCTGTTGCATCGCTTTGGGACGACGCGCGTTCGATTTGCTTCAGTCTCCATGACAGGTCGTCACAGCCGAAGCTGCCGACGCTGCTGGCAAGCGTGTGTGACTCTTTCCTGACTACCTCCAGATCCCTTCGGACCCAGGCACTCAGCAGAGCGATAAGTCTTCGGTCAGTTTCTTCGAGGAACAACGCCTTAACGCGGGCGAAATTCTCTTCCCCAAGTTGTCGAACGAGATCTGTGAGCACCTGTGCTCGATTAACTTCTTTACCTGAGGTGATAAGTTCAACGCTCGTATCGCCTGGCTTCAGCCAGATATTCAGTTCTGTCAGCAAGGAGTCGTTCTCCAGGGGCTTTTTCAGGTAGCCCTTGAAACCAATTTTCTCGTACTCCTGAGCAAGTTTTGGGCCAACATTTGCAGTCAAGGCGATGACAGGGGGTGGTGAAGGCAGTCTATTGATTTCCTGGCAGGCAGTTGATCCGTCCATCACAGGCATAGCAATGTCCATGAGCACCAGATCAAATGTAACGTCGCTGACGATGTCGAGTGCCTCCTTGCCATTGGATGCGGTCCGGACTGAAATGCCGTACTTCTCCAGGATCATCTTGCCCAGCATGAGATTGGTCTGATTGTCGTCGACAAGCAGTACGCGGCCCGAGAGGTAGCTGGGCAGTGCACCCTTGGCCGTATCTACCTTCTCTACTTCAGCTGACGCAGCCACTTCGAATGGTAGATCGATGTAAAAAGTTGTGCCGGCTCCCTCTGTCGATTCAACCGTTATCTGGCCGGACATGAGTTCGACCAGGCGCTTTACAATGTTTAAGCCGAGGCCAGTGCTGCTCTCTGACGAGCCTTTTGATCGGCCCCAGAAAGGGTCGAAGATATGATCAAGGTCATCCTGGCCAATGCCGCATCCTGTGTCTGAAACGATGAATCTGAAATAGTCATTGTAATTTGCAACGCGAAGTTCGACTTTTCCTGCATCAGTAAACTTGATCGCATTGCCCACAACATTAATCAGGACCTGACGGAGCTTCTCTGCGTCGCCGTTGACGGTTTTTGGCAATCCAGGCTCGAGGGAGTACGAAACATCAACGGCTTTCGCTTTTGCCCTGCCCTCGGTTACGGCGATTATGCTTTCCAGTAAACCTTGGAGACTGAAATCATCAGAGTCCAGGTCCATTCGACCAGCGTCAATTTTTGAGTAGTCCAGCGCATAATTGATGACACTCAGGAGGTTGTCTGCAGACTCGTTGGCTATCTTTGTCAGCTTAGAGCGCTCTATTGGATCATTCTCGTCCCTAAGCAGCGAAAGTGCGCTGATAACACCGTTCAGCGGCGTTCTCATTTCGTGGCTCATGATTGCAAACAGATCAGATTGCACCTTGCTCGCCTCTTTGGCGTCTTCTTCAGCCTGCGTCAACTTTGCATTAACAGATTCCAGTTCTCGCACCATAGACTGCTGGCTTGTCAGATAGAACTCCTGATCCATCTGGGAGTCGAGCTTTGGGAAATCTCTCAGGTGCAGTTGTACCTCTGGGGCATTGTCATTCATCCAGGCCAGCCAGGGCATGCCAACGAACTGGTAGAGTTCACCCTCTTTAATGGGTAGGACCTGGCCTTTCAAGGCGAGATTTTTATCCCGGCTGATGAGCAGGAACATGGATTGATCAGATGCACTTAGTTCTTTAAAACTCGAGATGCCGGCGGGTCTGTAGCAGTGAAAAACCTCCAGGAAATTGGACCCATAAAGTGCGTCGGGACAAAGATTGCCCAATCGTGCAGAGATACGGGACAGGCTCAGTGTGTCGTCGATCGTGAATGTAAATGTAAACAGACGATCGAGCAGTTCGAGAACTGATTCAGTCACTGGCCTTTACCATTGAAATCGTGATGTTGCTTTGTTCACCTCTGGGCACCTCAACAGGCTCGATCGAACTAACCGTGATGCTGGTTCCGAACCTCTTTCCCAGGCCTTCAAGAATGCCTATGACAAAAGGAGTGAGGCCCTCTCGATTGCTCGAGTACCGAACCACGGCAGTGTTTGCATCCATGATATCGACTCTGAAACTCGGCGGCATGAAGTTTGTAAATGAAGTGGAGATTCGGTCATGTAGATCGTCCAGGTTCTGCAGGAATTCGATTGGAGAATCTCCTGTGTGATCGAGAAGCCTGCCATATTCCTTCGGGGCAAAGCTGGATATCCAGTACTCGCCAAAGGCCTCGAGACTCCTGTCCAGAGGCAGCGCCAGAATTTTTGAGGCGGCTCCGATCAGGGCGAGAGTCGTTTCATCGTCATAGGAACGCATGGTCAAGAAGGAGTTAGTCGGGACGCCCGACTCAATCACAATGGCTTCCCAGGTTTGTTCGCCATGGTGCTCCAGTACCATCTCACGCAATGCTGTGTGAATCAGGCCGTACATGACTTCTCGGCTGCTTCCTTATCTTTTGCCTCCCAGGTCTGCAGTTTTCGATAAATAGTCGAGGGTGCAACTTCGAGCAGGCCAGCTGCTTTGTTGATATTGCCATCGCAAGCCTTAATGGCTCGTTCAATCGCCTGACGCTCGATGATCCACAATGGCAAAATCTCTTGCCTGGGCGAGAACGGCAAGGTCACCGGTTCTGCGCTTTGCTGGTTGCCTGTGCTGGTCTTGATGGGTTCAGGTGACCCCGCCATCGGGCTCAGCCCAATTTGCAGCATGTCTGCCGTCATAAGTTCGCCGTCGTTCAAGACGACTGCTTGTTGAATAGCGTTCTGCAACTCTCTGACATTGCCGGGCCAGTTGTGTGAGAGCAGTTTTTCGCATGCATCACTGCTAAACCCTGAGAAAGATTTACTGTCGTTCTCAGAAAACGTCTTCAGGAAGTCGCCCGCGATATCGAGGATATCTTCGTTTCGCTCCCTGAGGGCAGGCAGGTGTATGGGGACAACGTGCAGCCGGTAAAACAGGTCTTCTCTGAATCGTCCTTCTCTAACCTCAATCAACGGATCTCTGTTTGTGGCGCAGACGAAACGGATGTCTGCTTTTTCAATAGTATTGCTGCCTACCCGCTGAAATTCACCTGTCTGGATAAAGCGCAACATCTTCTTCTGTAGCTCAAAGTCCATCTCACAGATTTCATCGAGAAAAAGCGTGCCGCCATCGGCGATCGACGCTGCGCCGTCGCGCTGAGAAGTCGCGCCGGTAAATGCACCCTTCACGTGACCGAACAGTTCACTTTCCATCAGTTCTCGGGGGATAGCGCCACAGTTGATGGCATGGAACGCTTTGTCTGCTCGCGGACTCATTTGGTGAATTGCTGAGGCGGTCAATTCTTTACCGGTACCGCTTTCGCCGACGATGAATGCTGTTGCCTTGCTGACAGCCACGGAGTCGATTATTCGGTAGACCGACTGCATCGCGAGTGACTTGCCGATGAAATCACAATAACGAGTTCTGTCCAGAGCGCTGTATTCGTTCACGGTATCCTGCAGAGTGCGGTTTCGAAATGCGTTCGCAATTGTCACCTTCAGTCGGTCTGCATCGAATGGCTTCGAGAGATAGTCGATGGCGCCGAGACTGATTGCTTCAACGGCGGAATCGGAGGAGCCAAAGGCTGTCATAACGATAACGTCTGCAGGTGTTTCCTCCGCCGGTCGCTGTTTTAGCAGATCAAGTCCGCTGCCGTCTGGCAACTCTACGTCAAGTAGAACCAGGTCAGGTTGAACCCGTGACCATTCCGCTCTGGCTGTCTCCAGATCCTCTACAATCAGCAGATCGATTTGCTCTGTGCGCAGGTACGAAGCGTAGATCGCTGCCAGAGACGGACTGTCTTCAACCATCAAGACTTTCGGCATCTTTTCCATGTTTTCACTCGAACGGTGACTAGTATTTCTTAATTTGCAATTCACGTGCCATTCTTAAGAAGAACTCACTAAATCTATAAATATCAGTTACTTACAAAATTTTGGTGAGAATCTAAGGCTTCTCGACTGGAACCGTGAGGTTAGCAGCAGCCTAAGATTGTCGCAAATTGAAAAAAAATGTCACCCTTGCTCGCATCATGCGTCTTCCATGATGCTGGATTTGCATTATGCGAATTCAGGTGAGTGGCGGATTCTCTAGAAAAGCGTGGGCTTTGCCCAGATGACCTCAAGATTCACCGGAGTAGGCTCAGAAACCTGTGCCAGGTTTTGTCGTTCCAGCAGCCAGCACCCAGATCCGAGGAGGAAAAAGAAAAGAACGAATGTCGCATTCCAGAATGCAACTGTGCAGCCGACGACGACAAATCCTGCCAGCGTGAAACCCCAGGCTCTTGCTGCATCCCGAAGCTTATCTGAATGCGAACCATTGTATCCAAGCCTCATGGTCAGGTAGATCATCACCCCGACGATGCCCAGAAGAGCGGGTATGCCGTATCGCATCGCTGTGAGCAGCCAGAAATTGTCGACCGATGGGGGCATCCACCCAGGCCTGACCCACTCGTTGAATCCTATGCCGAGCAACGGGTGTCGCATGACCTCAGCGTAGCCGTAATCGAAGATTAACAGTCTGAAATAGGCAGTCTGACCTGAGAAGCTGAAGTGACTGATCAAAAGGGCAACCGGCGAACGGTTAGATGACAGATCGAGAACGATATAGCCTGCGCAGATGGCGCCAATGACGATCCACCAGCGCCCGTTGATATTGTGAGTCAGCCTGTCCCAGGCGAGCAACCCGATCTGGGTGGCAAGGGCAATGTAAGGCCCTGCAGACAGCGAGAAGAAGGTGGCCCCGCAGATGATTGCGACCGGAAGGAATTTCGTTGGTGATCCTTTTGCGTTTTTAACGAGCAGGTAGTAGCCGTAAGAGAAGGCCGCGGCGCAGTACACGCCGTGCAGAATTGGATGGTCGAAGGGTCCGTACGCTCTATGCAGGCCCATACGCTCGGGATAGATCGTGATATTTGAACCCCGCAGATAATGTAATCCGGAGAGTGATTCAGGTATCGAAACGATGAGTACTGCAGCAACCAGTACCAGAAGAAATTTAGTGACCGCGACGAGCTTGTCATAACTTGTAATGTAAACCCGTGCGAGAAGGTAAGAACCTAACATTTCTGCAATGAGGATTCCGCCCTTCTCGATGGCAGACAGCAGGTCGTGATTGGCAGCTAGGGCCAGCAGGCACCACGCCGAGACAAACATCATGCCCAGGTCAGCGGGGGTGACGCGTACCCTGGGTGAGGTGAGCAGCCGATAGAGCATTGGCAGGAAAAGAATCAGCAGGACGACCCGATAGCCTGAAAGCCTGAGGCCACCGAGGTGCAGAGACAATTCCGGTGGCAGCAGTAGCGCCGCCAGGAATATGGCGATCGGCAGTGGTAGATCTTGACGGAGACTTTTCATTTCAACGGGGTGAGACTGCTTGGGTCTGGTAACTCTGGGTCGTCTCTCAGAAGGCGAAGAAACGTCGTGAAACAGGTAGTTTGGTAAAGATATACCCGGGCATATCGCAGAATATTGATCTGAGATACCGCAGCGCTTTGTCTGCGCTCAATGGGCCTTTTGACATGACGCCTTTCACGGCGTTAGTGAAAGAATAGAACGCCTCGTCTACGTATTGAGTTGTGCTGACGGCTTCAACATCTGGGCAAAAGCCGCTCTCGGCGATCAGGTCAAGACCGACCAGATAGCTGAATGGATTGCTGGCCCAGAACCTGGCATTACACTCGATCAGGTAGATACCACCGTCTTCGCCAAGTCTGACATCAAGATTCCCTGGTCCCGAATAGTTTGCTGCCTTACAAAGCGCTTCAGCGTGGGCGTAGAGTTCAGCATGAGCAGGAAACGACACACCCGCACTTGAACACCTGTGCCCATAAGCGACCTGTATCTGGCCCTCTTTGGCAATGAAGCTGAAGCAGGCATCCTCGCCAGCAATAAAATCCTGGATGACCAAAGGTGCAAAGTCATAGCAGGGGTCATTGATAATATTAGTGAGCGCTTGCTTATCCCTGGCAATCCTGATCCCGATGTTGCCGCTCATGTTTACCGCTTTGACAATGACCGGAAATGAAAAGTCTGGCTGCGCGGCAAGCGCCTCTAGGTCCCGCTTGTTATCAACAACCCAGGTTTGGGGTATCGGTATGGAAAGCTCCCTGCAAACCTCGGCGAAAGATGCCTTGTTGCCAAGTCGCGCCCGAGATTCGGCATCCATGACGGACTGAGTTCTCGCCTTGAGGCTTTTCGCTGCCGCAAGCAGGGCGCCCGTCGCAATGTCGCCAGCGGCCAGAAATAGATAACGCTCCTGATCGAATCCGTGCTCCCGGATGACATTGACCAGATCGTTTTCGATTCTTTCTTCTTCAACCTCGAAGAACTGTTGGCAGGCAGACGTCCATCGCAGCCATCGACAGCCCAACCGGGCTATCACGTTAACCCTGTAGCCGCTCAGGCGAGCCGTGCGCAACAGGCCAAGTCCGACGACTGGATCGTTAATGATGAAAACCAGTTCATTGTGCTTATTCATTACTAGCTCCTCTAGCGTTAATCAGTGTCTGTGCTCGCTGAAAACAGAGAAAAAACATAAAGCTTAGAACGCAGGCTGAGACCATCGCACTGTTGAATAGGTTTGGACTGCTGGGACTTAAGAGAATCGGCAAGGCTGAGATGCAGATCGCGGTCAATGATAGAGCCAGCATCCTTGGATCATGTTGCCAGAGTCGCGTCGGATGTGCAGGCAGACGCAAGGAAATCCAGGCGGTGACAAGTGCGAGCAGTTCACCGACAACAGCTGCTACTGCTACCGCTTCGATAGTATGGCCCCGGGCAACAATCAATACGGCCAGGGGAATGGCGATAGAGCGAGCGAGATTCGCCCGCAGTTCGCAACCTGGTTGAGCCAGAGCCAGAGCGAGAACCGATGGGGCAATTCTCATTATCCGCAGTGAAACCATGAGGCCGATAAAGGGGATAAGATCCGCTGCCGGTGCATACTTCTCGCCGAAGACCAGTGTCATTAGCCAGGCGCCGATAAAGCTGCAAAAGACGCAGTAGGCTGCGGCGATAAAAAGCAGGCAGTTCCAGAATATGCCGCTCCAGCTCTGCCAGTCGTGCTGTCCCCTGAAGGCATCCGCGACGTGAGACAGGAACAATGAGTTGCAGATTCGATGAAGAATCTGCCCCGGCAGGAGGAAGAATGTCAGTGCGAGTGAGTAATAACCCAGCGTGTGAACGTCAAAGAAGTAGCCGACGATGAGGCGATCGCCCTGAAAAATGCCAAACAGAAGAAGTCCGCTCAGCATCAGCGGCCAGGCGAAGCGCAGCATCTTCATTAACAGGACTCTGTCAAAGCTCAGTTTATAGGCGCGTCGAGCGAGCAGGTGCGAAATCACAACCCTCGCAACGGGCAGTGCCAGACAGACAAAGATGATACTTCTGAAGTCTGGCCAGAGATAAATCACAGGGATCAGCAGCAGCGTAATCACGATCTCCGGGACCGCGGTGATAGCAACAGCAGGCCCCTGCCTTGAATGACGCTGCATCGCGACATACTCATAGTGTGTGAAGCAGTTCAGCAGCGGAGCAATGGCGACGAGTTGGAAAGCCCATAATAGTTCCGACAGGTTAAGCAGGATACTGGTCGGCCAGGCGATTGCCAGCAGCAGGAGGCTACAGATAATGCCTCGAGCGACCGCCATTGTGTGCGCGCCCGCCAGCATCTCATCACTGTCTCCTGACTCATCCTGCAGGAGTTGCTTGTCGACCGCTATCGCGGTGGACATTTCAATCAGGGCGAGCACGGCCAACAAGGCAGAACCGATGCCGAAGTCTTCCACCGTGATGCCACGAGCGATCACAATGCTTCGCACCAGCGTGCAGAGCGAAGTCAGAATGAAACCTGCACCCAGCAACGCGCCGCCGAAGGCAAACTTCCTGACGGAAGGCGTGATCGTCTTTTGGGCTGCGAGTGAACTGGAATTCATAACTGCGGGTTTGGCGCAAGGGTTGTTGTCGTTGCCGCAGAAAAAGCAATGAGCATGCCAACACCTCGTTTAGATGCCTGAGGCCTAGTTTCAAGCGATGTTCGCGCTTGATGGCATCGTGATTGTGGCGTCGCGAATTCAAAACCAGTGCAGGTCTCGCATATCGCGGAAAGTTCTTGCAAAAGCAAGGTCAGAATAATCGCAGAATGCGAATATAGTTAAAAACCGCGGTCCCGCTGATAGCCAGATCAGCAGTTCGTGAGCCTAAAATCGCTGCCTGGGTGTTGGCACGGTTATCGTCGAGTTAACTGGCAAGTTAATTGCAGAGAGGCCCTCAAGAGGCATCCCTGCATTGAGGATGCGACAAAAACTTGGCGCAAAGGGCAATTCCTACAATGAAAACCATAGATCTCTCAATCATCATCGTGAGCTACAACACCAAAGAACTGACCTGCGATTGTATCCGCTCTATCTACGACAGCGGATTGCAGATGCACTACGAGATCATTGTTTATGACAACGCATCTGAAGACGGCAGTGCTGAAACCATCAGTTCGCTGTTCCCCGCTGTTACTGTCATTCAGTCAGACACCAACATTGGTTTTGCGGCTGCCAACAATATTGCGTCAGCTACGGCCAGCGGAAACTGGGTGCTTCTGCTGAATCCCGACACACGGGTGCTCGATCAGGGCATTGCCCGGTTGTTTCAATTCGCTGTCACCACCGATGAAAGAGCTATTTATGGCGGGGCATCAATGACACCCGAAGGAGATATCGACCACCGCAGCTGT
>Ga0075477_10001028_pt1 | contig 12906 bp, 10 predicted proteins | sample DEB08_DNA_FD_76338 | JGI IMG/M metagenome (GOLD analysis project Ga0075477, IMG submission 76338) | Aqueous microbial communities from the Delaware River and Bay under freshwater to marine salinity gradient to study organic matter... | ecosystem: Environmental > Aquatic > Marine > Coastal ...
CTCCCGACGCTGATGACCACCACGGCAACCGATTCCCCTTGCTCTCCTTGATGTTGAATGGCCGGCACTCACTGTCAGCCACAACCCAACTGTCGGGGCAATCGTTCAAATAGACGCGGACCCGTGGCGGCGTAGCGTCTGGCAGCTCTGTGGCGTTTTCATATTCTGTTGACGATTGGTCCCGGCCAACCTCGGTCACCGTCTTGGCTGAGCGAGCTGGCTTTAGGTCAAACTCAATGTACTTAGCACCGTTCTCGCTGCTGACCTTCACATCCTCGCGGGACCACTGGCTCGGGTTGTCGGTGTACACGCCAGTGTTGAACCACACTGAAATCGCGGAGTAGTCGGGCCAGTAAACATCAGCGGACCTGCCGTCGATCGAGCCGCTGAATCCCTTGATCATGCGAGTGCCGCTGGCCTGCAGGCCGCCGTAGCGACGATTCTCCGCTGACTTCTTTACGTCGAAGTCCGCACCCTGCCAGTAGGTTCCGTAAAGATACTTCTGCCGGCGTGTGCTTCGGCTCGAGCCCTCGCCGTAGACAATGTTGTCATATTGATCTAGGCCGGTATCCGTGAAGCCCTTTGAGCTGTTGCTCCCGGTGTCGAGCATGTAGCCGAGCGGAAGAGGCGAGAACTCGCAAGCCGCAAACGCACCCTCGCCAGTGCTGCCCTCAACCCGCAGTGGAATGTTTGCAGTGAACCGCCGGCGGTCCTTGTCATATTTTGCCTTTGCCCGCTTGACGCCAGTCTCGCCCGTCCTGATCTCGGGCCTGTCCACATAGCCGGGGGTCGTGGTTCTGGCGAACTGGCTGACCTGATGCACTGCTGGCGTCCGAAACCACCTGCTCAAAGTGATTATCGTGTCATCGTCCGAGATATCTGTGATGTACGGCGGAAATTTGTTCCAAGAGAGGTAGGAGGGTCCGGCCCATCCGTTAATCGTCCCGTCGGCACTGGTAATTTCAGAGCCCGTATATCGGCACTGATCCTGATCGAGCTTGATGCTGTCGCCAACGGAAAACCCGTGGCCAGCATCGACAACGATACGGTTAGTCCAGAATTCGTAAATCGTTGTGTATTGCCCGTCGAGCGTCCCGCCGGGATGATTAGTCAGGAATCCAGTGCCGTCGGGATGTATGCCGATAACCGTGTACCAACCGCTAGCGGCGTCAAACTGGGTGCCGTCGGAGTTTTTAAAGTGCCGCCATCGCACAATGTCGCCGACGTTAATTCCGGTGGTGTCGGTAACGGGAAAATAGTTGCTGCCACCTACGGCGAGGGTTCCTGTTAGAGGGCCGCGTGAACGCTCCCAAAACTTTACGGTCGCTGTCTTACTCTCGCTGTTTTTATCGTAGTAAAGGATGTACTGATCTTCGGTGCCGTCCTTCGTCCCGTAAGTCTCATCGTCGGGAATCGTTCTCCCGTCATCATAGGTCTGGATTGCCGACGGGCTGAAGCCTTCGGTGGTGCTGGCAGCTGTGGTTGGGATGCCCTTAGCACGAAAGCCACTCCCCATCTTCTCGGTGCTTACCGCAAGCTCGGGTGTTTCGGTGTACCCGAGGCCGCCGTCGATAACATCGACGCCCACCACGTTGCCATTTTGGACGATGGCCTTTAGCTTGGCGGAACGATCCGGGGTTCCTCCGCCAGAAATCGTGATGTCTGGTGCATCGCTGTGCGAGCCACCGCCAAAGTCCACGTCGACTGTTTCAATGAACAGCCCTGACCCGGACGGCTGAATTTTCGGAGCCGCCTTCGGCGCGGAGATCCCCATCGGGATTGCGAACGATGCGAGCGAATCCGGTCGGTACAATCGCGGACTCTCGCCGTGCCCGTAGAAGATGAACATCCTACCGTGGCGATCCTCGGACACGCAAAAGTTCTTGACGGTCAGAGTCCCGTCCTCGGGCAGCTCAACCGTATCAATGATCCGCGACTCGTCGCCCTCGATGCGTCGGATCGACCACTCGTACTTGTACGGCCAAACGCCCTCTGCGATCTGCTCGGCTGTTAGCTCACGCTCCACACGAACCTTTTGGAGCCAAAGAAAATCGCCCTTGGTGCCAAAGATGGTTGCCCTGCGGTATAGGCCGTAGATGGGGTGCTCGTCCCAGAGGCCGTAGATCTTGATCAATCCCTTGCGGCAGATCAGCATGCCCGGCCGTCGAGACTGCATGTTGTTCAACACGCGCAGCTCGCCCGGACGCAGCACATACTGCGAAGCGTCTTCGTTCCAACCTAGCCAGTTCGTAATTTTCATGACAGGTCGGGCAGCTGCATGGAACGCCACCCCATAGTTCTCGCCGTTGGATAAGGACGGTGGTTTGGCTTGCCGGCCTCCGGAACGATTGCGTCACACTCCATAGCAATTCGCAGATCACGATTAAAAGCCTGCATGGCCACGCCTGCATCCTTGCCCGCGACTCTCGCGTACCACATTTCGCAAGCACTCAGGATCGCGGTGTACATCTGCGGGCTCGCATCAACCACGTCGGTGATTGCGTACCGAGTGCCCGCCGGTATTGGCGTGTTTATGTTTGAGTGGAGGATGGTTTCGTAAGGATCGTCATTGTCTCCCTCGACCGCCGGCTCAAACGGGAGCGGCGTGGCCACAATGCCGGCATCAAAATTCGATGCCGATATTGGCTTGCCGTCCGGGCCGGGGCGATCGTAAATCGTGGTGTCACTGACTGTGAGTGATGTCGCACTGTGCCACCGCTCTATCCGGCGTTCCATTATGAACGGGACGGTCGATCCGATGGGGTCTGCCTCCATGCCCGGAGAGCCAAACCGTATGTAGCTGCCGGCTACGTCCTGCGGGAACTGAGTCTTTGTGCCGGTCACCAGCATCTGTGTCCCGTCGCTGGCCATCGCCACTGTGCCATCTCTGGTGATCCGCTCGTAGCCGAGGTACTTGATCGGTCGCGGCAGTTTTCGATATGTGAAGTGGACGGTGTCGATGTCGTTTGGGATGCCGACAAACCGCACCTGATATCGGTCAGGGTTTTTGTCGCTCCGCATTATCGTGTAGTAATACGGCTCGCCGGTTCCCCTTGTGTTCACTTCGAGGTGAAGCCATTCCTGTGGCGGGATGTAGCAGTGGAGCGTTCCGACTGTCGCTGTGCTGAGCGTGTCGATGTCCTTGAGGTCTAGGGGCAGATCGTAGTACACGGCAGGCCGGGCCTTGACCCCGGACGCACTGTCCAAAGCTTTGCTGTTCACGGTGAGAACGTCACCGCTGACCTCAGTGATTCGCACCGGATGCGGGAAGTACGTCCCGCTGATCTCTATCAGCCGTCCGGGCAGGCACTCGTCAGCGTTTGCCACGCGGACCTGATTGCTCCCCTTGTTGAACGAGCAGACAGTCTCGACCGTTTTCGTGGCGAAGTGCCCGTCGCGTAGAAACCAACGCCAATCCTTGCACTGAATGACCTCGCGGTATCCGTGAATGATTGATTGGCGGACAGCTGCATGCTCCCCGTCCTGTGCTCCACCGCCTGTCGACGATAGCAGATAGGCGGTGAGATCTTGCGCTGTGTTCATTTAGGCTTCTTTTTTCGTGCGTACTTGTCGATGACCATCTCCCGTATCTCTCTCTTATTCATGGACGGGTGCCGGCGACTTTCGACAGCAGACATCTCACGCATTAGCTTGTCGCTTAAAGGCTTCTTAGATGGGGGCGGCATTTCGGTTCCCTTGTGCGTGACGGCACCAGAAACTGTCAGGTTCCGCTTTTCCGCAACACGCTTGATGTCGGCTGCGCCGTCAACCCAAGCCTCGGGATCACCAGCCCCTCGTTTGTCGGCGAGGCCGGCAGCGTAGTATTTTCCGTTCGGATTGATACCAGCTGCTCGAGCTGCTCTGATCATGCCCAGTGCCTGCCGGCGTGGCATGGCGTCGAATTGCTGATTGTTCAGCCGGCCTTCCATGAACGTCCGGTCAGTCCCTTTTACGCCGGGCGGGCTTTGCAGCGCGAGCATTTCGGCCATACGAGCGGGCACGTCTGCCGCTAGCATCTCGAGATAGTGGGATCGCACTGCGGGGCTCGCACTCGCAATGTCGAAAGGCAGATCTTCGTGACCTGTAGAGGTAGTCGAACGCCGCTTTGATCCCATCCTCGTCATCTCCTAGTAGCCCTAGACCTTTATTGCAGTTGTCACAAATCACACCGCGAATCGCACCCGTTGTGTGGCAGTGATCAATGCACAGTTTCTTTGCTTTTTTCTTGCAGATCTCGCACCTATGTCGTGCCCTTCTGTGCAGCCGGTCGCATTCTTCTGGCGTGATTCCGTATCTGTCGCGTAGATTCTTCTCACGCCAATTGCTCATTGCATTGGTGGATTGAGCTCTGGAGGAACCTGTGGTGGTGGGGCTGCATCAGGACCGCCAGCCGCCGCTGCGGCATCACCGGGTGACGGGGAGGGAAGACCCGGTGGCGCAGCTGGCGGCGGCGGTGGTGGCAGCAGGTAGGGGGTGGCGTCGATATCTAGGCTTTCCGCCCAATCCTTCATCAGAGCGTTAAACGGGTCGGGAGTTCCGGCACCAGCGAGCTGGCTAAGGATTGGCCCAAGCGTTTGCACAGCGAGCTGCATCTGCTGCACACGGCCAGCCTTGTTGGGTTTGCGCGCACTGCCGGCCTCGACTCTAAACAACAGTTCGCGTGTCAGGCTGACAATGTCTTTGCGAGCGATGTGCTGGGCCCAAGCAGCGGCACCCATCTTCCCCAGAACCGGAGCAATGTCCTGCGGCTCGAGCAGCCAGCGAGATGCCAATGCTTCCCGACGAGCCAACGTCGACATGCAGTTCTCGACCTCATTGGCCATGTTGTCTGGTCTGATTGAGACATTTTCGTTTTTGATCTCGGCCTCGGCCGCAGACCGCAGCGAGCTTCTCGTCCAACCGTAGGCGAGGTCGGACAAACCAGTACGCTTTGCGAACTGATCCATGACCGCTTCGATGATGGTCATCAAATCATTGTTGACCGGCGGCATGTTAAGGATGGAGACAACGTCATCAATCCGCCTGCCTAGCAGCTCGCTAAGCTCGAGGATTTTGAAGCCACCTTCGCTTGGCTCGAGCAGCTGGGTCTTCAGTGTCTCGTCGGCCGCTTTTTGAACCGCGACTACGGTTTCGCAGGACGTTGCCACACGAGTCGCGAGAAAAGAAAAAGCCCAGTTAAGGAATCGCAGCTCACCGATTGCCGGCTTAATGTGGCTCACGGGCCACGCATAGTTCGGCTTTCGGTGAAAGGCCAGCATGGTGTACGGCCAGCCCTTCGGGTCAACGTAGAACGGGATCGGCCAGCTCGTGCGGGTGAGCACACTCTGCGGGATGCCGAGCGTTTCGTCGACCGGCTCTTCCATCACCTCGGGCGGCAAATTTAAGGGGTAGTCGACTCCCTCGCAGATAACCAAATAGCAGTACCGGCCGGCCGCGTCGAACAGACCCTTGGTTTCCTTTGGATGATCTTTTAGTCGGTCGCCGATCCCGGTCTTCGAGTAAACCTTATAGAAGGTCACCAGCTCGTTGCTTTGGTCTTTCGTCCGCTTCTTCTTGCCGGACGGCTCCTTGCTGAGCTGGTGCGGCCGTGAGGAGTCGAGGTGCTTTTTTAGATCTTCGACCGGCACACCATAGGTAGCAGCGACCTCGTCGAGAGGCCGTGTGCATTTCCTCGCACACCACAACGAGTCATCTTCATTGTCGAAATCTGGATCAATTAGCAGGTTGTCGATCGAATCATAAAAGGATCCGACCATCCGCATCTCGGGATTCTCAGACGAGTCGGATGTGTCAAGGACAACGAGCTCGGTCCAGAACACACCGCCACCCTTGATCATCGCCTCGTCGACAACTTTTCTCGCCTGTTTTTTTAGGTCGAGCTCTACGGCTGTCCAATCTAGGTATTTATTAAGAAGCGTGGCGGCGATCTGCCGGCTTTCTCTTTCATCATCCTCGGCCTTAACAGCTTGGATGATCTGCATCTGCTCCATGCTCGGCTGACCGTCTTGGCCGAGCGGCTCGTCCAAGCCCATTGGTCCGAGCGGAATGTCCGGCGGCTGCATGACCGTGACCGTTCGCACCGGATTGCGAGCGTATATCACACTCGACATAATCTCCACGAGCTCAAAGCACTTGTTGAGCTGCATGATGAAGGCCGGCGGAGCTATGCCGCGATTAAACCCACGCTCGCCCGATGCGTAGGCATCACGCCACATCCAGTTCGTTTCGCCATCATAGAAGTTCGCGGCTTCCTTAGCATCGTCGTTGAACGGCTTCTTGTACCGTTCAGCCGACTTTAGCTTTTTACACCACGTCGCAACTATCTGGCGGAGCGGATTACTACTTTCCGGTAGGGACGTTGCCATCGGAGCCCTTCAGTTCGCGAAGCATTTTTGTTCCCTCGGCAAACTCCCAAGCACCGAGATCCTCCCATCCGTGATCGCCCTGCAAAGCAGGGTCATCGCGGTGGTGACAACTGTCATACACCTGAGCCGTTCCGTGCCGCGTAAAAGCCAAAACACTGATCGTGTCTTGTCCCGGCTTTGTAATCACAAAACCAATCGTGGGATTCTTAAACGTCCGGAAGTCTGTAGAGAAAAGAACAACATCGCCAATGCTCGGCTTGGGCATTGTCCAAGCCTTAGTTTTCGTAGCTGCCATAGTTTGGCCCTCCTGTCTGTGAACTTGCCGGCCCTAAGAATACATGACTCCGGTTGTCTCTCCCTAGCCGCTTTTTTCTCTCTTCTTGCCACTTCACCCACCACGGATCAGGCTTGCCGTTGCCGGCTGGCGGCTTGTGATATTTGGGGCGATATGCGCAAAGATATTCGAGGCACTGACAAAGATGCACCTCGCCCCGCGTGTTGGGCTTGTCGGTGACAATTGCCGTGCCGCTGACGTAATTCACCTGCTTCTTGTAACGCTTCATTTCGCGAAACAAGTCGCCGCAGGTGCCCTCTAATATCTTGATTTGCGTGGTGCCGTCCGGCCGGATGTGCAGCGAGGTCCGTGTGCTTTCCGTTCGGGCGATGATGTCATCGCAGCCCGGCAGGAATGAGCTGCCGGTGATGTGGCTGCGGATTCCTCTGGCGGCCAGCTGCTCGGTGTACTGATCGGTCGGAAGTCGACCGGAGCCAATATCCCGCAATCGACCGCCGTGGGCGTCGATAATGAAGGCGTGAAAATGGTAGTCCCTTACCTTTTTCGCAAACTCCTCGCCGAAGATCTGGGCGTTACATTGACGCAAGTATAGCTGGTCATAAACCAGCCAATACTTCTCGTCCGGTGGAACGGCGCAGAATAGCACCGCCGTAACGGCATGGCCGGGATCGATGACGGCATACCGCGTCCACTCGTAAGGGATCTGATTTTTCGGCAGCTGGTCGGTGCCGATGGAGTGAATCCTTTTATCAAAGGTTGGGTAGACGAGCACGGAATCCGTGATGAAGTGACCTTCCGCTCGCATGCGGAGCACATCCTCTCCAGCTGCCGCCCACCGCTCGATCGACTTTTTCTTTTCGTCATTGTCGAGATACGGATTGTCCAGCATCCGCAGCTGAAACTGTCGGATAACCGACTTCTCTCCGAGGGCTTCCTCGCTGGCGTCAGCCCGCTCTTTCAATCCGAGTAACGCATTATTGGTGGAATGTGGCATCGCGGACCACACCAGCACTCCCTTGCGGTCGACCAGCCTCGCCTGCATCTCGGGAACCCAGTTCTCGTTTGACACGTCCTCGTCTAGGTGTACACGGTCGGCAGAAAAGCCCTGCGGAGGATCACCCTCTGAGCTAAAGAAATGGATCTCCCAACCATTGTGCAGCTTGCAGTTGCTGATCATCCCCTGACTCTTGAGCACCCAGCTCTGGCTCTTAATAAACCGTGGCGGGATTAGCGGCGGGGCAGGCTTAGCCTCTGCCCGCCGATCACCGTCCGTGGACGGGTCAAACGCCCTCCACTCGCCAGTGTCTAAATCCTTGATGATTCGGAATGCCCCGGCACGAAAGAGTAGAGGCGCGCAGACCAGAGAAATGTGTTTCCAGTCCTTTCCAATCACAACCAGAACACCGTCTTTCTCTGGATACTTGCCGTAGGGATCTTGCCCAGTGACGGCACGAGCATCCTCCACAAAAGTGCAAAGCGATTTGCCGCTGCGGTTGCCGCCGATCACCAAGACTTCTGACGCCCTGCAGGCGTGAATCTGCTCTTGGTTCTCATTCGGACGGTAAAGCTTTAGAGCCTCGAGCCTTCGATCCCTTAGCTCGCTTTGCAGCTCTTTGAGGCTTTCCTTTTCGTACTGTGTCATCCCCCCCGCTGGCGACCGCGGCCCCTTTACCACTGGGGCTTTCACTGCGGGATGCTTCTTCGATGAGGTTCGTGGCTTGCGCTTCGACATTGATCGTTACTCCCTTAAATGTTGCGACGGCCTCGGCCATCCGCTGCTCGAGCTCTTGCTCCAGCTCCTCCTCGCTCCAGAGTTGCAATGGCTTCTTCGCTCCCCCACTGTCCACGTTCTTTGTCACGAGCCGGCACATGGTTTCCAGTAGCCGGTTCCGAGCTGTGCCGCCACTCGGACTGTCCCAGTATTGTTTCACAAGCACTGCCGAGAACCCGCCGACTCCGCCGAAGTAGCGGAAGACATGCTCGACCAGCTCAGCGGTGTGCGGAATCGCTGTGCCGCCTTGACTGTAGCCCTTTAGGAAAACATCAACCCCGGCCTTCTCAATGTCCGTGAGGGCCTGCTGACGCTTTTCCTCTGCCCGCAGCCGGCTCAGTGCTTTGGCCTTCTTGATGCAAGCCTTGCACTCAGCTGTATAGCTTTCTTTGCCATCCTTCAGCCGCAGCCGAAAGTTGTCCTGATCGAGCGGTCGCTCAATCCCGCACATGCTGCATGTTTTTTTGGCCATAAGCAAAAGCGGGCCACGGGGATAGATCCGCCGTGGCCCGCCTCACACACACTCAAGGATATAAGACTCAGATGCTGTTGCTGACGAGGTTAACCCGCAGCTTGTTGCTGGCCGCAGCGTCGATCGCCTGCCCGATGGCAACGGTCGAAGCTCCGGTCGCACCGATCGCAGCAGCCACACCTGCGGTGCCGGCCTGAGCAACCATCGAACCGGCCGTGACTGCCCCGGTCGAATTGACCGTGGTTGGGCCCTTCACCACCAGCCAGACGATGTCATTCGTCCTCAGCTTGCCGGTCAGGTACTCGTCCAGCACACCATGCGCCTTGCCGGCGTTCACGTCAGCAGCAACCGTCTTGCCTGCAGCTGTTCCCGCGACCGAGAACTCTGTCAGGGATGCAGCCGCGTTAAAGGTGTACATGTTGCCGGCAATGGTGCTAGCGTCATCTACATCGTCGCCCTTATATCTGGCCGCCACGCAATAAACCAAGCGGCTTGAATGGCGATCACCCGACACGGGGTCAGCGTCCACAAAAGCCTTGACCTGTCCGACCATGTCGTTCCCGGCCTGCTGTTCGCCAGCGACAGGTGCGCCAGTTGAATCAAAGCCTTCGATCTTCTCGCCAGCAAGCAGCGTTGCTCCACGCTCGAACATCGGATCTGAAAAAATTGCACTCATGTGTTAACTCGCTCTCCTTTGGCTGTTACTTTGGATCAGGACTCTGCGGTAACCGCGTCGAGCATAAAGAACGAACGCGGTGAAGTAAACTTAAAGTTGCCGAGCGTCGAGCAACTAAAACGGTAACTTTGAAGTTGCTCGTCGTAGAACGGGCCCTCAGCTACCATCAGGTTATTCTCGAGGCACCGCAGCTCCATGTTGCCGACTGACATCCCAAAGCCCTTGCCTTGTGGGACGGCATAGTCAGACGCGATTTCACAGCCGTCGAGGCTTACTACCTCGTTGAAGCCCATCGCCTTCAGACCATTCTCCTTGGTGATCATGATCCGTTCCTTATCGTTGTAGGTGTTAAGGAACGCGATGTAAAGCTCGCGTGAGAGGCACACAAGGTCGATCTGAGCTTCCTTTGTGTCATTTCTCTTCGCGTGATGTAAGCCGTCGCGAATTGCCTGCACACAGTTAAGCTTCCAGTTACCTGCGGGAGTTGCCTCCTCGTTGTAGCTCTGGCTGTTGTAATTGATGATGATCGGCGAGTAGAAGTCCGCCGTTTCCGTAACTGGCTGGTTAGGCCAGACGGCATCACCATCACCCAACGCACCGCCACCGTAATACCCGAGCTTCGTCGAGATGCCAGCGTAGGTATCGTCTGGGTAGCCGTAGCGATCGCCGAGGTTGCTAGAAGTTCGCTTGGCAAATGGACCGACACCGCCCGACTCATCGATAGTGCCATCGTAACCCATGAAGGTCATGAGGCCGTCGAAGTTCTTTTCGCCGCCAGCCTCGCCGCCGTCGGCAAATGGCTGGAAGGAAAGATGCTGCTGCAGACCTTCCTGCAGACGCTCTGACATCTTTCCGGCCACGTCGACAAGAGCCTGCTGGCCACGGTTCTCCAGCATCTCACGTCGAAAAATGCTATCAGTCGTTGTAAAGCCTTTCCAGCCCAGCTCAGCTCGCTTCCATTGATTAACTCTCGCGAAGCTGCGAGGCTCCTGCCCGTTGTTCGATGACACGGGCGGCAGACGGTAACGCACATTCCAATCGAACGAACGGCCCGACTGATTCATCAAAATGTTACCGCTGTTCTCGAGAAGAGCGAAAACTTTAAACCGACGAAAGACAGCCTCTTCAGATTCCCGCAGGTGCTGTACGATGGTCGTAGAAATTAAACGGGCCCATTGGGTTGGCGTCGCCATTTTGTTTACTTTCTCTTGGGGTTACTGCAACATTCCTTGCTCTTTTGCAGCGGACAAAAGCCGCTCCTCAAAAGTCATTGGTCGCTTCGGGGTACGGGCGTCAGTGCTGCCTGCAGTTTGCCTTTGACTCGCAGTTCGCATGGCTTGCCTTCTCAGGAATTCCATGTTTTGCTGCTCGGCGGACGGCTGCTGCGGAGGCGGCGGTTGTTGTGGTGCTTGCGGCATCGCCTGCTGCGGGGCAAAGCCCTGTTGCAGCCGGCTAATAGCAAGATCTCTCTCAATCATTTTGGTGGCGTAGTCCCATCGGGCCTCCGCACCAACAATGCCGACGCGCTTTGCGTCTGCAATATACTTTTGGGCAAGTAACCCCTCGCTAGATACATTGCCATTTTCATCGTATAGCCAATCTTTGTTGCTTTCTTCCAGCGACGAGACATATTGCTCGTCTTTCATGCGCTGAAGTCTGGAATCTACGATGCTTTCGGCACGCTCTACGGCCATCCGCTCGACCATAGGGCCGAGGGTTTGCTCGGGGTTGTCGAGAAATTTTTGGGCGAAATCGGCCCGGTATTGCATGTGATCTTCCAGAGCAGCTCGAGCATCGAGCGGAGCGTCCGGGGAAATAACCTGCTGGCCGTTCTCGTCACGAGTGAGATAGCGTCGGTAGCTGTCTTTCAGATCCGGTGGATTCCACCAAGGGGGCTCTTGTGGTTGCTGCTGAGCAGCTGGGGGCGGGGCTTGGTTTCGGGAGCTCTTCCACTGCTCGTATTCCTCGCGATGGGCGAGCCAATCCTGTGCCACCGGCACGATCGATTGATACTGCTGGAGAGCCCGAGATGCGGCCTGCTCCCGCTGCATAGCCTCGTACAAGCGGCTGGCGATTGCCTGATCTTCCTGCCCAGCGAACTCGGGCATAGACCGGAAACTGTGCCAAGCATCCGATGGCGATTGTTCCTCGACATCCCCGGTATCAACCGGGGCTGCATCTGCCACCGATGCGTCACCCTCAGTAACTTCTGGCAGCTCTTCAGCTGGCTCAGCGGATCCTACTTCTTCCTCGGACATGCGGCATCCCTCCTGTGGATTGCCGCGATTATTAACTCACTTGCTGGAACTCCCAAGCAATTTTCTTACATCAGCTCAGGGTACATCAGCTGATCGCTCTTTGGTTCCGTTCGTTTGCGATCTTCCTCGATCTCTTTTCGGGTCTTTGCACGGCGGCCTTTTAACTCGCCATACTCGCTCGCAGCTTCCACCTGATCCCCGCGAGCAGCTGCGGCCTTCTTCTTGTACTGCTCCCAGTAATTGGGCTGGTCAGCCGTTGTTTCTCCCATCAGTGAGTTATTTGATTCCGGCGTAAAGAATCCGGCGATTCCTTGCGTAGCCGGCCCAATTGCGAATCCTGTCTGCACCTGCTCACCTATTAAGTCATCCACAATGCGTACCGGAGTGGTCGCGGCCGACGTTGCACCTGACTTGAGGCCAGCCTTCAGTGCTCTTATCGCCCCACCGGGGGCGGCCTTAATAGCACCAGTGGTGGCTGATAGGCCGGGAATAGCGGCATTAATAAGCAGGTTCTCAGGGGCGGTGACGCTTTCGCCGACTGTTTCCAGAAAAGCTGTTCCTGCTGGCGAAAGGAACGTCCTGTCGATTTCACCAGTTAACTTGCCGGCGGTCGCGTTGTAGGCGTCAGCAAACGCCGGTCCTGCGGTTGCCGAGAACCAGCCTGACATTCTGTTGTCCGCTCCCCGTATCTTTTTAGCCAGCTCGTCGAATTTCTGTGGGTCCGCATCGTCGGGCCTAACCTGTGCCTTGCGGTTCGCGGCCGTGCGAAGCTCGGAAAGATTCTGCGATTCGTTCGCGTCGGCATCCGGCTGCTGATTGGCGATTGTCCGAGCCGGCTCTCGCAGCCACCCGCTCATGCCCGGCAATGGATTCCACTGCTGTTGGAAGCTCGCGGCCATTGGATAGGCCGTATCGCCGATCATCATGTTGCCTACGCCGAGCTGATTGCCGGGATCGGCGTCCTGAGTTTTGGCACGGCCCTCGTCATCGTAAACCGAGTTAGGATCGCCCGATTCCCCCCGCGACCACATGTCGGCGGCGTAACCGAGTTTCCCGTCCTGCCCAAATG
>Ga0075477_10001029_pt1 | contig 12900 bp, 8 predicted proteins | sample DEB08_DNA_FD_76338 | JGI IMG/M metagenome (GOLD analysis project Ga0075477, IMG submission 76338) | Aqueous microbial communities from the Delaware River and Bay under freshwater to marine salinity gradient to study organic matter... | ecosystem: Environmental > Aquatic > Marine > Coastal ...
TGGAAAAAGCAGCTGATGACGCAGGTCACGGACTTGTTTGCCGACGGGCGAAAGCGACGCCCTGAGGAAGCTGCGAATGAGCACGAACTCTACGAGCAGATCGGCCGCCTGAAGATGGAGGTCGAATGGTTGAAAAAAAAATCTGCCGAGCTCGGCTGAGAGGAAGCGGCAATGCGTGGAACCCGACCACAAATCCTTGAGCATCACTCGGCAGTGCCAGCTCCTCGGCCTCGCGCGGAGCAGCTGGTATCACGAGCCACAGGGCGAGTCGCCCGAGAATCTCGTTCTGATGAAAGAGATCGACCGCCTGTACACCAAGCGGCCGTTCTTCGGCACCCGAAAGGTTCGAGAAACATTTTGCGTCAACCGCAAACGCGCTCAGCGACTGATGCGGCTGCTGGGATTGGCTGCTGTTCTCTCCAAGCGGCCGACAAGCCGCCCTGCTCCTGGGCACAAGATATTCCCGTATTTACTGCGAAATCTGGCTATTACGCGGCCGAACCAGGTCTGGGCGAGCGACATCACGTACATCCCGATGCAGCACGGCTTCCTCTACCTGACGGCTGTCATGGATCTCTTCAGCCGCAACGTTCTCTCCTGGCGATTGTCGAACACGCTGACAGGCGACTTCTGCTTGGAAGCACTCAACGCAGCTCTTTCGCTCGCACGCCCGCAGATCTTCAACACCGATCAGGGCGCCCAGTTCACGGCGGCAACCTTCACGAGCCGATTGATCGAAAGTGGCGTCTCCGTGTCGATGGACGGCCGTGGGCGGGCACTGGACAACGTGTTCGTCGAACGCCTCTGGCGGACAGTCAAGTACGAAGAGGTCTATCTTCGAGAGTACACAGACGGCTGGCATGCCGAGCAGTCCCTGAGAGCCTACTTCGACTTCTACTGCAACGAGCGAAAGCACCAAGCACTGAAGTACCGAACGCCTGCCGAGGTGTACATGGCAGGCTGACGCGAACGAAACGTTCGCGCTCAAATCTCCGTTGAGACGGACTCTGTGGAGGAAAACCTACAACAACCGAAACCTATTCACCGCCCGGTGGCCGCGCGAGACCCTTGGAGTGGGTCTCGCGGGCCACAAGCCCAGTGACGCTCTACCTTATTGAAGGCCAAAAACTGTCCAACTTTTGTGGCCACGCCCGCAATCCCTGACGGGAAGCCGCACAACGGAAAAAAACCTCCACAGGAAAAAACCGGTCGCTCACATTTTGCTAATATCCCCGAACGACCCAGGCTGCCTTTAATGGGAGATCTGGGAGGAGTGAGAGACAACGTCAGTGGCTTGAGATGCCCGAGGTTGGTTGTTGCCTTGATTTTTCACCCCCCCCACCTTTTGCCCCCTGGAGGCCCGTGTCATGCAGGCATGCTTGTCCGGTGTTCGCTCTGTGCAGTCCACCACGCCTAGGACTGCTTCTCTCGTTGATGTTTCTCAACCCGAGCGGCCGCGAAGCAGCCGCCGCAGCCGTGGCTTCACGCTGGTGGAACTGCTCGTCGTGATCGCCATCATCGGCGTGCTTGTCGGCCTGCTCCTGCCTGCTGTGCAGTCGGCCCGCGAGGCGGCCCGCAGGGTCAGCTGCCAAAACAACATCCGCCAAATCGGCCTGGCGGCAATGAACTACCACGACACCCGCAACCGCTTCCCGTCGGGCTACACGCAGGAGCGGATCAACGGCAGCTTCCAGGGCCACTCCGTCTTCTATTTTCTGCTGCCTTACATGGAGGAAAACGCCCTCTATGACTCGATGGACAGCGAGGTGCCCCGCAACAACATCACATCCACCCCAGGCCAGGGAGCGGCCGCCGCCATCAGCACGCTGATCTGCGCGTCAGACCAGTTTCCCGAAGGCAACCCTCACCAATACAGCAGCACGCAGTGGTATGGCTGCACGAGCTACCGGGCCAACGGTGGGAGCCGGCCAATCTACGCCACCAGCGCCACCAACGATGGCATGTTCATGGCCACTGGCAGTAGGGCTCGCAAAGCCCGCAATGCCAAAGCCGGCATCGAGGTGCCGATGGCGAGCGTCCGCGACGGCCTCTCGAAGACGATCCTCTTTGCCGAAGGGTCCCACTTCGACCCCAACTTCGACACGTTCACGGTCGCCGGCTGGAACTCCGGCAGCACGATCAGCACCTGGTCTCGGTGGTATCCCGCCGGCGGAGACGCTGGCCTCGGCAACCTGATGTGTGGCGCCTTTGCGCCAATCAACTACACCACGCCCTTCGCTCACGGCGGCCCTGGCGCCCCGGGCTCGCGGAGCGGGTGGTATGTGTTCCAGGATCAGCGTCTCAGCGCCATCGGCAGCCTGCATCCCTCGGGAGCCAACGTGGTGATGGGCGATGGCAGCGTGCGGTTCATGATCGATGACATGCCGCAGACCGTGCTCGCTCTCTACTGCGTGCGAGCCGACGGCCAGGTGATCAACGAAAACTGAGGCCGGTGGCCGAGAAAGGAACATTCCTGATGCAACGCGTTCATTCCGCCGCACGCCTTAGCCGGCTGGTCATGATCGTGGCAGGCCTCACCTCATTGGCAGGCTGCGGTGGTTCTGCCCCCACGCTTGTGCCCGCCGAAGGCGTCGTGCTGATAGACGGCGAGCCGGCGGCTGACATCTCGGTGCAGTTTCTCCCCGATGAGATCGAAGGAGAGCCACGGCCCACTTCGTATGCCGTCACCGATGCTGAAGGCCGCTTCACGCTGAAAACCTATGAGCAGGGCGAAGGCGCCGTGCTCGGCGGCCACAACGTGATCCTCGTCGACACGCTCGAAGAGCGACCCGAGCAGGGACAGGAGTTCACTCGCCCGCCCCGCGTCAACAGCCGCTACTCGACCATCACTGGCGGCCTGCGGGCGGAAGTCACCGAAGGCGGCGGCCCCATCACGATCGAAATCGCTTCAGAATCCGCAGCCGCGGGGCAAGACAGTAGCGAGCGGCAATAGCGATTCGGCTGTGGCTATTCAGCCCAAAAAGGCTTCGACTCAAAATCTGCTTCTCGAAAAAACCGAAGCGTTGTCCAAAACCTTTTTGCTCTGCACGAAGGGGAATACACCGTGTCCTCAAACTCGGTGGCCCGTTCGCACATAGAGTGACTCGGGGGAGTGGGGGAAGCCACATCTCGCCCTCAGCCAAGCGAATGGAGTCTTGCGCGATTTGCGGTGATCGCGTAAAAGCACTCTCAACTGCCGGCGAAATGCGGGTCCTGGAAACTCAGGCGACGGCGGCGTGATCAGGCCGACTTGTCATCGAAAATCGACTTCGTCCACGGGCTGCTCGCCGTTCCACCGATATGCACTGCCCTCCCCCACCCCGTCTGTTTTTTCTGCACATCCTCAAGACGGGTGGAACCTCGTTCTATCGCTTTCTGGAAAACAACTATCCCCGCGATGCCTCCATCCGTGACGATGCGTTTTCCGAACTGCATCGGCTCAAAGAAGACCCCACGGCCTTCGCGCAGCGGCTGCACCAGCTGCAGCTAATCACGAAGCTGCATCTCGACTTCTCCTCAGTTGCCCGACAGCGGGAGATGGACCCGAGCCTGCGAGTTGTCACCCTGCTACGACGGCCGGTCGCGCGGTGCTTCTCGATGATCGAGCATTGGCGTCGCGTGCCCGAGGTCCACATGGCCACGCTCGACGACGTGCGACGTGAGCTCGTGCTCGATGCCCGCAGCATGCCAGCCGACGCATTCGTGGAGAAACACCAGCAGCGGCTCTCCGACCACCAGTCCAAGATGCTCGGCGGGGTGTCAGACCACGTCGCCAATCCACCGCGGGAGCCCTTGCTCACCGCTGCCAAAGCCAATCTGACATCGATTGACTACGTCGGCCTCACCGAGCAGATGCACGAGACCGCCTCCTGTCTCTCCTCTGCAATGGGCTTCTTCAACTCGATGAGCAGCGAGCGGCTCAACGTCACCCGTGATGACCGGCGGCTGACCACAGCTGAGAAGGAACGGATTCGTGGCCCACTGAGCGAACTCAACCGCTGCGATGCCTCTCTGTATGCAGCGGGCGAAGAACGCTTCTGGCAGATGCGTGCCCGCTGGAAACTGCACCAGTTTGTGGCGGCCAGCTCGCACCAGCCGACCCCACTGCCCCACGGCGACGTCCTGCGATTTTCAATGGATCAGCCCCTCGTTGGCGACGGCTGGCATGAACGCGAAGGCGGACCGCTGCAGTCATGCCGCTGGGCCGGGCCTGAACGGCAGTCGACGCTGTTTCTCTCCTGCTGCCCACAGGGCCGGCTGGAGATTCGCGTCTCGATTCTCTCCGTCATCAGCGATGCGGTGCTCACGAGCCTGCGGCTGTCGGTCGCCGGTCGCCCAGTGCCATATGAGATCCACCAGCAGGGAGAACGGCTGATCCTCACGGCAACTGCCGACCTGCCCGAGGCCGCAACTGGCTGGCTCGAACTCACCTTCTCCACAGCGAACACCTACTCCGCCTATGACATCGCAGGCATCGATGACCACCGCCAAAAGACGATTGCCGTCGAGACGGTCGAGGTTCGCCAGCTCGGCAGTTGCTAAGCCGACCGACCAGCCGGCAGCTCTTCATCGACGACCGGGTTCGTCAGGCAGCCGATCCCCTCGACCTCCACCGTCACTGTGTCGCCGTCCTTGAGAAATACCGGGGGCGTGCGTGCGAAGCCGACGCCATGCGGCGTGCCGGTGAGGATCACGGTCCCTGGCAGCAGTTTCGTGCTGGAGGAGAGAAACTCAATCAGCGTTGGCACATCAAAAATCATGTCGCTGGTGGTCCAGTCTTGCATCACCTCGCCATTGAGGCGGGTACTGATCGACAGTGCGTTGGGGTTGGTGATCTCGTCTGTGGTCACCAGCACCGGACCGAGCGGGCAGAAGGTGGCAAACGTCTTGCCCCGACACCACTGGCCGCCTCCACCATTCCGCTGCCAGTCTCGGGCGGAGATGTCGTTGCCGCAGGTGTAGCCGAGCACGTAGTCGAGGGCCTCATCTCGGCTCACATTGTGGCATGTGCGACCGATCACCACCGCGAGCTCGCACTCATAGTCCACCCGCTCACTGCGGAGCACGCGTGGCAAGACGATCGGGTCTCCAGGGTTCTGCACAGCACCGGAGTTCTTCATGAAGAGCACCGGATGCTCTGGCGGCTCCTGCCCTCCTTCGGCGGCATGTTTGCGATAGTTGAGCCCAATGCAGAGGATGTCTTGGGGCTGGAGGGGTGCGAGGTGTTTCTCCACCGTGGCGGGCGTGCCCGTGTCGGTGAGCGGGCCAAACAGGTCGCCTTCAAGCAGGGTGACCGTGCCATCATCATGCTGGCGGCCAAGATGTTCACCGTGGGCATCGAGAAAGCGGATGATCTTCATCGGGGTGCAGAGCCTCACTCAGCAGGAAGGAGGGGAACATGATGCCCGATCAAGGTAGCAAACTCGACAGCCACTGGTGGCTGACCGTGCTCGCTGCAGCAGCGGCCGGCGGCATGGGCTGGGGCATCCGTGGACAGTATGGCCACGAGACCGGCGCGATGATCGCTGGTGTCTTGGTGAGCCTGGTGCTCGTGCTGCGACTTGCTCCACACGCCTCGCTGCTGCCCGCTGCACGTGCCGTCGCCCTCGGCACGTTGGCGATGGGCTTTGGTGGCTCGATGACCTACGGCCAGACAATCGGCCTGACACAGAACACCCCCGTGCTCGGCAACGTTCCGGCGCTTCTCTGGGGCATGCTCGGGCTGGCAACCAAGGGCGGACTCTGGATCGGCTTCGCCGGGCTCTTCCTGGGCATCGGACTCTCGTCGCGTCGCACCGGCTGGCGAGAGATGGCAGGCCTGGCGGTCACGCTCGTGGGACTGTTCTTCGTTGGCATCTGGCTCTTCAACACCCCCTTCGATCCCACCAGTCGCACCCTCCCAGCAATCTACTTCTCTGCGGATTGGCACTGGGAACCCGATGCTGAAAACCTCAAGCCACGGCCCGAGGTCTGGGGAGGCATGCTGCTGGCACTGCTGGGGGCATGGCTCTGGATGGGCGTTGTCCGCCGCGATCCCCTCGTGCGACAGCTCACACTCTGGGGCGTGCTTGGCGGTGCCCTCGGCTTTCCCGCAGGCCAGTCTCTGCAGGCCTTTCACGCCTGGAACCGCGACTGGTTTGCGGTAGAGCCCTGGGCGTCGATGGACAGCGTCATGAACTGGTGGAACTGGATGGAGACCACCTTCGGTACCGTGATGGGAGGTGTGCTTGCAGTTGGACTGGTGCGAAATCGTGACCTGATCGGCCTGCCAGTGGCCGGATCGCCCACAAAGCCACCTTCCCGCACGAGCGACCTCGCCTCCGGAATCGATCTGGTGTTGATCGCCGTCCATGTCACGCTGGTCATGGTCTGTGAGTATGCGGAGATGCCGCTGATCAACCAGGGCTACGATCACGGCCTTGTCGCCGGCGTGCTGCCGTTGGTCGCCATAGCAGGAGGCCGCTGTGCTCCTTTTCTTTTATTCCTGCCTGTCACAGTCCTGCCCATCGCCACCAAAACCGTGATGCAGCTAGCCTTTGGAGAAGCGGTCATTGACCCGGTGCTCGGCTGGCTGGTCTACGCCGGACTCCCGCTGCTTGTGGCCTTTGGGGTCGCCGCGCAGCTGATTGTCCGCAGCCGTGATTCCGCCGCGAGCAGCTGGTGGCTGGCACTTCCACTGCTCACACAGACTCTGACCTTCTGCGGTCTGAACTTTGCGTTCTTCCACTATCCATGGCCCTGGCTGAGCTGGACCGGCCGCACGCCCAATGCCATGGCTTTCCTGCTCGCCAGCTTGATCCTGCTGTTCGTCGCCATCCGGGCCCTGATCCAGCGTCCGCCAGACCCCATCCTCGACAGCCGTCCCGCCTCAAGTCACGATGAACTTCCGTGAAAGAAGGCTTGCTCGGAGAGAATGCGTGAACGACAACGAGTTCGTGGAACCCCTCGGCATGCGGCTCCTGATCCGAAAGGATGAAGGGCGAACCACCACCCGTGGTGGCATCGTGTTGCCGGACAAGGCGGAGATTCCCACGATCACCGGACGCGTTGTTGAGGTGAGCGTGCAGGTCGACCGCGACGTCGACTTTCCGATCGAGAAGTACGACAAAGTGCTCTTCAATCCCAAGAACTCGATCCCTGTCGATTTCGAGCAGAACAACCTGCTCTACGTGGTGCCGATCGAAGACGTCGTGGCGGTCTTTCGTCGCTCACCGACCCCCAAGCCCAAACGTCGCAAGACCAAGGGGAAAGACGACGAAGGGTTTGGCTCCTCCGAGGAGTGAGGCCTGCCTGCTCTGGTCGGGCAACACTTGCCAGCAGCTGCGTTCCGCGGCCACCATCTGGGCTCACCCACATGATGGAGAGTTGTATGGCACGCGTGATGATGGCGGTCATGACCGCCGGGATGCTCTGTTGTCTGCCACAGGCCACCCATGGCGAAGGCGAACGCCAGGCCACCGGCCCTGAGTCGATCCGTGCGGCCGCCGGCTTTGAGGTGGAACGGCTTCGCTCGGCGGCTGAAGGCGAAGACTCCTGGATCAGCCTCTCGATTGATTCTGCAGGCGTGATCTACCTCGGGCTCGATACTGCAGCCGCTGCCCGGCTGACGACCAGCGACGGCACGACCTGGGACTTCGAGCGGATCGACAACACCGACGACCTGCGTCACTGCCGAGGCATTCTCAAGACCGACACCGCCCTCTACCTGGTGGCCACCGACAGCCAGCAGCTCGTGCGACTCGTCGACGGTGATGGTGATGGGGTGTTTGAACACCGCACCACCCTCGCCGACCTGCCGTATGCCAGCCGCTACGGCCATGGCATGAACCAGCTTGTCCAAGGACCCGAGGGAAAACTGTTTCTGATCATTGGCAATGACGTTGAGCTGCCAGCCACACCTTCGCCGAAGTCGACCTACCGTGATCCGCGTGAAGACTGGCTGCTGCCGAGTCCGCACGACCTTGGCCAAGACGACCGCGTGGGTGCGGTGATCCGTTTTGATCCCAGCACCAGCGGTGCCGACGACGGCAGCTGGGAGGTGATCGCTGGTGGTTTTCGCAATCCCTTCGACCTCGCCTTCAACCGCGACGGCGAGTGTTTCACCTGGGATGCCGACATGGAGTGGGATGCTGGCCTGCCATGGTATCGGCCCACGAGGCTGAACCATGTGGTGGCCGGCGGGGAATACGGCTGGCGATGGGGAAGTGGGAAGTGGCCCGTATTTTTCGCCGACAGCCTGCCCTCCACGCTCGACACCGGCTTCGCCTCTCCAACTGGCATGCTCTTCGGCGACGCCACAAACTGGCCGAGCCGTTATCGCGATGCCCTCTTCATGGCTGACTGGCAGCACGGCCGCATGCTGCTGGTCGATCTCGTCCCGGAGGGAGCAAGCTACACCGCCACCGCTGAGGTGTTTCTCGAAGGCTCTCCACTGAACATCTGCGACATGGCCATCGGACCTGACCAGGCGATGTATTTCATTACTGGTGGCCGTGGCTCTCAGTCGGGGCTCTATCGGGTGCGGTGGACTGGCGAGTCAACGCCACCCTTGCCAGTGATCCGTGACCCTGCTGTCGTGGCTGCTGCAGCCGGAGCCCGCGGCGTCCGGCATACCCTTGAGCAGATGCAGCGTGAGCCTCAGCACGCCGACATGCCGCTGTTGATCGAACAGCTCGCCTCCCCCGATCGCTGGCTCCGCTCCGCCGCCCGAGCGGCCTTGGAACGACAGCCGATCGCCAGCTGGATGTCGCTTCCGGCTGAACTCAGCGATCCCCAGGCCCGGCGGACCGCCGCGTTGGCCCTGGCTCGAGTTGGACCAGCGGCCTCCGCCGAGACGGTGCTCGCTGCCTGCCTGCATGACGACTGGCAGACACTCTCACCAGCAGCCCTCGCCGAAACACTGCGGACGGTCGAACTGTCGATCATTCGGCAAGGCCTGCCTGCTACCGATCGTCGCGAGCAGCTGCTCACTCGACTGGACATGATCGATCCCGAGGGCAGCTTTGCGATCGGCTGGCTCAGCGGTGAACTGCTGGTGCGTCTGGAGAGTAACCACGCGGTCTCCTGGCTGCTGCGTGCGCTTGCCGCTGCTGCCACGCAGGAGGAGCAGCTGCAGTATGCCAAGACGCTCTCTCGGATCGAGACAGGCTGGTCGGTGGAGACTGCCCGGCAGGTGGTTGCCTGGCTCAACAGCAGCCTCGGTATGCCAGGCGGGCGGCTGGTCGAAACCGCCTGGCGAAATCTCCGCAGTGATTTCACCGCTGTCTGGCCAGAAGAGCTTCGCGCTGCGTTGGCAAGCGAACTGGCCGAGCTTGACCGTGACTGGTCTGACGAACGCGTGAACGCCGGACCATCACGGCCGTTCGTGCGTGACTGGACTGTGGATGCCCTGCTTGACGCCGTGGCTCAGCCAGCTGCAAACGACGCATCCCATGACGCATCGCCAGACGAGCTTACAGCAGGCATGCGTGTGCTGGCCGAGGCCGGCTGCCTCAGCTGCCACCGCTACGGAGATCGCGGCACACACACGGGGCCTGAGCTGACCGCAGTTGGGAGGCGATTGAACACCCGAGGATTGCTGGAATCGATCGTTGAGCCATCGCGGCAGATCGACCCGAAGTATGCCCTCGCCACACTGCTGCTGGATGACGGAACGGTCATCACCGGGCGGGCGGTTGGGGTCAATAGTCGAGAACTGACGGTCGAGGTTGACCCTCTGAAAGCCACCACGGTGGTGGTGGACCGCAGTCGTATCGAGCAGTCTCTGCCGACAGCGCGTTCACCGATGCCAGAGGGCCTGCTCGACAGCTTCACCGCTGATGAGATCGCCTCGCTGCTTACGCTGCTTACAACGAGCCCCGCCCAAACCGCTCCATAAACCGCTGCTCGCTGGGAAAGTCAGCCAGCAGCACCAGCTCACTCTGAGCCGTGAGGGGCTGTTCGCTGTCGGGGTTTCCATCAACATGTCCACCCTGACCAACAGCGATCACACGGCAGCCTGTCGTCTCAGAGAGATTGGCACCGGCGAGTGTCTGGCCAAGGAGCTGTGAAGGCGTCTCAACTCGGAACAGATGCAGCCCCTCGGCGACCATGAGAATGTCGACCTTTCGCAACAGGTTGGAGATCATGGTGCCACCGATGGCCGAGTGCGACATTACAAAGTCCGCTCCTGCCCGGTGGAGGGTCTCAATGTTTCGTTCACGTGTACTGCGGGCGATGATCTGCACATCCGGCCTGAGTTTCCTGCAGTACAAGGCGAGGTAAATGTTTGTGTCGTCATCACGAGTGGTGATCACAATCGATGAGCAGCGGTCAATGCCTGCCTCCTCGAGCACCGCACGACGAGCTGCATCACCCGTCACGGTCCGCTCAGGCCAGCGGACACGGCTAGGGTCTTTCTCGATCAGGCTCCAGCCACGTCCTTCCTTCTCAACCGCCGCAGCAGCGGCTCGTCCCACCCGGCCCCCGCCGATGATCAAGGTCTCCCCAACCTCAGCAGCGGCGTGTGCAAAAGCCTCGTCATATCGCATCAGCTGGGCATGATCGCCAGCTAAGACAAACAGCCCCGCTGCGGGCAGCGGTGTCGCGGGGGCTGGCATCAGCAGCCCACCCCGATGCCAGACTCCCACCACCTGCACGCCGGTCTTCGCCTGAAAATCAACTTCAGAGAGGCTTTTTCCTGCGAGGCCGGATGATGCCACAGCGGCTTCGGCAATCAGGAGGTCGTCGAACTGGCCAACCACGCGGGCTCGTCCATCCCGGCCGAGCACCCGCCGGGCCATCGCCTCTCCGAGCATTCTGCCCAGCTGCATGACCTCAGTGCAGCCGGCCATGCGGAGGATTTCCACCGACGCTTCCGACGACGCCGTGGCCACAATCGGCACCTCGGGAGCAACCTCGCGGACGGTAAATGTCACGTTGGTGTTGGTGGTGTCAGCCAGCGTGGTCGCCACCAGCTGGGCCTCTGCGACCCGCGCCTTGCGGTAGGTATCCGGATCATCGAAGGGGCCGACCATCACCCGATAGCCCGCATCGAGCAGCGGTGCCGCCGCGGCTGCCTCAGGCACGATCACGCAGTGCTCGATTCCTCCGGCGGTGAGCAGCCGCACGAGGGCTTCTTCGATCGGTCCAAGCTGTGTGAGCACAACATGGCCGCTGATTTCCTGCGGCATCTCCCGCGGAGTATCAGCCGCTTCGCTCGCCGCCATCCATGGCAGGAAGAAAAACTGGATGAAGGAAAAAGGAAGCAGCACCAGCAGGAAGATGGTGCCGGTGATCAGCACGACGATCGTGAACAGCCGCCCAGCGTCTGAGGTGAAGGTGATGTCACCAAAGCCGAGCGTCGACATCGTGACGAAGGTCCAGTAGACCGCGGTCACCCAGGAGTGCTCCTGGCCTTCACGAGCCATCAGCCAGTGAAAAATCAGACTGAACGTCGCTAAGAGTCCGACAAACGTGAGCCCCAGCCAGGCGAGCAGACGCAGATTTCGTCGTTGACGATGCGTCCGCACAATCGAGGCCAGGATGCCGACAAGAAACCGCATGACGCACTGCTCAGAGGGCTTTTTCTGCAGCATACCAACGTCGGCGTGCGATACTGCGGGAATGGCTGCCGATCCACTTGTTCGTCGTCTGCTCTCCGCCGAGGCCTATCCGCATCCGGTGGAGAATGTGCATCTGATCGAGACACACATCTCGTGGGTCTTCCTGACTGGCCACTACGTCTACAAGGTGAAGAAGCCTGTCGACCTGGGATTTCTCGATTTCAGCACTCTGGCCAAACGGAAGCATTTCTGCCACGAAGAGGTGCGGCTCAACCGTCGCTTTGCCCCGTCTCTCTATCTCGGTGTGGTGCCCATCACCGGCACAGCAGGCGAGGCGATGCTTGGTGGCGATGGTGAGCCCAGCGAATGGGCCGTGCAGCTCGCAGCGTTTGACGAGGCGTGCCGGCTCGACACACTCCTCGACACCGGCTCTCTTTCTGAAGGCGACTGCGAACAGCTTGCGGGTGAGATCGCAGCGGTGCAGCAGCGGCTCGAAGTTGCCAGCATGGAGACCGACTGGGGCACGGCAGAGACGGTCGCTAACACGATCGAGATGAATCTCCAGCAGCTGTGTGAGCATCGCGATGATGTCGTGCAGCGGAGTGAACGGCTGGGGGAATGGGTGCGTGAGCAGGTCGAAAAGCAGCGCGAGGTGTTTCATCGCCGTCGCCTGACCGGCCGCGTGCGGCAGTGTCATGGCGACCTGCATCTCGCCAACCTCGTCCGTCATCAAGGCCGCTTCGTCGCGTTTGACTCGATCGAGTTTTCGGAGCTCCTCCGCTGGATCGATGTGGCCAGCGATGTCGCCTTCTTGGCGATGGACCTGAAGTCCCGAGGCCGCGGCGATCTCGCCGGCATCGTGACCAGCAGTTGGATGGAGGCTGCCAACGACCACGATGCGACCGCAGTGTTGCTGATCTACCAGGTCTACCGAGCGATTGTTCGATCGGTCATCGCAGCGATCCGAGGAACACAGCCTGATGCCAACACCCACGCCGCCCACACAGAGAGTGATCGGTATCTCGATCTGGCCGAGCAACTCGCCACGCCAAAGCCAGCGGTCCTCTACGCCACCTGCGGCGTGAGTGGCTCTGGAAAGACCACCCTGGCCAAGCAGCTGGTTCGTGCTGAGTCGGCGATCCACGTCCGGAGCGATGTCGAACGCAAACGCCTCTTCGGCATGGCCCCCACTGACCGCCCAGGCTCAGCGGAAGCGGCCGCCACGCTCTACGCGGAAACTGCCACCCGCCAGACCTACGAGCGGCTCGCCGACCTGGCCACGAGGATCCTCCGCAACGGCTCGAGTGTGGTCGTTGACGCAGCCTGCACCACTCGCTGGCAGCGTGCTCTTCTCACC
>Ga0075477_10001033_pt1 | contig 12880 bp, 5 predicted proteins | sample DEB08_DNA_FD_76338 | JGI IMG/M metagenome (GOLD analysis project Ga0075477, IMG submission 76338) | Aqueous microbial communities from the Delaware River and Bay under freshwater to marine salinity gradient to study organic matter... | ecosystem: Environmental > Aquatic > Marine > Coastal ...
GTATTTAGCTTTCCAAGAAGTGCTGTTTTCAGAAACCCAATGGAGCATGTCCAAACTTTCATTTCTAAATGGAAAAACAAAAGCGATAGATTCATTTTCTAACACAGATAATGCTTTATTGTCATTTTTTAAATAAGCGGTCCATAGAGTATTTAGAAGGTTCTTAGAGCCTAGCTCAAGTAACTTAATGGTCTCTTCATTTCGATTACGGTTATGATAAAATAAAGCCAACTCCAAAAGAGTTTGCTCAGGAAATTCAGATCTGTGGGAATGAAGTACTTCATCTTTTGTTAGTACATCCAACAAATACTTTTCAAAATAGACCAGATGATTTAAAGGATCAATGGCCTCTATCTGTTTTAAGGTGTTATAGGCTTTTTCCTTTTCCCCCTGTATCCTGTGGAGCAATGCTTTTTGTGAAAGGGCATTGATGTTTTCTGAATTAAACTTGAGAGCGATTAAAGTGTAATGTAATGCTTCCTCATTATCCTGCTCGATCAAATGAATTTGCCCCAAAAGGGTGTTTGCTTGTGCTCTATATGATGAAGAGCGTGCTGCCCAACCTAAGTGCTCTTTTGCATTGACCCAATCCTTTTGGGTCATATAGCAAAGTCCCACAATGTAATTCAAACCGTTGTGATAGGAATCGATTTGCAAGCCTGTATTGGCGATTTCCATGGCTTTTTTATACTGAGCCATTCGGTAATAAAGGAATGCAAGTTCTTTTCGAGCTTCTAAATGATAAGAATCCTTTTCTAACACTCCCAAAAGTAGCTCTTCGGCAAGAGTATAGTCTCTGAAACGTTGTGCATCTTTTGCTGCTATAAATTCTTTTTCTAAAGAAGCCACTGTTTGCAGTTTAGGAGGGTCAAAACTTCTTTTAATGATTTTAGGGTTCGAATTGTAATGTAATTTTAGTCCAGCTACTTCAATCTTATATTCATTTGAGGGTTTGGTAAATGAAAGATTATAGACTCCATTGGGCTCTGTTTCAATAGGTTTTTGCTCCATTTTCCCTCTAGACTGAAGAACGACAGAAGAAGTCGAAGCTTTGAATGCATTAATTTTTATTTCCAGGGTAGTGGCTGTTTCCAATACATTCATAACACCCCACTGAGAAGCTTCTTTGATTCCCCCTATCTCTTTGACAGGAAACCACACCTCGGTCCACTGATCTGTTAGGTGGGGATCAAAAGTGGCCTGACTGATCGGATTTTCTTCCCCTGGAAAATATTGTACATAGAGTCTTCCTGCCTGATATTCTACATACTGACCGTCTGTATCGGTAAGTAAATCTTCCCATATCCCTCCGGCTCTAGAAAGATTCCACAACCATAATTTTTGTCCAGGGATTTCATCGTACCTACCCCAATGCCCAAATCCGGTATTATTTTGCTCATAATATCCCCCAAAAAAGTCATTGTATTCCCCTACAACATGGTAAGATTTACTGGGGCCAAAGTTGTTTTGTTTGTATTGCGACAAATCCCTATTTAAAGGATCTACAGGCCATGCCTTGGCTTCACCTCCATGCGTAAGGTATCGGTCTCCTGGGGTATAAAAAACCAAATCTTCACGTGCCGCAGCGGCAGCAGTCATCCAGTTATAATAGGCCTGTTCAATATCCGTGGGGTTATACCAAAGGGCTTGGGTCGTAAATGCACTTTGGTCTTTGGGTAATATAATTTTAACACGCCATTGTGTTCTGGAAGGCAAATCAATACCTCCTACTGTACACAAAAGATCTCCATTGGGAAGCTCCTCGGTTTTATAGTCCGTAGGTGTGCCCGTACCCGGATGATGACCGATAACACCAAAATTAAATTCAATCCCTCCCGAGGTCCAAGGGCCGCGCATGGCGATGTTTCTAAATTTTGCAACTTCGTTTTTATAAATAAACTCATTGCCATTGCTTTTATCTGTTGCTCCCCAAACCTTACCTCCAACTTCTGGAACTACTTGTACTTCAATCCACTGATTTTCCAATATGATTTTCTTTAAAGGTGCCTCCGTTTTTTCAAAAGCATAGCCTTGAAATTTATGATAGGGATAAATTTTAGTATTGAATAAAAATGCAGGCAGTGGATTAGGATCTCCGAAGGAATAGGTAGGAAAGGACTCCATACGTTCTGTTAAAAGTGCTTCTTGTCCGTAAGAAAAAGAAGTGATTCCTATGAAAAACACCATAGTAAAGAGTTTCAAGTACCGTTGTGTTAAAGATTTCATATTTGTATAAATTAATTAGGATTGTCGTTAGAAAAGAAATTTAGAGTAGTTAGTTTTAATTTTTAAAATAATCATTTTAAAATGTTAAAGTTTAACAATTTTTTAATATTATTACAATTGATTTCATGAAAATGAAAGAAAATCGATTGAATTTATTATTAACTAACATTTAATTATGAAACAAAAATTATCAAAAAATGTGTTTTTAAGTCTCTTCCTTTTGTTTGGAGGACTTTTATTTGCACAAAAATCTGTAAGTGGAACTATTACAGATGATGCTGGCGTACCCTTACCAGGTGCTACAATTGTTGTGGTCGAAACCAACTTGGGAACCACAACTGACTTTGACGGTAACTATTCAATTACCGTTGATGAAGGGCAAACACTTGCCATTAGTTTTGTAGGTTATGCTACACAAAATATACAGGTGGGTGCATCATCTACCTATGATATTAGTCTTGAATCATCCAATGCACTTGATGAGATTGTTGTGACTGCTCTTGGAATCAAGAGAAGTGAAAAAACATTAACCTATGCAAGTCAAACGATTAAGTCTGATAAATTGGTCCAAGCTAGGGATGTAAGTTTTGCAAACAGTTTAACTGGTCGTGTTGCTGGTGTTGAAATCCAAAAAAGTTCTTCAGGTGCTGGTGGATCAACTCGAATTGTATTAAGGGGGAATAAATCCTTGAGTGGTGATAGCCAACCTCTAATTGTAATTGATGGTATCCCCATTGTAAATAATCGAAGTGGTCAGCCGGGCACATGGGGTGGAGCTGACGGAGGTGATGGTTTATCTCAAATCAACCCTGATGACATCGAAAGTGTAAATATTTTAAAAGGTGCAAACGCTTCAATATTATACGGAAGTCAAGGGGCTAATGGTGTAATACTTATTACAACCAAATCTGGTGAAGAAGGTGAAACTAAAGTAACTATCAATTCAGGTATCACTTTTGAAAACTACATTAAACTCCCAGAATTACAATTTACTTACGGAGCTAGTGGACTTCAAAATAGCTGGGATTCAACTCCTGGAAACTATAATTCAACTTTTGTGGAAGATTTTTTCCAAACGGGAGTGAATTATGTTAATTCTGTTTCTATTAGTGGAGGAGGAAAAAGGACTAAAGCATATTTTTCCTATTACAATACTACTTCATCTGGAATAATGGAAAATTTTAAATATCAAAAAAATAATATTTCTTTTAAACAGTCAACCAAGCTTCTTAATGATAAAGTAACCATTACCTCAAATATTCTTTTGACGGATGAAAACACAAACAATAGAGCTCCTGCTGGATACTATTTGAATCCATTGACGGCACTCTACATGCACCCCAGAGAAAGAGATTTTAATGATTTTAAAAATTATGAATTCTTGGGAGATAATGGTGTAATGCAACAAAATTTTCCTTTCAATTATCACTTTTTATCTAATCCTTACTGGATAATGAATAATCAGCCTAGTGAAGACAGTATTAAAAGGGCTATTTCTAGTTTAAATATTTCATATGCAATAACTGATAAATTATCATTCCAAGCGAGAGCTAGTTTCGATTTTGCTAATAAGGAAAACGAACAAAGACATGCGGCTTATTCCAATCCAACTAATGTTTCTCCTGAGGGAAGGTGGGATTACGAAAAGTATACTGATGAATTATTTTATACAGATGCTATCTTAAATTACAGTGAAAATATTACAGAAGATTTAACTGTTAATGCAGTGATTGGAGCCTCACTCCAAAGAACTACTTTCGGTGATGGAGTAAGCGTTAGCACAGGAAATCCGGGACTATTCTATGCTAATGAATTTAATTTCCAAAATGTTCACACTTCCAATCAGATTCAATCTACTTTGAGGAGCAGAGTTGAGAAGCAGGCTTTATTTGGTAACTTTGTGTTTGGATATAAGAATGCAATATTTTTAGACGTTTCTGGTAGAAATGATTATGCTTCAACTCTAGCGTTGACTGGTAATGAATCTTACTTCTACCCTTCTTATGGTCTTTCTCTAGTACTCTCTGAATTAGTTACTTTACCAGACGCTATAAGTTTTGCAAAATTGAGAGTTTCTTCTGCTTCTGTTGGTAATGAAGTTCCTTTTAATGTTGTAAACCCACAAAATAGTGTAACTGCTGCAGGTAATGTATCTAGAAACACTCAAAAACCTTTTACAGATTTGAAGCCAGAGATGATTGAAACAACAGAATTTGGTTTGGACTTAAGGTTTTTTAATAATCGAATAGGAATCGACGTTGCTGTTTACGACATCACAAGTACAGACCAATTCTTAAGACTTAGTGCACCAGCAGGTTCAGGATATACTACCTATTTTGTAAATGCAGGTGAAATCAGAAACACTGGTGTTGAAATTAGTCTTACAGGAGATATTGTAGAAAAGCCTAATTTTAGTTGGTCCTCTATTGTTAACCTTACTCAAAATCAAAACGAAATCGTTGAAATTCATCCCGATTTAAATAATTTGTCCACTGGTGCTGGGGAAGGGTTTGGATCAAGATTGGTTGCAGGAGGTTCAATCGGAGATTTTTATGTTAGTAGATTTGATAGAGACGCTCAAGGCAGAATTAGAATGAGTGCCAACGGAGAACCATTAAAATTAAATGACACAGCATCTCCTGAAAATCTAGCAGGTAATGCTCAGCCTGATTTTAGTCTTGGATGGTCGAATAACTTCACTTTCGGTGACAGACTATCTGCAGGATTTATTATAAACGGAAGATTTGGAGGAAAAGTTTTTTCAAAAACTGAACAGATGCTGAATGGATCTGGTACCTCCCTTAGATCTGCAATAGATAGAGATCGTGGTGGTGTACCCATTAATGGAGTCGATCCAGACGGAAATCCTGTAACTACTGCTGATCCAGCTATCTGGTATTCAAATAACGGTATTGGAGATCGTAATGGAATTAGTGAGCCTTATGTTTATGACAGAACCAACATAAGACTGTCACAATTATCAATATCTTATAATATTAATACTGCTTCTTTGGGTCTTCCTTTGGATGCCGCTTCACTTTCATTAATTGGTAACAATTTGTTGTATAGTGCTGAGGCACCTTTTGATCCAGAATTAGCTATGAACACTGGTGCTAGTCTTTTTGGTTTGGATAACTTTAATCTTCCTTCAACTAGAACAATTGGTATGAACTTAAGATTAACTTTTTAAATATTTGAATGATGAATAAAAAAATTTATTACATATTTCTTGCTTTCGGTTTAGTTTTTTTAAATGCATGTACTGATGATTTTGCAGAACTAAATACTAACCCTAATCAGATTTCTTCGGAATCTTTAAAGCAAAACAAAAATCATATTGGGGCATACTTCCCAACTATGATTGAACCGTTGATTGGTGATCAAATCGAACATAATTTAACGAATGATTCATTTGTTCGACATCTTGCAACACCAACTCCTTTTGTAGGTGGTGTAAACAACACTACTTACGTACCCACTTGGAATAATCCTTACATGAATAACATGTACAATAAGGTTATGGCTCCAGCAAGACAAGTTATACAAATTGCTGAGGCAGATGGGGAAACAATGTTTGTCCAATGGGCAAAGCTCCTGCAAGTTACAGCAATGTCAAGAGTATCTGCGATTCATGGTCCAATTATTTATTCTAACTATGGTACTACAGGAGATGTTGCATACGATAGTGAGCCAGAACTGTACAATAACTTTTTTAGTGATTTGGACGTAATTGTCTCTACTTTTTCTGCAGATACATCTTACACGCAATTCAAAAATTTTGATGCCATATATTCGGGTAGTATTCCTCACTGGATTAAATATGCGAATTCTTTAAGATTGCAGTTGGCAATGAGACTTGTCAATGTAGATCCTGCTTTAGCAAAAACACAAGCTGAAAAAGCAATAAACGATCCGGGAGGTTTGATTGATGAAAATTCTGAGAACTTTAACTTATACCTTTATGGAGGTATTTATAAAGAAGCACGTATTTGCTTTTCTTGGAATGATACTCGTATGAGTGCCACTATGGAGTCTATTCTTGGAGGATACGATGATCCAAGAGTTTCAAAATACTTTGCTCCAGTTGCCGATGCATCTTTGGTATCTGATCATCCTGACTTTCCTTATAAGGGCATTAGAAACGGAGCACAATTATTGGCAAAGGATACTAGAATCGTAATGTCAACAATTAGTGAAGACTTCAAAAACGTAACACACAGAAGATTCTTTGATGCTGCAGAAGTTCACTTTATGTTAGCCGAGGCTAATCTAAGAGGATGGTCTACACCACTTTCTGCACAAGATCATTATAAGACTGGTGTTAACCTTTCTTTTGAATATTGGGGTGTAAGTGGAGCTGATGCTTATTTAGCTGACAATTCAAAAACTCCATTAGATTATGACGATACTACAGTAGCAGGTCCGATTAATGATTTTACATCCAGAATAACAGCTACGGTAGCTTGGGATGAAGCTGGATCAAATGAAGAAAAACTTGAAAAAATCATGACTCAGAAATGGATTGCTGCTTATGGAAATACTATCGAAGCATGGGTTGACCACAGAAGGACAGGTTATCCTAAACTTCCATACAACTACCAAAACAGTAGTAAGGCAGACACTGGAATAATTCCAGCTGATGGGTTTATCAAGAGGATGTTATTTAATCAAAACGAGCGAACTAATAATCCATCGGGATATGCTGGGGCTGTTCAAGCCTTAGGTGGTGAAGATTTGGTTAGCACTCGTTTGTATTGGGATATAGAAGGTCCTAACTTCTAAGATATCTAATTATATTTTTAACAAAAAAGCCTGTATATTTAATACAGGCTTTTTTTAATACCTAATACATAGTTATATCAATCAAAATATCAATATGAAAATAAATTCTTTTTTAAATATTCTATTTATTTCATTATTTACAGTATTTATTTCATGTGACCCTTCTAGTGATAAACTATTTACATTAATGCCTTCAAGCTTTACAGGAATAAAATTTAGAAATCCTCTTAAGTATACAGAATCTTTTAATGTTTTGACCTTTGGTAATTTTTATTACGGTGGAGGTATATCCATTGGTGATATTAATAATGATGGACTTTCTGATATCTATTTTACTGGAAATATGGTAGGTAGTAGATTATATCTTAATCAAGGTAATTTTAAATTTAAAGAAATAGCACAACAAGCAGGAGTTTTTGCTGAAGGACTATGGAATACTGGAACAACCATGGCCGACGTTAATGGTGATGGGTTGATAGACATATATGTTTGTCGTTCAGCAGCGAATAACCCTGAAAAAAGAAGAAATTTACTATTTATTAATAATGGAGATTTGACTTTTACAGAAATGGGTAAAAAATATGGTGTTGACGATTCGGGTTTCTCGACTCAGGGAGCTTTTTTTGATTATGATAATGACGGAGATTTAGATCTTTATGTACTAAATCATTCAGTTCTAGAATATTCAACACTTGGAAAAATAACTAGCTATCATAAAAAATTAAAAAATTATGCCTATTCAGATAGATTATTGAGAAATGACAACGGTAAATTCGTAGATGTAACTGAAGATTCGGGGTTAATTTCAAATATACTTGGTTTTGGGTTGGGTATAGCTCTATCAGACATTAATAATGATGAATTCACTGATATCTATATTTCGAATGATTATAACGAACAAGACTACTTATATCTGAATAATGGAGATGGAACCTTTACAGAAGGATTGGAAGACTATATCGGCCATACATCACTGTATTCTATGGGTTCTGATATTGCTGATTTTAATAATGATGGTTTTACGGATATTATGACCTTAGATATGTTACCCGAAAGAAATCAAAGGATTAAAATGACATCAGGTCCAGATAATTTCGAAAAACTAAGTCACCTTCCAAAAAATGGCTTTTATAATCAAACAATGAGAAATATGCTACAACTAAATAGAGGCGGGGAATATTTTTCTGAGATTGGACAGTTTTCAGGTGTTTCAAATACAGACTGGAGTTGGGCTTCCTTGTTTACAGACTTAGACAATGATGGTTATAAAGATCTTTTTATTACCAATGGTTATTTAAAAGATTATACCAACATGGATTTTTTTAACTTTATAGTTCAAGAAAAAATTAATGAAAGAAAGAATAATGTGGAAATGAAGCTTACTGAATTAATTGATAAAATGCCTTCTATATTAGAAGAAAACTATGCCTATAAAAATAATGGTGATTTGACATTTACCAAAATGAATAATGATTGGGGTTTTGATCAGAAAACCTTCTCAAATGCTGCTGCATATGCAGATTTAGATAATGACGGAGATATGGATCTGATAGTACAAAATCTTGAAAATCAAGCATCCATCTACAGGAACAATTCGGAAAAATTCACTAAAAATAATTATTTAAAAATTTCTTTAAATGGAATCGGAGAAAATACTTTAGGTATTGGAGCCAAATTGAAAGTTACAACAGGAGACATTACCCAAATTCAAGAAATGTTTAATACAAGAGGTTTTCTATCCTCTGTAGATTTAAACTTAAACTTTGGGATCGGTAGTTTCAAGACTATTGATGAGGTGGAAGTGATATGGCCCAATCAAAAAAAACAGATTATAAGAGATGTTCAACCCAATCAAAAATTGACTTTATTTCAGAAGGACGCCACACTTGATGTTAAAAGAAATAATGCACCTAATACCAAACTTTTTGAAGAAGTAAAAGCAATTGACTTTACTCATCAAGAAAACAACCACAACGATTTTAAAAGGGAGATCATGCTACCACACATGCTTTCTACTTTGGGACCAAAACTTACCATAGGCGATGTGAATGGAGACGGATTAGAGGACGCTTTTATCGGAGGTGCCAAGGGTGCCATCGGAGGAATTTTCTTACAAACCAAAAGTGGTTTTGTTAGATCCAATAAAATTGACCTTCAAGCAGATGCCACCTCTGAGGACATTGGAGCTTTATTTTTTGATGCTGACGCAGACAAAGACTTGGATCTCTATGTGGTCAGTGGAGGGAATGAGTTTGATAAAACTGACCCATCCCTTAAAGACCGACTTTATATTAATCAGGGAAAAGGAAATTTTATCAAATCAAAAAACAATTTACCTGATTTTACTTCCAGTGGATCTGTTGTAAAAGCTGCAGATTTTGACAACGATGGAGATCAAGATTTGTTCATTGGAGGAAGAGTGTTGCCCAATGAATATCCTCTATCACCCACAAGCTATCTTCTAGAAAATGACGGTAAAGGATTTTTTAAAGAAGTTACAGACAGAATAGCACCCAGTTTAAAGAATATCGGTATGATTACCGATGCTGACTGGACTGATTATAACAATGATGGCTTTCAAGATCTGATTTTGGTAGGTGAATGGATGCCCATCACGCTTTTTTCAAATCAAAAAGGAACTTTTACTAATGAAACCAATATTGCTGGATTAGGCAATACGCAAGGATGGTGGAATTCCATCGCTCAAGCAGATTTTGATCAAGATGGTGATATGGACTATGTTGCTGGAAATTTTGGTTTAAATTCACAATTAAAAACTTCCATTGATGAGCCTGTAAGCATAGTCGCAAAGGATTTTGATAAAAATGGCTCTATTGACCCCATACTTTCTTGTTACTATGAGGGTAGAAACTATCCTGTTTTTTCTAAAGATGATATACAACAGCAACTGAGTTTTCTCAAAAAAAGATTTGTGAAGTATAAAGATTATGCAGATTTAACCATTGAAGAAGTTTTCACTAAAGAAGAATTAAAAGATGCTAAGACTTGGTATGCTAAAAATTTTGAGTCCAGTTATATTGAAAATTTAGGCAATGGCCAATTTAAAATTACAGCTTTACCTGATGAAACTCAGCTTTCCCCTGTGCATGGATTAACCACTGGTGATTTTAATGGAGATGGTGATTTAGATATTGTATTGGGGGGAAACTTTACTGCAACTAGGGTGAAGTTTGGTCATTTTGATGCCATTCAAGGAATTTATCTAATGGGAGACGGAAAAGGAAATTTTGATTATATAGACGCATCGGAATCTGGACTTATTTTAAAGGGGGAGGTAAGAGATATTAAACAAATAACTTCTTCAAAAGGAGAGAATCATTTGATTTTTAGTAGAAATAATGACAAGCCTAAAATTTTTAAATCTACAGTTACTAAGAACTAACGTTAAGTCCTTTTTGCTTTCCTGCCAATTGATGCAACTTTAACAAGGCTCTAGGCACATGAAAACAACCTTTCCATTTTCCTCCTTTTAAAGCTAATAAAACACGTCCTTCTCGATTCAAGTAGCCATACCACTCTCCTTTATTCTTAGGGTCTTTAAAGTGGTTCCAAGCGTAGTTGTGAATTTTTTCAAACCACTCTAAACAGGCTTTATTTTGGGTTAGTTCATAGGCCTTTAAAAAACAAATCATCGCTTCCAAGTGCACCCACCATAATTTTTGATCCCATTCCAGCTGCTGTGGTGGGTGTCCCTCCACATCCAGAAAATAGAATATTCCTTCAAACTCCTGATCCCAACCTTTTTCCGCAAGAGATAGTGCACAGTTAACACTTTTCTCAATCCAATCTGGACGATTGTATTGTTGTCCGAGCTCCATGATAAACCACATCGCTTCAAGCCCATGACCCGGATTGAAGAGGCGCCCCTCAAAAGTGTCTGAAAACTGTCCCTCTAAAGTGACGTTTTCCAAAATGATCCCACGCTCGGAGTCCCAAAACTGATCAAAGATTTCGTTTACACAGGAAGTGGCTTTTTCTTTTTTTGTTTGCTCGGGTAAGAGACTGCCGATTTCATTGTACAGATTGCATAAAATCATGGGTAAAGCAAAGTTTTTTAGGGGACGGGTTCCCTCCACACTCTTATTCCATTTTCCTTTTGGGTTTTCCTCTCTCTGATGAATGTGCTCTAAGGTCTTAAGACAAGCTTTTTTATAGTGTTCTTCATTGGTGATTTTGTACATTTTTGCCAAACTCAAACAAGCAAAAGTGTAAGAAAAAATATTGTAGGGTGCAATTAGTGGAGACCCATTTTGAGTTAAAGAAAAATACCAATTGAACACCCCGTCATGTCCATACTTTAAAATGAATTCTGCACCTCCTTCAGCGATGGATAACCACTTTTTGTTTTGCTCTAGCTCGTCGTAAAGTGTGGCAAACATCCAAATCTGCCTGCATTGAAGCCACATGAATTTATCGGTATCAAACACTTTATTTTGGTTATCAATACAGCTGAAAAAACCTCCATACTTTGTGTCAATACTATAATGCTCCCAAAAGGGAATTACTTCTTGGAGTAATTCATTTTTATATAAATCCGCGTAGGTCATACAACTTAGGAATTTTTATATTCTAGATAGCGCTGGTATAAATGTCCAGCCTGAGGATAAGCCGATTGGGGGCTCATAAAATGTGAAAATTCAAAAGTAAGTGCCTCTTGAATTCCGGCTTGGGCTGCTGCCTCAAGTTTGAAGTGCATCTTATCCCATTTGATAGGCAAGAATTTTATCGGCATATCACGATCAAAAGATTCGGTATTGATCCACGAGTGTAACCCGTTTTGATCGGCTAATTGTTTATTGACCTGAATAAATTCCGCGAGCTCCTCAAAGGCTACATGTCCGTCTTGAAAAGCAACAAGATCCACCGCATTTTTAATTCCAAAAAAAATTTCTTCCCAATCTTTAAAATGCTGATCAAGGCTTATTGAGGTTGTTGTTTCTGTTTGCTGTGTGTATTGTGAAATATTTTTAACCCCGTCTATATAGGGTGAAATCAACACCTGTTTTCCACCAGAAATTGTTTTGCAATAGCCTCCCAGTTCTGCATACAAATCGATGATGGCTCCTGCATTTCGATTGGTTTCTTGAGATAAATACCAGCCTTTAAAAGCACTTGAATGGCCGTATAGTTCCCAAACTTCTTCAATGACTTTTTTGTTTATCCGAATTTCATCTTTATAGTTTCCCGATGTCCAGTAACGACCTGAGTCATAAAGACCGAAATAAAATTCCATCTGGTTTTTTTCGCTCAATTCCAAAAACAGGGAAACCAAATCCAAATAGGGAGTAAAGGCTTTTTCTTGTTTATGCAACACCTGGGAGGGATACGTCAACCATTTTTTATATCCACAGCGAATCAAAACCACACGCTTAATTCCCATTTGTTTCATATGTGTAAAATCCTGGGACCATTCTTTCTTTCCCCAATTTTGGTGGGGAATGTCATGACTAATTTCATCCAAAAAAGTACCCGTTATATTAATTTTTCTCATAATGCTCTTTCTTTAAAGGTTTGTACCAATACTGTTTTAAAAGCAGGGTACAAACAAAAAATACAACAAGACTGATCAGCAAGCCATCCCATTTTTTTATGAGTAGATATATGGGCCAAACGACCAGTGTCATTTGCCAAATGATTCCAATTAAGACATTGAATGAATCTCTGGAAAAAGACTGATTGGGTTCGAATGAGGGGTCTTGTTTTTGAACTTCGTTGAGAACAGGTTTCCAAAAACCCCATGGTTTGACCGTTTTGTAGAAAGCTTTTAACGTCTCCATATCATCTGAAGGTGTACACAATGAACCCAACAAGCATCCCAAAAGAGAGAAAACTAAAATAGCGGGAAATAAAT
>Ga0075477_10001044_pt1 | contig 12838 bp, 11 predicted proteins | sample DEB08_DNA_FD_76338 | JGI IMG/M metagenome (GOLD analysis project Ga0075477, IMG submission 76338) | Aqueous microbial communities from the Delaware River and Bay under freshwater to marine salinity gradient to study organic matter... | ecosystem: Environmental > Aquatic > Marine > Coastal ...
GTGGGCCAAGCCCACCCCTGCACCACCATCAGCGCAGCCCACCTTTCAACGCAGCGAGGGGGAGCCAGCGCACCTTTCAGCGCAGCGAGGAGGAGCCCGATGCGGATCCGACGGTGTGGTTCTGCGAGCGGAGCCTGGAGGGCGAGAGCGAGCAGAACCTCAAGAGAGCGAAGGCCCACGGAGGGGCCGCAGCGAACGTCCGGCGGAGACGCATTGGGCTCCCCCGAGCGACCACGCCAGTTCACACGGTCAGTGTGGGTTCCTGCGTCGCAACGGTGCCCGGAGCTCCGTGGCTCTCCCCGAAGTAGTACTTCTTGGCATCGGGGTTGTTGAGCACCTCATCGGCAGTGCCATGGCAGAGCACCTGGCCTGCTCGAATCACGTAGCTCCGATCGGTAATCGCCAGCGTTTCACGTTCGCGGTGATCGGTGATCAGGATGGAGATGCCATCTTCGCGGAGGCCCTTGATGATCTTCTGAATCGAATGGATCGTGACCGGGTCGATACCGGTGAAGGGCTCGTCGAGCAGGATGATACGAGGCTCGGTGACGAGGCAGCGAGCAATCTCGAGGCGACGTTTCTCACCACCGGAGCAGGTTTGAGCTCGGGAGCGACGGATCTTTGTGATATCGAACTGCTCCAGCAGCTCTTCGCAGCGGCGACGGCGTTCCCGCCGATCCATCCCGATCAGCTCCATGATCGCGAGCAGGTTCTGCTCAACGGTGAGCTTGCGAAAAACGCTCTGCTCTTGGGCAAGATAGCCCATGCCACCGTCGCGTGCCCGCAGATACATCGGCCAGTCGGTGATCTCTTTGTCGTCGAGCAACACCCGGCCGGAGTCGGGAATCACCATTCCGCAGGTCATGCGGAAACTGGTGGTCTTGCCAGCGCCGTTGGGGCCAAGGAGGCCCACGATCTCGCCCGCGTCGACATGGAAATCAACCCCATCGACCACCTTGCGGCGGCCGTAGATCTTGACCAGGCCTTCCACGCTCAACAGCGACATCGGACACCATCCCTGGCGACACGGATCCGCTGACGGTTTTCAGCGGATGCGCCGCATCCTCCCGAAGTTTGGCCAGAAAGGCAATCGCAACTCAGACCCCAAGAAACGCAGGGGAACGCTCCAGGACGTCGGCCATGGATGGGGCCAGAAAATCACCAACGCCTTGCCGATCAGCAGGCTGCGATCGACATGATGCCCCTCAGTCCAGAGTCGGCTGTCTTTGCTCGCGGCAGAGTTGTCACCAAGCATCAGGAACTGGCCCGATCCCAGTTCGTAGTCGATGCGAGAGTCTTCCAGCAGCTCTCCCGGGCGGCGGCCCAAGTCATACGCCCCGATGTAGAACAGGTCCCGCAACACCCGGAGACGGTGAAGCTTGAGATTGGTTCCCGTGGCTGTGATCCCGATCGGAGCCAGGTCGCTCGGCGTGGGGTCGCCTGGTAGACGCGGCTTCTCGATCGGCTCTACAGGATCCTCCTGCCGCACAAACGTGCAGAGACGATCAAAGGAGATCCGACGGCCATCGACAAACAAAGAAAGCTCGTCGTCCACATTGGCAAACAACAGCGTCCAGCGTCCAGCACCCTTGACGGGCGTGGGGCCACGGGGAGTGCCTTCCCGAGGTGTGGGGTCACCCGGCTGTCGAGGAATAGTCAGGGTCGCCTCACCGCTGATCAGATCGATGCTGCAGCGGTAGGTGAGCCCACCCTCCTGAAGATCCAACGCCACCGTCCCCTGGGCAGCCTCCGTCTGAAGATCTACCTCAATCGCTAGGTCTCCCACCCAGTGGGATCGCGTTCGGATCGAGTTGTAGGCCTCAAAGTCATCGATCAGCCGTGGCTCGGCCATGTCACCGACATCACTCCCCGCCTTCACCGCTTCCCACACCGCACTGTCTGCAAGAAAGTGTCGATAGCGGAGCGTCGCCGACCGGCCTTCAGGACACGAGACGGCATAGCTGTGGCCACCGTCGTCACTCACCCACGCCGGACCGCCGCCTTTGCCCCAATCGCTCCATCGCTGCGGCCAGCCGGCGGCGATCAACTCCTCTGCGACGTTTTCGCTGTCGTGCACTTCCTGCAGCATCGCCAGGAGTTTCTCTGGCGACTTGCGAACAATCTCCTCAGGTGATCCAGCGGTACTCACCCAGAGGTCGCCGTCGATGATCGAGATCGTCTCTCCCGGTAGGCCGACGAGCCGCTTGATGTAGTTGACCTTGGCATCCTCGGGATACTTAAACACGACCACATCAAACCGCTCAGGGTCGGCGAGATCGTAGGCAGTCTTGCTGACGAGGATTCGGTCGCCGTTGTAGGACGGATACTGCCAGTCGTAGGTGACCTGATCACCTTCGCGTACCAGCAGGTCTGTCTCATAGCCACAGCTGGGACAGCGAGCAGTCGACACCATCTTCTGTTCAAGCCGAGTCCGCAGCTGATCGAGCGGTCCCCGTGGCGCCTCGATCGAGGCCAGCTTCCGCTGCGCAGCAGCCCGCGATGTGTCGCTGCGTGTGGTGTCCGCCATCGCTGCACGCAGCTCATTGGCCGCTCGCTCAACGCGGACCAGCTCCTGCCGCCAGGCCTGCGACTGGTCGTCCTCTTCACGGCTCGCCCCCACCTGATAGCCGTGGCCGCAGGCTTCACACTCGAGGTCTTTGTGACGGCCCATCAGCGTTGTCGCCATCGAGCCGGTCGGGATGACAAAGGCTTCCGCCTCAAACGTGCGAAACAGCAGTGCGAGCGTAAACGCCACCACGATCGACTCGATCGTCTCACGTCCAAAGGCAAGAGGACTCCGGACGGTGTCGCTGGCCCGTGGCGGATTCACCGGCGCCGTCTGCTCGGCTGCAGACCCGGTGAGTGTGTTCCCTGGCAGGCTCATCAGTGGTGATCCTTCGTTATCGGTACGCAGGTGTGGCCCCGTAGTCTACCCGTCTCATGATGCCAGAACCGCTGGCCTAACGATGCCGTCGTGGATCGAGCAGGGTCTCAAGGGCATCACCAAGGAAGCCCAGAGCGAGCAGAGTGACAGCCAACGCAGCCGAAGGAAAGACGAACAGCCACCAGGCTGGATCGATCGGAATCAGGGCCTTCAGGCCAGCGTTGGCTAAGAGTCCCCAGGAGACATCGGGTGGCTGCACACCGAGGCCCAAGAACGAGAGAAAGCTCTCAAAGAGCATCACCCGGGGCACGGTCAGAGACAGGGTCACCACCACGGTCCCGGCGAGATTGGGGACCACATGCCGCAGCAGAATCCGCGCTGGGCTCGCCCCGCTGGCGCGTGCAGCCTCGACGTAGGTCGCGTCTCGCAGCTCCAACAGCCGCCCGCGGACGATACGTGCCATCGACAGCCAGCTGACCGCGGCCACCACCAAAAAGAAGATCGCCAGCCGGCCAATCCCCAGCCGATCGAGGGCCAGCCGGATGGAGTCTTCACCGAGCACCGTCACCAAGAACACCACCAGGAACACCAACGGGATCGAGTTGAGCACATCGACCGCCCGCATCATCGCGTCATCCACACGGCCGCCTGCCCATCCGGCAACCGCTCCCCACGGCACACCCACCAGCAGTGTCACCACCGCCGCCACCAACGCAACCGCTAGCGACACACGCGCGCCCCAACAGATCCGAGCGCAGAGATCACGGCCGAGTTCATCTCTCCCGAGCACGCCACTGAAGGCCCAGCGGCCAAACAGCGCGACCCGCCCCTGCACCATCAGCCGAGACACGAGCCCGAGATCGCCGAAGCCCCGCTCGATCCAGGCATCCGAGGCCTCTCCCTCGCGAGGCATCAGTTCGGGCAGCTCTTCGAGCAGGCGTCCTTGCAGTGGTGGCTCAAGACTGCGTGCCGTGTCGACGGTGCGTGGACTCGGCAGGGGCGCCAGCGGCACGAACACTGCCACGAGCACCACGATCGCCAGCACGCCGGTTGCCAGCCGACCACTCAGTGGCATCGTCCGCCGAGGACGCGGCAACACCTCCATCGACGAGCTGACCGCAGCCATTGGTTCTGGGCTCGTCCCCATCACTTCTCCAGATTGATGCGGGGATCGAGGGCTGCCTGCACCAGGTCGACGAGAATCCCAGCAACACCCAGCAGCAGCGTGTAGAGCAAGACGAGGCCCATCGCCAGCGTGTAGTCCCGGGTCGTGGCCGCCTCGATGAAGTGGTAGCCAATCCCTGGAATCGCAAACACCTTTTCCACCACCACACTGCCGGTGAGAATGCCTGCAATCGCCGGGCCGAGAAAACTCACCACCGGGCCCACCGCGCCGCGAACCGCATGATGCAGCACGATGCGACGATGACTCGCCCCTTTTGCCCGAGCTGTCCGCACCCAATCCGACTGCATCGCTTCGACCACGCCCGACCGCACGAGTCGGGCAATCTCAGCCGCATACACCGCGCCCAGGCAGCCTGCAGGCAGAATCAGCTGCGGCAGGGTGCCCCAGCCAGCCGCCGGAAGCAGCCGCCATTCGTAGACGACAAGCAAGACCGCCACACCCGCTAGGGCAAAGCTCGGCAACGAGATACCCACCATGGTGAAGGTCCGCACGGCACCATCGATGAGCCCGCCTGGACGTGCCGCCGAGACCACACCCGCCGCTCCCCCCACCAGAATCGCGAGCACCATCGCCACCGTGCCCAGGCTGGCCGACGCCTGCCAGCCCTCGGCAATCACTTCACCAACCGAGTAGTCCGCCAAACGAAAGCTCATACCCAGGTCACCACGGAGCAGCCGTGTCAGCTCGGTGACGTACTGCTGTGAGAGTGGCAGGTCGAGCTTGTAGCGGCGAGCGATCGCCTCGCGGATCTCGGGAGGCGGCTGCCGTTCCGACGAGAAGGGGCCACCAGGCACAGCCCGCATCAGAAAGAAGGTGACGGTGTAGACCACCAGCAGCGTGGCCACCAGCCAGGTCACACGTCGCACCAGGAAGGCAATCATGGCGCAGCTCCTCGCAGTCGACGTGCCTGGCGGGCCTCACTTTGCCTCTGGGCATCCACCTGTATCGCCTCAATCGGATGGATGTCGAGCGAGTTCTCAGGAAAACTGGTCACCCAGGGAGCCACGAGATTCTTACTGACCCGCATGAACAGCGGCAGCACCGGCAGCTCCTCCATCAGGATCGTCTCCGCCTCGGCAAACACCGCATCGCGTGCGTCGCCAGCGGGCGTGCGGCTCGCCTCGGCGATCAGCCGGTCGTAGTCGGGTGATGAGAAGCCGGTCTGATTGTTGGCACCATCGGTGACAAACATGTCGAGGAACGTGTTGGGGTCGACGTAGTCGGCCGTCCAGCCGGCCCGAGCCACCCAGTAATCAAGCCGACTCTGCGCATCGAGAAAGGCACCCCACTCCATCGAGGCCAGCTCCACATCGATGCCCAGTCGCGACTTCCACTGGGCCTGGATCAGTTCGGCCATCATCTGATGGCCCTCATCGGCATTGAACGTGATCGTGATCTTGGGAAAGCCTTCCCCGCCGGGATAGCCCGCTGCAGCCAGCAGCTTCCTGGCTTCCTCGGCGTCTTCCGCCGCGGTCTGCACCGGCGCATAGCCCGTCGCTGTCTCCATTCCTTCCGGCACAAAACTCAGCGAGGGGGGCTGACCAGGGCCATACACCGCCTTCACGATCGTGGACCGATCGAGCGCCTGCGAGAGCGCCTGCCGAACCCGTGGATCATTCAGCGGTGGCCGGGTGGTGTTGAGCCGGTAGAAGCCGATGGAGAGCTCGGACTGCAGTCGCAGTGTGGGGTCGTCACGTTCGATAAACAGCTTGGCAGCAAACGGTGGAAGGTTCGTCGCCCAGTCCACTGCCGCTGTCTCAAACATCGCCAGTGCCGTGGCACCCGAGTCGATCGCCAAGGCATCGACCACTTCGAGGCTGACCTCATCGGCACGGTAGCTCGTCTCATTCCGCACCATCCGAACCCGATCACGCAGGCGACGCGAATACAGCCGGTAGGGCCCACTGCAGACAATGTTTTCGCTCTTGGTCCAGTTTGGGGAGCCATGTTTCTCAATCACGTGGATCGGCACAGGAGCCAGTGGATAGAAGCCACAGACATGCAGGAAGTAGGGCGTGGGCTCGGCAAGTTCCACCACGAGCGTCCGCTGATCGCGGGCTGAGATGCCAACACGTGTGGCGAAGTCTGGGAGAGCGGCTCGGGCAGCCGTGGCGGTTCCGTCGGCCACCAGCGGATGCTCCGGCGATGCATAGAGCACCCCGTCAACCTCCACAAGCACCGCCTCGTCGTCGCTTCCACCAAACAGAGCTGCGGCATCGCTCGCCTGGCGGCTGCCATCGTTTGCAATCGAACCGACCCAGCTCGCCTGACCACGCACCAGCGGTCCTCGCGCAAACGGCCGCTGGGGGTCCTGCTCATCAAGCTCAACCTCGATCATCTCTCCGGCAGCAACCAGCCCAACCCCGTAGGCCCGCGCGCCACGAACAGGCCAGAGCTGGTAGGAGTATTCCGCAGCGGTGGCCGGATCGAGGAAGCGTTGCCAGGCGGCCACGATCGCAGGAGCATCCAGCGGCTCTCCGTCTGACCAGACTGCATCTCGAAGGTGAAAGACATACTGCTTCTGATCCTCCGACACCTCCCACCGCTCCGCCAGCGCCGGCATCACCTCCAGCGTGTCGGGATGCCAGCGGACAATCCTGTCGAAAAGGGCCGCGGCAATCCGGCCTTCGGGCTGGCCCGTGATCAGCTGCGGGTCGAGGCTTTTCGGCTCGGTACCGTTAATGAACGTAAAGTCCGCAGGGGGCTCCCCAGGCAGCCAGAACGCCCTGCCGACTGCGGCGAGCAGGGCCACCGCCAGAAGCCAAGGGACAAGTTCTCGAAGACGTGCAGGCATGACAAGCCGATCCGACGTGACTGATCGATCCGAGGAGGCGGGATCACTTTCCAAGCAGCGTGCGGACTTCCGCCTCAACGTCGGCGTACGTAAACGGGCGGCCGAGCTCCGTGCTCGCCATGTCGTCATCAAACCGCTTCACGAGCTCGCCGTCGCTGCCGTAGATGAAGATGCCCGGCACGCTCACCAGATCGAGCTTCGTGAGCATCACGTCTGACTCTTCCTTGGAGAGCATGTTGGGAATCGTGGCAGCGACCTTCTCCAAGAACCCACGCACCCGTGGCATCACCTCCTCGACGTCGCCAATCCCCTCGTAGTCAAACGAGAGCGACATGCAGAGCACCTCTTCACCGAAGGTCTTCTGCAGCTCAAGCAGCCCGGGAAACTCCTTGATGCACGGTGGGCAGGAGGTGCTCCAGCAGTCGAGCACCACCACCTGTCCTTTGCCCGAAGCAACTTTCTCGAGCAGCCCGTCATAGTCGACAAGGTCGAGCGTGACCTCCGCTGCAGGCGTGGCTGCATCCTCCTCAGCTGCGGTGTCTGCCGACTCAGCCGACGGCTGCTCAGACGCACGTGTGGTGGTGGCGTCTTCGGCCTCAGGAGGCGTGGCCTCCCCACCGCAGCCTGCCACGGCAAGGCCGAGCCCCACCACGACCAGCAGCCTCAGAAACAACGCGCCATCGGCAACCAAGCGGTCCTCACAGCGGACACAACAAGCAGACATCGAGTATTCCCCGCGGCCATCACGATCCCATCCCTGCACGATTCCAGTCATGCACCCTTAGCCTAACGCCCAACCACCAGCCCAACCAAAGCCTGCCCGAACCGGCCCACGCGCAGACGCCACCTTAGCGAGCAAGTAAGACTTCTCAGACCCGCCACAGCGAGTCCACGGCATGCCCCGCTTCGAACACATCCGTCATCGTCCGCCACTGCAGCTCACCGAGCCTCGCGAACTGATCGTCGCCTGCGCCGCGATGCGGAGCCACATCAACCTTTCGCACATCGTGCGAACATGCGGCTGCTTTGGCATTCAGCGTGTGATCGCCTGCGGCGCCGCCCGGCTCCACGAACGGATCGCCCGTGATGGAGCAGAGACGGTGACACTCGAGGTCCACCGCAGCCTGCCGCCAGTGCTCGATAGACTCCGCAGCGAGGGCTACCAGCTGGTGGGCCTCGAACAGACGACCGGCTCCGAACTGCTCACGACCAGCACCCTGGTCTCGAAAATGGTGCTGGTGGTCGGAAACGAACGCAGCGGGCTCGAGCCGGACGTGCTGGCCAAGCTCGACAGGGTGATGGAGATCCCGATGGCCGGTCTACCCCACAGTCTCAATGCAGCCACAAGCGCTGCGGTGGCCATCTATGAATACTGCCGCCAGCATTCCGGCCACAGTGTTCCCGCCGACCATCCAGGCGACGGCGACATCCTGAGCCACACTGCCACCCGTGACACTGCCGCCGGTGACACTGCCGTGGGCAGGTTGCCGGAACCGCCAGTGGAGCAGTCATGACACTGGTGATCGGTACCGACGAAGCAGGCTACGGACCAAACCTCGGGCCACTGGTGATCGGCGCGACGGCGTGGAAGGTCGACGCCCCAGCAGACGAGGCGGAGACGATTCTCTGCGAGGCCGTTGCTGAGCTGCTCGCCACGAAGGCCACCACGAAGCCCCCGGTGATCTGGCGCGACTCCAAGGAGGTCTTCCGTGGCGGCACCGGCCGCGACACGCTGATGCATTCGGCGCTCACCGCGGTCGCGGTCGCGCAGAGTGATCCTGCAGCCAGCGGGCTCCCACACACCTGGCCAGCTCTCGTGGCCAGGCTAGGCCAGATCGGCCCCGACCGCATCGACACATCTCTGGAGTGGCAGTCATTTACCACCGAGTCACTGCTCACCGATGCCGCACAGGCAGCGATCGCCACCGATGCCGCTGCCCTTAAAGAAGGGTTGGCAACACGAGGCATCCGTCTGGTGTCTCTCGCGTGTCGTTGCGTCTACCCGGGGCTGTTTAACAGTCTTCTGGAACGTGGCATGAACAAGTCCGACATCCTCTCACGGGAAACCCTGCAGCTTGCCGCCACGCTCGCAGAGAGCTGGGGCACCGCCACAGAGCCGACACTGATCTGGTGTGACCGGCATGGCGGCCGCAAGCGGTACAGCAGTGTGATTGCCGCCGCCTTCGGCACGCAGGCGGCTGTGCGTGAGGAGACTGCCCAACGGTCTGCCTATCAGCTCACAGCCACTGGCCTCTTTGACGGCGGGCTCTTTGGAGGGCCAGCAGCGAGTGAGACGCATCTTGAGTTCTGCGTGAAGGGCGAACGCCGCCCACCCGTGGCCGTCGCCAGCCTGACTGCGAAACTGATCCGAGAACTGGCGATGGAACGCTTCAACGCGTTCTGGTGTGATCAGGATGCAGGCCTCACCCCGACAGCTGGCTATCCCGTCGATGCAGCCCGTTGGTATGCCGCCGCCGCAGCCTCGATCCAGCGGCTCGGCATTGAGCACTCACAGCTCTGGCGACAGGTCTAGCGTCTGGCCAGCGTGGCACCGGTTGCCAGTTTGCTCGATTCAGTGGCTGCAAGCACAATCGGATGAGAGCCTGTGACGTGGGTTGCAGGCTGTCTCCATTGGGACAAGGAAAGCCAGCACACCATGCCGACGATCACCAGCCATCTCTACATCGCACGGCATGCCTGGGCGGAGGATTTCGGCGAGGATGGCACCGACTTCTCTCGCAGCCTGACCAAGAAAGGCATCAAGCGATTTCGCAAGATGGCCCGTCGGCTGGCCGAGGCGGGCATGCAGGTCGACGTGATCGCAACAAGCCCTCTCATCCGCACCCAGCAGACCGCGGAGATCCTCGCTGAGGAACTCTTTGAGCATCCCGCCGTGGTCACCGTCGATGCCCTGGCCCCTGGTTCAGACTGGGCCGCAATGCTCGAGTGGACGCTGGAGCAGGATGCTGCCCGGGTCGCCTGGGTTGGCCACAGCCCCTGTGTCGGTCGTCTGGTGGCGATGGCCATCGGCGACGGTTCAGCCCTGGTCCGGATGCAGAAAGGCTCGGTCGCCTCGATTCGGCTCGACGACGGCCTGGGCCATCCGGGCGAGCTCGCCTGGCTGGCCACCGCAGACCTGGTCGGGGCGTGAACCCACGATCCCACACTCCGTCAGTTCGGCAGTGTTGCCGCTGCCGTCGAAGGTCTACAATCAGTTTACGGAGGATTTCAGGATGCCGCTTCCACGGCCACGGATCCGACGATCTTTACGTGCCAAGTTCGCCTGAAGTTCCTCAATCCGCACCAGTCCATCCTGCCAGACCTTTTCCCTGCCAAACTCGTTCACACCTGATTCTCTCGCTTTGGAGAACACACGATGCTCCGCCAGTTTTTGATGCCCTCCCTGCGTGGCCTTGCCTTTGCCACCGTTCCCGCTGTCGTTGTGACGCTCGGCTGCTCACCATCGGAGCCTGCCAAAGACGCTCCACAGGCAGTTGAGGTCGAAGAGGTGGCAGCCCCTGCGGAAGATGCTGAGCCTCGTTCGGAGGAAGACGCAGCCGACCAGGCGAAGGCGGCAGTCGATGCGGCCAAGGAAGAGGCCGACCGCGTGATCGACGCCGCCAAGGAGACGGTGGAGACGGCTGTTGATGCGGCAACCGACAAGGTCGAAGAGCTCAAAGACACCGCTGCGGATGCGGCGGCCAACGCCGCGGACGCAGCAGCGGATGCCGCCGCCAGTGCTGCTGATGCCGCCCAAGAAGCCGCTGAGAAGGTGCAGGATGCCGCTGCCGGCAATGAACCAGCCACCACCGATGGAGCTGCCACATCAGATGCCGACGCTGAGGCGATTGCCACACTGCAGGCAGCCGTCCTCGATGGCTCAGCGATGGCTGCAGAAGTGGTGCAGCTTGGCGATCCCTCGCTGACTGCTGGTGTGCCGGGTGCTGGCCCGATCACCCTGGAGCAGATCGACGCGTGGCTGGCAGATCCCAAGAATCACATCGAGCTGATGCCAGAGCTGCCGCTTGGCCTGGCCACTGGAGCCAATCAGATCACGGGCATCGACACCAACCCGCTCACTCGAGCGAAGATCGAACTTGGCAGACAGCTCTACTTCGACACACGTCTTTCGAAGGATTCAACGGTCAGCTGCGCTAGCTGCCACAACCCTGCTGAGGGCTATGCAGCCCACACCCAGTTTGGGGTTGGCGTTAACGGCCAGGAAGGTGGACGCAACTCACCGGTCTCCTACAACCGCATCCTCTCCGGTCCGCAGTTTTGGGATGGTCGTGTCGATTCCCTCGAGGCGCAGGCAGTCGGTCCGATCGCCAATCCGATCGAGATGGGCTTCACGCATGAGGGTGTGGTTGCTCGCCTCGCTGAGATCCCCGTCTACAAGCGTCAGTTTGACGCCATCTTTGGTGAGGTCACCATCGATCGTGTCGGACAGGCCATCGCCACCTTCGAGCGATCGATTGTGACAGCCCCCTCCCCATGGGACTACTACGAAGCCCTGCTTCCTTTTGAGGCCCTCGACGAGGAAGACATCGCAGACGATGAAGACCTCGCCGCGAAGTACGCCATGCTCACGGCTGCCGCCGAGGCCAACCCGATGAGCGACTCAGCCAAGCGGGGCCGTGACATCTTCTTCACGGAAAAAGGGAACTGCACCGCCTGCCATGTCGGTGCCAATCTTGCTGACGAGAAGTACCACAATCTCGGTGTCGGCATGGAGAAGGACGAGCCCGATGTGGGCCGCTTTGCGGTGACCGGTGACGAGAAGGACATGGGGGCTTTCAAGACGCCAACGGTCCGCAATGTGGCGTTCACCGCACCCTACATGCACGACGGCTCACAGCAGACGCTCGAGGAAGTGGTGGAGTGGTATAACAAGGGTGGTCATCCCAACCCGCACCTCAGCGACAAGGTGAAGCCTCTCAACCTCACTGACGAGGAGAAGGCGGATCTGGTTGAGTTCATGAAGGCCTGCACCGGCCCGTTTCCCTCCGTGGAGACCAGCCGACTGCCTTCAGAGAGCTAGCCGCTGTTCCTGCTGCAGCCAGACTGACGCACAGAAAACTGACGCGGAGAGGGGTGGGAAACCGATTCAGGGAACAGTCTCCCGCCGGTATATCAGCCCATGCACAACGCGTCAGATCGCTCTTCTTGGATTGCTGCGACCGAGGCCTCGAGGCCGCTCTTTGTCGGCCTCGACCTCGGTGGCACCAACATCAAAGCCGGCATGGTGGACGATGCTGGCAGAACGATTGCGTATGCCTCCCAAGAGAGCCGGGTTGATCAAGGCCCTGCCGATGTGGCGGTTCGCCTCGGCGGCATGGTGGGCACACTCTGCGACCTCGCCGGCGTGGCCAGCGACGAACTCGCAGGCGTCGGGCTGGGAACACCTGGCCCGCAGAACCTGCACACCGGTGTCCTTTACGACACGGGCAACATGCCTGGCTTTGAAGGCTTTCCGATCCGTGACCGAGTCGCGGAGCACTGCGGTCATGCGGTCACCTTTGCCAACGACGCGACGGCAGCGGCCTATGGGGAATACTGGACTGGCTCCGGACGCAGCCTCTCCAGCATGGTCTTTTGGACGCTCGGCACGGGGATTGGTGGTGGCGTGATCATTGGCGACTCCTGCCTGGAGGGTCACCACAGCCACGCGACTGAATGCGGTCACATCATTGTTGACACCAGTGACACCGCCCGCGACTGCCCCTGTGGTCAGCGAGGGCACCTTGAGGCATACGCCAGTGCCACGTCTTTGGTGGCGATCGCCAGGGAGAAGCTTGCCTGCGGAGCGGCCGGCCCACTGGCTGAGGCTGTCGCAGCAGGTGAGGCGTTGACGCCCGTGCTGATCGCCCAAGCCGCTCGGTTGGGAGACCAGCTGGCCCTCGATCTGATCCTCGACGCCGCCCGCTGGATGGGCATTGGAACGGTCAATCTGATGCACATCATCGATCCTGAG
>Ga0075477_10001047_pt1 | contig 12822 bp, 8 predicted proteins | sample DEB08_DNA_FD_76338 | JGI IMG/M metagenome (GOLD analysis project Ga0075477, IMG submission 76338) | Aqueous microbial communities from the Delaware River and Bay under freshwater to marine salinity gradient to study organic matter... | ecosystem: Environmental > Aquatic > Marine > Coastal ...
TCTATGGTGTTGCTCCAAGCGTCGTTGATCTCCCCGCGGGTCTGTTCCAATAGTTCGTTGCTCACCGACCCAGTATATCACAAATAAATATCTGCACAAGGAGACAGCACTATGTATGGAAAAAAATACAAAAGCAAAAAGTCAAAGAAAACAAAGTCTAGAAAAGCAAAGAAAACAAAGTCTAGAACAAAAAAGTTTTACTAGTTATTGTCTAGTAAATCAGTTGGCAGTGCCTCATGACCTCAAGGAGTTTGCACGGCTGTATTCAGACTATTGCAAACAGCAAAAAATTTAACGCATACGAGCTAAATACAAGTGACGGATAACTTATTCTTAAGCCTGTCTAGGCTGTTGAACACAGCAGTTGGTAAATGCTTTCATTTACAAGTTCTGAAACTGAATCAGGGCTGGGACAATCGCAAGACCCCAAATGTGATTCAACAATTTCAAGCGATATTAATTTTTAAAACAACAAACTACTAATTTTTATCAGGAGGATTTTAAAATGGCAGTAGGCGGAACGGTAACACAAGCATTTGTTCAAATGTGGTCAGATGATGTGACTCATCTAGCACAACAAAAAGCTTCTAAACTACAAGGTTCAGTTAGAACCGTTAGAGGCGTGGTAGGTAACACATACAAATTCCACACACTAGGCAAAGGTGGTTACATTAAAAACAAAGTGAGAAATGCAGATATTAGACCAATGTCTGATTCAGCGGCTTTCTCTGCACCAACAGATGGTGACTCTTACACAGGTTCAACGGCGGATCACGCAGTTGTATCTGCAACAATGAACTCATTCGTAACAGGTGAGTACATTGAAGATATTGATCAATTAAGAACAAACATTGATTACAGACAATCATACCAAGGCGCTATCGCGGCGGCATTGAACAGAGCATATGACTCTGAACTTATCGCTGTTATGGACGCGGCAACACCAGGCGCAACGGTGACAGCATCATCAGGTTTAAGCAAAGACAAACTTGTTGAGGCGGCTGAAAAGTTAAATGACAATGATGTACCTATGGGTTCAAGATTCCTTGTTATTTCACCAGCGGCACTTACAGATATGTTAAGCGACACAACTTTAGTATCATCAGACTATGTTGCTACTCAAGGTTTACAATCAGGCTTCATTCCAAATGTAATGGGCTTCAATGTAATCGTGAGTAATTTACTTACAGACACAGCAGGCGTTAGAGCTTGTTATGCCTATGACACTAATGCAATTGGTTGTGCAATTGGTAAAGACATATCATCAAGATTTGACTATGTACCACAAAAAGTGGCTCACCTAGTTACAGCTGAGTTTACACAAGGTTGTGCAGTGATTGACCCATCAGGTCTAGTTCAAATTGATGTGACTGAGTAATAATTGTTACACTATAGACATAAGGGGCGGTCACTATGTGGTCGCCCTTTTTTTACATAAATACTAGCAAGGAACCTGCATATGACAATGACCAAAGAAAAAATAGCCACTCAAGCCATGTTAAGGATTGGTGGTAGCCCAGTTACAGACTTCACAGCTAACACTAGAGAAGCACAAGTGGTTTCAAACTTGTACGACACCTGCAAAGAATCTCTTTTCAACTATGCACAATGGAACTTTGCAACACAGAAAAATCAACTATCACAATTGAGCCAAACAATCACAGACCCATATTACAAATTTGTGTTTAGTTTGCCCTCAAACACAATCAGAATTTTAGGTGTGTTCAACACAAACGGTGACTATTACACAGATTACAGCGTGGAAAACAACAAGATCTACACAACATTTTCACCTGCATACTTGCAGTACATTGAGTTGCAGACAGAGTCATCATTCCCAGCGTTCTTTACAGAATGTTTGGTAGCAAAATTGGCCTATGAATGTGCAGAAGCACTGACAGGTCAAGGTTCTACACAAGAAAGATTATACAAAGAATTTTTAGATAAGTTGAGACGAGCCAGAGTAGCTGACGGACAAGAAAATCCACCTAAATCAATTATTGGACCAGGCAGTTTGATTGCGGCTCATCAAGGTCAATTTATTGTTAGAAGGGGATAGTCGTGAGTGTTTTAAAACAAACACAATTTTTATTCACTAAAGGTGAAGTGGGTCCTTTCATGGAAGCAAGGGCTGACACTAACATCTACAAAGCAGGTTTAAGAACTTGCGAAAACTTTTTTATATTACCACAAGGTGGTCTAAAGAGACGACCGGGTTTTAAATTTATTGACGATCATCCAGAGACCGCAGGTGCAGGTGACAACGGATTTGACACAAGTGCAAGGTTAATACCTTTTAACTTTGGCAATGAACAAGAATATGTTTTGATCTTTGAGCCAAACAAGTTTCATGTTTACAAGAGTGATGTGTATCAAACCACAATCACAAACGGAGTAAGTTCAAATGTTTGTCCGTGGACAGCAAACACAATTGATCAATTGAGATATGCACAGACACTGGACACTATGATTTTGGTGCATCCAGATATGCGTCCTATCAAAATCATTAGAGGAGCAAGCCACAGCAGTTGGACCAGCACAGAAATGGATTTTGATTTTGTACCACTGGTCAATCACAACTTTGATTCAGACCTAACGGTCACTGCTGTCAACAATTATCCATCAGGACACGCACAAGCAGGTGAAGGCAATGTGGCCTATGGTGCAAACATATCATTACAGATCAGCACAGGCAGTTATGAATGGACAAACGCAAATTGGCCAGACGGTCATGTCAATCAACACATCACATTGAATGGTGGCATGATGAAAATTACCAGTGTCACATCCAGCACACAGGCCTATGCAGAAGTGATTGAGGAGTTGGTCAATGACGATGATGTAGAAAATGACGCTTGGGAAATTGATGCATTTAGTAATTTAAGCAACACATATGGAGGCGGTTGGCCTAGATCAATCACCTTTCATCAGAACAGATTGGTGTTTGGAGGCAGTAGAGACAATCCACAAACCATATTTGGATCACAATCAGGTTCATTCTTTAACTTTAAACCTACGACCAAAATTGTTGAACTAGAAAAAACAACAACCACTACAGGTGGTAACTCAACTATTACCACGGAAGAACACATCCAAGGTGCTGTAACAGATGATGCAGGATTCACTTTCACAATAGCCAGTGATGAAGTTTCAATAATCTATCACCTTATATCAACTCAACAATTGTACATATTTGCAAGTTCAGGTGAGTGGTTGATGGAAGGTTCACCTGTGACACCTACCAATGTCAGCATCAACAGACAGACCAATTATGGTATTGATAACAATGGTCACAAACCTGTTGTGGTAGACACAGAAGCAATGTTCTTGTCAAACAATTCAGAATTGAGAGCGTTTGCTTACAACTACAACACAGATGGTTATCAAGCAAAAAATTACACACTGATATCACATCACATAATCAGCAATCCTATTGACTTATGTGCAATCAGAACATTCAGCAACACAAACTCAAACTATGTGTTTGTGGTCAATGGCAACGGAGAACTCTGTTGCATGGCAATCAATGTGGAAAAAGATGTTTTGGGTTGGTCAAGATTTACCACAGATGGCAATTTCAAAAGATGTGTTGAAGTTGATGGTGCGTTGTATGTGTTGGTAGAGAGAACCGTAGATTCAACAGCACAGATCTATTTAGAAAAATTAGAAGACACACAATTTTACATGGATAGTTATCTAGCAGACACTACCACACCACAATCAAGTATAACACTGGATCATTTGTCAAACAAAGATGTCAGAGTGTTAACAGATGGCAGTGTTCATGCAAATGTAACTTTGAGTGGTTCAGGTGTAGGCACACTGACAAGCACATTTAGTAATGTGGCGGCAGGCTTACACTACGAGAGCAATATTGAAACATTACCTGCAACGGTGATCATACAAAATCAATATTCACAGAGGGGTGAGCAGATTACTAAAAAGAGAGCAGACATAGTTCTGCAAGACACACAATCACTGGTGTTTGACGGTTATGATGTAGATTTTACGACATTAAATAACACGACGGTCAATGCAACACCAACTAATTTTAGTGGAACAAAATTAGTTTATTTGAGTGGTACAGGTGTTGATTTAACCGTGACAGCAAACATTAAAGATCCTTTACCAGCAACTATATTGGGTGCAACGGTAGAGTACAAAGTTCCACTAACATTGGAGAGATAACGATGGCATTTTTGGCACCAGCGGCAGTAGGGACTACAGCAACAACGGCGGCGGCGGCAGGCGCGGCGGCACAAGGTGCGGCTATGGGAGCGGCGGCGTCTAGTTTGGCGGCGGCTTCATCAACTACTACATTGCTGGGAACATTAAGCAGTATCTACAGCACAATGCAACCTGTGTTTACAGCGTTGAGCATTGCATCACCGTTTATTGCAATGGGATCAACTGGTGCAATTATGGCACAACAAATGGCACTTGCTAATCAACAAGCCAGCCTAACAGAATTTGAAGTAGATCAAATGCAGACAGCGGCATTGTTAAGGGCTTCAGAAAGAAAAAGAAAAATGCGTAGAGCAATTGGTCAACAACTTGCACTTTATGGTGCGTCAGGTGTAGATCCACTCAAAGGCACACCTGTTGATGTGATGGCAGACACAGCCAAAACTTTTGCGTTTGATCAATTTAGTGATGACTTTACAACATCGGGTCAAGCATACGCAGGTAGAATTAAAGCACAAAATCAAAGAGCTTATGGAAAACAACAAGCAACTGCTTCGTTGTTGGACTTTGGAACTAGATTTGCAATGAGAGGATAATATGGCAACAAAAAAAATACCTACATTTGAATCAAACTTAAACATAAAATCAGGTTTCAAAGCACCTGTGTTAAAAGATGCTACGGTCAGTATCTTACAAAGTGTGAATGACATATCACAAGATCATCTAGACATCAAAGCGGCCAAAGAAGGTGAACAACAAGGTTTTGAACAAGTTGAAAAAGGCACGCTAGATATCAAAGAAGCAATGAAAAAGCCTAACACGATCAGAGGCAGTGCTTTTAAAAAAGGTGCTAGTTCAAGTTTTATTGCAAAGACAGAACAACAATATGAGACAGAACTTGCACAACTAAAAAATGAAAACATATTTGACATTGACACATTTAACAAGAAAGCAAAAAAATTAAGAGACCAAATACTTTCAACAACACCTGCTGATTTACAACAAGCAATTGGACAAGGGTTTGATCAAAAGTTTACAAAAAATCAAATAGACATCAACACACAAAGTTTTATCAGAGGCAAAGAAGAAGAATTAAAAATAGAGACTGACAGGATAGTTGATCTTAACAACAAGATCTATGAAGGCATAATATCAAACAACGATGATGTAGAAGAAATGGTAGCCAAAGTTGCCTTTCATTTAGATCAACTTTACAATGTAAACAAAACTATTGATGTGCAAACTTTGAGTGCATTTCAAGATAGTCTTTACAAAAGCATACTAACAGCAGAAATAAAAAGATCATATGAAGCAACACCAAACCTTTCAAAAGAAAAATTTATAGAAGCACTAGAGAAAGATGGTTACAAAACTTTTATCAAAGATCTAAAAACAAGTTATCAAGACGAAATTAAGAAAGCATTACCACAATTTAAGATACCTGACACAATGGATCCAAAATTGATTGCAGGTGTGATCAGTGATCTAAAATCTGAATTTAGAGAAATGGTTGACTCAAGAAAAAGTGAGTCGTTGGTTGCTGAAACATCTTTTACAAAAACAATTGAGACAGCATTGCAAAATGACACGCCAATTGATCAAGCAATGCCTCTACCAGCACTCTACAAGATTGCGGAAGAAAACTTTTGGGATAATGAAAAAGTTGAAGCAATGCTTAATGTGTACAAACAGGCAGAGCTAACTCAAACATTTACAAAAAATTACAAAACAATGAACATTGATTTGTTAACTGACACAATCAAAGATTACAAAGAAGTTTATAATGCACTTGATCAATCTAGCACGGAAGATCAATTAAAAGGTCTAGCACTGCAAGACAGCATAAAAATACTTGAAGACAGATCACAGGCTCTAAAAAATGTGATTGGTAATCCAAATCCTTACAAAGTGTTAGGCACAGATGGCATAATTGACATAACAAACATCAATGAAACAACCAGTACAGAATTAAAAAATAGACGGATCAAAACTGCAAACAAATTGAGTGTGCCTGTGGAATTGATACCACTAGTGGATCAAAATGAGATTAAAGCACTAACATCAAAACTTGCTAGTAATGACATTAATGAAGTAAATCAAACAATTAATTTGATTACATCACTTAAACTAGACAACAACATAGATGTATTACAAGAAATACTAGAAGCAGAAGGCGTTAGCAGTAGAGCAACAATTATTGAGATAGCACTTGAATTACCCAATGGTGCTGAAAGATCAATGATGCTGGAAGCAGAAATAAGAAAAGAAGAAATTAAAACAATACTAGACAGCAGAAAAGATGGAAGCAAAGGTTCTAAAGACACCAACAACAAAAAGAAATTGAGTGATCATTTAACTGAAATGAACATCAACTCTATGAGTGACAAGGCCAAAGCAATCAATTTCTATGAAACAATTATTGATTATCAAATCAGCAAAGGTGTTGACTTTGACAATGCAATGAAAAAAGCAGATGAGCTATATCAAAGAGCTTTTAGACCTGTTGAATACAGCAATGGCAAGTTTGTTATTATACCCCACAGCCTATATGAAAATGGCAGTGTAGACAAAAGCATTTCTAAACTAGACAACATGAAACAAGATCCTGTTGCATACAATTTTGTTTGTGATGAAACACAGACATTTGCACAATGTGAAAGTGCATTTCAAAATGCTTTGAATGTAGAAAGAGAAGGCACACAATTAGTATTAAAATCAAGTGTCAATGACGCTGACCTAGGTACCACAGGACAAACATTTAGCATGGCAGGTGAACAACTATCAAACGGTGATTATGCAGTTGTGCCTATGTTAATTGAAATGGATTCTGAAAAACAATTACCAGTACAAGTCAGCAAGAAATTTGCTAAAGGTTGGAACTACAACATCAATCAAGGTTCTCCAAATGAACAAGGCAGTTGGAAACAAACTTTTAACAGCGACGCTGTAATAAAAAAAATACCAGAATTTGAAAAAAATAGAAATGTAAACGACACGCCAATTGAAGAAATACAAAAAAGTATTTTAGAAATTGTAGGTGGTGACAGAGAAGCATTTAAAAACAAAAGAGATGAAATGCTGGCATACGAGGAAAAAGAAAAAACAACAAGAGCCTTTTATGCAAATATCACCAATCAAGCAGGTTACATAGATGGTGGTGCTATGAACATAGCGGCTATGGAGTATGGTCAAGAAGTTGTTGTGAATGGCATACTGCTAAAGAACGCACAACCAAATGCAAAATGGACAGAATGGGAATTAGATTATCTTTCAAAATTTGATGACCTAGATGGTTTAGAAAATCCAAGAGTAAAAGATTATGTGATCAACAAATGGTCTGAACTGCAATCACAAGGTGGTTATTCAGGCAAAGGCACAGGTGCAAAACTGCCGCCAGCGGCAAGTTTGTATATGTTAGTTAAAGAAGCTGAAAGGTCTCTATAATGGCATCAAGATATAACACAAGCTGGGTTAGTTATAACTCAGCTGATAAACCTAAAACACCAGGCACAGCAGGTAGACTAGCACTTACAGGTGCCGCATCAGGTAGAAGTTATAACCTAGTACCTTTGTTAAACAGCACATTGGCTGGCACTGGCGTGGGTTGGTATGATGACACACCTATTAGTGAACAAGATTGGCCAACACATCCAAACTATAGACCTGGTATTGAATGGACAAATGACCTTACAGAAGCAATCAGTCATCACAGAGCAAAGACATACGACATAGAAAAAAGATATGAACAAGATTGGAATCGTGCAACTACTTTAGGCAAGATAGCAGGTACCACATCAAAGTATCTCACAATGTTTGTTGCTGATGAAGTTAACCTTATTCCAATTGGCGGACAGCTGGTCAAAGCAGGTAGCGTGTTAAACAATGTTAGAAAAGCAGTAATAACAGGTGCTAAATGGGGTGCCGCTTATGGTGGTGCTGAAGCATTACTTACTAATCCAGCAAGAAAAGTTAGAGGACAAGACACATTATCAGGTTGGGAACTGGCAGGACAGGCCAGTGCCGCAGTACTATTTGGTGGTGCCGCACTTGGTACTATATCAGGTATAGCCGCTGGAGTAAGAAATTGGCGTATTAACAAAGCCAACAATGCAAAACTAATCAGAGACAGCCTAGATGTAACACCTGATGAAACTGCACCTATAGTAGAACAAGCAACAAAAAACAAAACTGCAATAGACCAGGCAATAAATCAAAACGGATCAAAACAAACACAAGTTGAAACTGATTTTGCTTCACAGCAATGGACAGCAAAAAGCATTAATGATGCTGGTGGTAAAGTCATGTATGATGCAAATGGTCGTAGAACCGTTGTGCTTGATAGTGCAAAAGTCATATACGAACTAACACCAGACGGCAAAATTTTAGTTAGAACAAAAGGCTTGCGTACTAATGAAATAAAAACATTTAAGAAAAATATTTTAAATGATGAGTTTGAAGTATACGACTCAATGTCCGATGTTAAGTTTCCTGCTAGACAAGGTGATTATGAATTTGTTGTAGACAAAGATGGACAGCCAGTTTTTGAAGAAATGCAAATTGGCCAAGACACTATAAACACTCCAAAGAAAAAATTAAAAGACGCAAAAGATATTATTCCAAGAGATATTGTTAGAAAAATATTTTTTAAAAAAGACAAAGATCAAATGTTGTCTACTAGAAAAGATGAATTTGAATTTACAAGTTATGATGGCAAAAGACAAAAAATTGTGTTTGATGATTTTGGCAATCCAAAACTTTTTCAAAGAACAAAACAATTGCAAGGTAAAGCCACAACAAAAGATATCTTTCTACCTATAGAACAAGTTGAACCAGGTATAAAAAATCCAGATCTTTATGCAAAGATTACATTTATGAATGAAATTGGAATCAAAAGATTCCTAGGACCAAGAGCCAAAGCAATTGAAAATATTGCAAAACGAGTAAGACGAGAAACAAGTGAACAAAAACTAGACGCACTCAAGCGTGGAGAAAATGTAGAAATAAACACACAAATGAAAACTAACATAACAAAACTTGATTACAAAGACACAGAGATAGATGCAATCTTTAACAAAAAAGAACTGACACACGATGAAACCGTGCAACAGATCAAAGATGAAGTGGCCAGCATGGCACCAGAGGATGTTGCAAAAGCCAAAAAGAAAATATTAAAAAAAGAAAAAGACACTGGACCACTTGTTGCAAAATTAGATGAACTAACAAATGTAGATGACAACATCAAACTACAAGCAGTCAAAGACATTGAGGTGTTGTTGAAAGATATGCAGATTGCAAAACAAGACACAGAATGGAACATCAACAAACAAATGGAATGGGTCAAAAATCAAAGACAAATTAGAAATAGAGATGTTGATGGAGTGTTTGAATATTTAAAAAACAAAGACAATGCAGAATGGACATTTGAAGCAGGTGAAAAAAGAACTGGTGTTAGGACGCTGTTCTTTATTAAAGATGGCAAGTTGTTTAAAACTAGCAAGAAAACTTTGACAGGTGCTTGGGATAAGTCACCTAAATACACAACAAACATGAACGGTATTGCTGAACTTATTGATCAGCATTTCTACACATTAAACAAAAATCAAACTTACGAAAGTTTGTTAAAAGCAGAAAACGGAGAAGGAGAAGAATACTTGAAATGTGCAATTTCAGAGATTCTTAAATTATATTAATGGCTTTAAAATGTAAAAATGTATTTTCCGCACAGACTTTAAAAGACCTAGAGTCACTGGGCCTTACAAAAACATTTGATAAAAATGTTGATGCATTAATCAAACAATTTGTAGAAAAAAGACAACTGGATGCAAGTACAAGCAACGCTGACATTATTGCTGAATTAAAAAACACACAGGCCAATGAATTGTTTGAATGGCGTGCAATAGTAGATGACAAGTATCCTGAAAATCCCACAGCATTTGATTTTGTGTTAAATGAAGCAGTTGAGTCTATACAGACTTTAAACAACAAAAACTTTAATCAAAAATTACCTGCAATAGTTAACAGCATTAAAATTGTAAACAGGATCAAAGACACTAGAGATTTTTTCTTAGGCAAAGATTTTGAGAAAGCGGCCAACTCTGCACAATACAAAAGTATGATTGGTTTATATAGAAATGCAATTAGGTTAGCCAAAGATGGTGATGACACTGCAATGATGGATCAAATATTTTTAGGTCTATTAGCCAACAACAATTTTCAAAAAGGCACAGGGTTTGAAGATTTAAAAGGTTCAAACATGGCTAGATATTTTTGGAATGGAGTAGACAAAGAATTAGGTGCAATAGATCCAAAATGGGCTGACAAATTTAAAAAAGATAAAGAATTATTAAAAAAGTTTTATGAAGACAAACAAAACATTGCAAGAACAAATGGCCAAGCAAATAAAAGTTTGAATGGTGATGGTTTACACTGGACTGCCGTTGATGCAATGAAACGACATTTTAAACAAGTACAAGCAGACAACAACATTGCTGGTGGTGACATGAATTTTTTACATTTTGCTGATCGTGTGTTGTTTAATCCATTAAGATTTGCTGTTGAAAAAGTTAATGGAACAAAAATAATTGCAACACAAGAACAATTTGTCAATGACATGGTCAATGCTTTAGATGTTGGCAGTTTAAAACAACTGAAAGCATACGAGGAATTGTCATATGATGAGCTGGCACAATTACCTAAAGACATTGTAGAAAAAGAATTTAAGTATATTGCAAACCAGTTGTATGAAAGCACAACAAAATTTGAAGCAGATGATTTAAACAAAGAAGGTCGTGTGTCTCCTTATATGTTATTTAAAGACGGTGCTAGTGAACTTGCAATTAGAGAAAAGTACACAACTCAAGATCCGGTTAACGCACTTTACAGCCAATTTATGAGATTTAGTGAGGACAATGCAAAAACAAGAATGTTTGGTACTAACTTAAGAAGTTTTTTAAATGAGTTAAGAAAAACTATGGAATCTGATCCTAATTTAAGAAAATTTGTTGACAGCAAAGGTTGGGGATATTTTACAACTCACTTGTTAGCAACAGAAAGACCGTCACAAATTAACAGAACACAAACAGGTAGATTTTTTACAACTTTAAGAAATTTTAATGTTGGTGCATTGGGTTTTATACCACTTGATCAAACTATGGTTGAACCTTTCTTTGCTATATCAAGAATGAACAAAGCTAACAAAAAATGGTTCAAAGATATGTCAACTATATCAGGACATCATCCGTTGCTGACTAGCAAAGAAAATAGATCTGTTGCACAACACTGGGGTTTGGCCACAGAGCACATGATCGGCATGACACAGATGCGTTTGTATAACACAATGGCCAGCAGTTTAGCAGAAGGTAATTTGCAAGGATGGTCAGAAAAACTTGCAAATGGATTTATGAGATACAATGGTTCTACTTGGTTGTCAGATGGACAAGCAAGTGGTGGTCTAGCAGTGTTAAGAAGCAATGTGACTAGTGCTTTAAAAACTGGAGCAAGTTGGAAAAAATTAAATCAAACAAATCCTGATTGGGTAAGAGAATTAAAAAGACACGGTTTTACAGAACAAGATTATGATCAAACCGTTAGAATGTTTGCACAAAAAGATCAACACGGCAAAAGCATAATAGCAAGTAAAGAAGATGGCACATTTGATATTTTTAAACTTGCTGATTACATGGACAGAACTGAAGCCGCTAGGGGAGGTTTGCGTTCAAGTACTCTGTATGACAAATGGCATAAATTTTTTGCTAGTAATGTTGACGGTCTTTCTAGGATTAGACCAGGCGACATGGAACGATTAAGACTGCAATGGTTTACTGATGATAGTAATTGGACAAGTGCAGGTATTAGCGGTTTGTTTAAAACAATTACACAATTTAAATCATTTTCATTTGCAGTGGGCAGACGAATGCACGGCAAAGAATTACAAGATGGTGGTACAGCAGGATTGTTGAGTGCAATTGCAAGTGTGTTTGCTTGGACATTTGTTGGAGCAATTGCATACACACAAGCCAAAGAAGTAGTTAACGGAAACAATATGTATTCTTTTCTTGATGCAAAATTGTATCAGAAAGCGTTAACTAGATTGCCTATACTAGGTAACCTAGCAGTTATACCTCTAACAGAATTAGTAATTCAAAATTTTATTGCAAATGGTTTTGATATAGCAAGTGAGTTAGGAGCGCCAACAACAGCAAGACCGTTCATGGAAAGAGATTTTAAAGATGATCTATTTAGACAATTTTTAGGACCTGTCATGTGGGAGTTAGGTGAGTTAACTACAAGTATATTAAGTGCAAGACCAATTGAAGATCCACTTGGGTCTCTAAACAACATAATACAAGATAGTATTGATACTCTTGCTCCAAGCATAATTGGATTCAATTTGTTTAAATATTTTGTAACTGATGCAATTGAAGAAGCACTAGATCCAGACAAGTACTACAACAGAAAAGCAAAGAAAGACAAATACGCATATGACGAAAGACGAAATAATTATCACAATGCTTTCTATGAAAAATTACAAGGAATCTTTGAATAAATATGTGCATAAAAGGATTAAAATATGGCCGTAAGCAACAACGATAGTAGAATTTATTACACTGGTGACAACACCAGCACAGACTTCTCATT
>Ga0075477_10001048_pt1 | contig 12821 bp, 7 predicted proteins | sample DEB08_DNA_FD_76338 | JGI IMG/M metagenome (GOLD analysis project Ga0075477, IMG submission 76338) | Aqueous microbial communities from the Delaware River and Bay under freshwater to marine salinity gradient to study organic matter... | ecosystem: Environmental > Aquatic > Marine > Coastal ...
CTCACAGAGTCTCGATAAGCGAAACGAAATCGCGAACCCAGTGCAACGTCTGCACGGAACCGGAGACTCCCGAGAACGCGCCGGCATCGCATGATCGTGCTGGCATCAAAGCCCAGATTGAGCATCGACCGGCGATCACCGCATGACACCAGGCCTGCGGCTGGAACTGTCACTGCAGATGACAGAAGAGCAGCTGCCCGAAGTCGTTGGTGAAGCTGATCACGTGGCGAGCCGGGCGTGCTCCTGTCCGTTCAGAGACACACCGATTCCTCCGACTGGCGACGGAACATCCTCACGAGCCAAGCCAACGCCGCGAGGGAGAGCATCACGGCAGTGGAAGGTTCGGGGACAGATTGCACCTGCAAGGTATCGTAGGTAAGGCTCGTATTTGAGTTGGTGCCTGAGGTCGTCACGAATCGCAAACTATCGATAGCGCTGGAGGAAGCCGCTCCAGTGATGACTCCGGTGGTCTGGAATGTCGTTTGTCCTGCCTGGGAAAAGGTAACGGCATAGCCATCAAGAGAAGATACGCTGCGAGTAAATGTGATCGTCGCAGGTGCGGCTTTGACATAGACGACGCCGGTTTCAACCGGCCCTGAACCATCGTCCCAAAGCCAGTTGTCGGGGCCGTCATAGGTGAGGGAAATCGAAGCGGCTTGGGCACCTGCTACAAACAGCAGCAGGCTCGTGCCGTTACCGGTCTTCTTGGCTTCGTTAGCTGCCAGGGTGAGTGACAGCGTGTAGCCGGAGGCAAGCGGTGTCGTGATCCCACGACTGACTGTGTAGGTGTTGTTGCCAGTATCTGCCGACTGCTGAAAGCCAGTCGCTTCTGTCAGGTTCACACCCGTTCCACCAAGGGCCGTCCAAGCGCCAAAGCCAAATCCTAAGTTGAGTCCCACATACGGCTGTTTATTGGCATAGTTGCTCACTGAATCTGTGGCGACCAGCGTAGCGGATGCCGGGGAGGCCGCGTTCGCCACGGCGAAGGCGATGACCATCACAATGGAGGACAACTCGCGGGAGTGCATGCCCTGACCCTTTCGTTGGGGGTGACGTGCCGCGAGACATCAACCACATGCCTGCTCAGCCCGTCAAACCGTCGGAAGAAGGTCTTTGCACATCTTGTGCCACTAGCCAGAACACGCCCCGGTTTGCGAGTGGGGAGGCCAGAATCCTTCGCCAGGAACGAATAATAGGTTGCTATCTGTCGTTTTCTCTGTTCGACTCGAGGGTGGGGTGATTCGCCCCACTGGAAGATGGGGTTGGAGCGAATCGCTCCACTTCGTGGAGTGAAGTGCTCCAGGCAGCACTATCCAGTTTGCACGCTTCGCTTTTAGCCAGTCTGCATTTGGCCAGTTTGCATCTCGCCGTCGTACTGCCAGCACGCCGTCGGCATGCCAGTGACGTAGGAGCGGGGCATTGCCCTGGGGGAGCATGGCGGTTCAAGCGAACGAGCCCCTGGCAAGTTTTCGGCTGCTCTCGCAGGGTCAGGACCAGGCTCTACAACGGTCTCGATGGAGCGTAAACGCCCGTTGTGAAAGCACCGTCGAGTTCGCCAGCAACTCCCCTGCCAGGCTCAACCGGGCGTTTCTCGGCACATGCACCGCGTCATATATGGCCAGCAAAGGTCGCGTTCGCGTGACACCGGCCACTCCGGAAACGTGCTACAGCCTGGTCGTTCCGATGCAGGGGGTGGTAGATATCAGCATGTCAGAGGGCTCTTCTGCCGCAACATGCTTGAGACCGTTTGTGCGAGTTCCGACTGCAGCGGCGCGGTTCGTGGCCATCGATGCGATTTTTCTGGTGATCGACCTACCAGCTGACGAGGTCGCTGCGAAACACGGTGAGCCCCACAACCATATTTCTCTGCGAGGCGAAGAGGCGACATACGCCAGCAATCTGGCGAAAAAGCTCGTCAGACTTGCAGATCGGATCGATCGGGTTGCCTCGATTCAGCAGCTGTCTTTCGCACAGCAACACGCTCTGATGCCACAATCAGTCAGGCAGGCTGCAGGCCAACTTGCTGATGCAGTAGCAGCCGCAGCCGGTGGACGTGTGCCCGAGAACGAGCCGGAGTTTGACGGCGATGGATCTGCTGTGCCGAGATGGCTCAGAGGCATTTCAACGCTTCCTGCCACCGTGCAAGCCCTCAGCAAACGCACCGGAATTTCCATTCGGGTGCTCCAGCGGGAGTTTCGAAAAATAGGAACAAACCCGCGAGCTTTTCTCAATGCTCTTCGGCTTGATCGGGCCCGCGATGCGCTTGAGCATCCCAGAGCCAACACAACCGTGGCGGACATCGCCTCCTGCTGTGGGATTCGACACCTCGGTCGCTTCTCACAGTATTACCGGGAGCGGTTTGGTGAGTTGCCTTCGGCAACGCTTGCGAATGCGCGACGACTTTGAGCGACGGTTCCTTGTCGACTCAGTTGGGTGCAAAAGGGGCCATACGGGTTCTCTGTGGGTCGGGTAACCCCCACCCCACGAAAGCATTCCGATGCACGAACGAGAGCTCTACGACCGGCCTCTCAGCCCCACGGTTCGTCGCTGACGTGACGTTGAATGATCGTGACACGGGGATTGCGGAGTACTGGATCGTGAGCCCAGATGACCATCAGATCACCCAGCTCATCCTGCAAGACGATCGCTACACCGAATCGATCGAGACGACATCGATCACCATGAAAGTCGCCCCTCAGGCCACCGTCAACCTCACCCGGGTCTGGTAAAGGTGCTAAGAACGAACTGCGGGTAGTTACCGCGACCGCCAGGCCGTCACCCAGGCAACTCCCTCGTCGTTGACCTTCACGACGAGAAAGTTGGAGTCGTTACCCCACGCCAGCGTTTTGTCCCGCTCGGCGTTTGCCCGCACCTCTGCCGGCATCTTGTCCATGACACCCACAAGCTGCTTCGCTTGTGTCGATGTGGCTGGATGCGGCTCGCCGAGCAGGCTCGTGATGTCAGCCAGCGGCTGGAACTGTCGCTGCGGATGACGGACGTGCAGCGTCGATTCACGATGCTTCAGCGGTTACATGACCTTCGCAACCACAACATGCGGGTCGCAATCACCCGCACATGGCAGGACTCATGAGTCGGCTGGTCTCATGTCTCGACCAGTTTGAGGTTGATGGCCTAAGCCGGCCGCCGCGGCGCTCGCTTGCCTCCCATCAGAGTACGACTGCCGTGCCGCTGACGGCCACCATCAGCATGCCATTGGCCTGCCCGATCACTTCATAGTCGATGTCGATGCCGACGACAGCGTTGGCACCCAGCTCTGCCGCACGCTCGGCCAACTCCTGCATGGCGATGTCGCGGGCTTTCTGAAGCTCGCGCTCGTAGGTGCTCGATCGCCCGCCCACGAGGTCGCGGATCCCAGCAAACAGATCCTTGAAGAGGTTCGCTGCGAGGATCGCCTCCCCCGTCACGACACCGAGATACTGCTGGATCCGTTGGCCATCGACCGACGGCGTCGTTGTCATGAGCATGTCACGAGTCGTTTCTACAAGGTGGAAATGGTAACCGGCGCGAACTCTATACTCTTACCACGAGATCGTTTGTTCGTGGAGCGTGGGCACCATAGCAGACTTCGAAGGTTTCTTGGGAGTGGACATTCATGAGCAGCGTGATTCAGCGACATGCCACCGGCTGCGGATGGCGTGCATACGAGCCGGATCTTTGCCGACCACCGCGGCGCGAACCTCGTTTCATCAGCACGATCACGCTCACGACCCTCGCCTGGCTTTGCTGCATCTCCTGGGCATCTCCCGCCACCGCCGCTCCGCTGACCATCGAAGAGGGCGACCACATCTGCATCATCGGCGGGGGCGTGGCCGATGCGATGCAGCACACCGGCTGGCTGGAGGTGATGCTCCAGAGCCGCTTTCCTCAAAGCCAGCTGGTGATCCGCAACCTGGCCGTTGACGGTGATGAGCTGGAGCTCTCCAAGCGTCTGCGGAGTGCCGACTTTGGCACACCCGACCAGTGGCTCACCGGTGCTGCGCCGATTCCCCGCCCCAACGACATCGCTGACACCTCGATCGTCCGTGAAAACCGCTTCGAGCTTGTTGGCACTGGCGCTGACGTGATCATGGCGTTCTTCGGCAGCAACGAGGCCCACGCCGGCCCTGAAGGAATCGACGCATTCAAGACAACGCTCGCCACCTTCATCGATCACACCCTCAGCCAGCGATACAACGGTGTCTCGGCCCCGCGGCTGGTGCTGTTCACACCGATCGGCCATGAGCATCTCGGTGCCAAGGATCACACCAAGCGGCACTTCCCCGACGGCACGGCACACAATGAAAACATCCGTCTCTATGTCGCTGCGATGGAGGAAGTCTGTGCGGCCAAGGATGTTCCCTGCGTGGATATCTTCACCCCGTCGCTCGAAGCATTTGGCCGTTTCGACAGCCCGCTCACCATCGATGGCATTCATCCCAATGCCGCAGGCGATCGCGTGATCGCAGGCATCATCGACGAGGCCCTCTTCGGAATGCATCCCGCCCGTGATGAGCAGAGCCTCCAGCGGCTGCAGCTGGCAGTCGCCGACAAAAACTTCACCTGGTTCAACCGCTACCGAGTCACCGACGGCTACTCCACCTACGGCGGCCGCGCCTGGCTGAAGTTTGTCGGCGGCCAGACCAACTACGAGGTCGTGCAGCGGGAGCTTGAGTATCTCGACGTGATGACGGCCAACCGAGACCGCCGGATCTGGAAGACTGCCGCCACGCTCGACACACCCAATGCTCCGCTTCCCTCGGTCGACGAAGTGGGCCTGCCCGAGCTGATCGATGTGCAGACCAACAAGCCGGGTCAGCTCGAAGGTGGTAAGCACGCCTTCCTCTCCGGTGAAGAGGTGATCGGCAAGATGACGGTGCACTCCGGCATGCGGGTGGAGCTGGTGGCCGACGAAGTGATGTTTCCAGAGCTGATCAACCCGGTGCAGATGGCCTTTGATACGGCAGGCCGCCTCTGGGTTGCCGTCTGGCCAACCTATCCGCACTGGCGGCCCGACGAGGCGATGAACGACAAGCTTCTGATCCTCGAAGACACCGACGGTGATGGCCGCACCGACGTGGTCAAGACGTTTGCCGACGACCTCCACAACCCCACCGGCTTCGAGTTCTGGGGGAAGGGCGTGATCGTTGCCCAAGGGCCAGATGTGCTCTACCTCGAAGACACCGACGGTGACGACCGCTACGACATCAAGGAGCGGATCATCCGCGGACTCGACACCGCCGACACGCACCACACCGCCAACAGCTTCACGTTTGATCCATCGGGAACCCTGTACTTCCAGGAAGGCACGTTCCACCACTCACAGCCAGAAACGCCATGGGGGCCGCCTGCTCGCGTGGCCAACGGCGCCGTCTTTCGTTACGAGCCCCGCACCGGCAAGGTTGGCCTCTACACCAGCTACGCCTTCGCCAATCCGCATGGCCACGCCTTCGGCCACTGGGGTGACGACATCGTTGTCGATGGCACGGGCTCGGTGCCCTACTGGGGCAGCGTGTTCTCCACGCGGCTCGATGGACTCGACAAGCATGGCGGAGCGCCGAGCGTCTATCAGCAGCGGACACGTCCCTGCCCGGGCATCGAGTTTCTCTCCAGCCCGCATTTCCCCGAGGAGATGCAAGGCAACCTGCTGGTGGGCAACGTGATCGGCTTCCAGGGAATCCTTCGCTACACGTTTGAACCGCCGTCGGATCCCCAGGCAGATGCCTTTCCGGTGGCGGTGGAGGCCGAGCCGTTGGTCTCCTCAAGCGACGTCAACTTTCGCCCAGCCGACCTCGAACTGGGGCCTGATGGCGCGGTCTATTTCACCGACTGGCAAAACCCGATCATTGGCCACATGCAGCACAACCTCCGCGACCCCAGCCGCGACCGTCAGCATGGTCGCGTCTACCGGGTGGTGATGGAGAATCGCCCCCTGGCCAACGTCGTTTCGATGACTGAGAAATCGGTCGACGAGCTCGTCGAACTGCTCGCCCACCCCACCGATCGCGTGCGGTATCGGGCGAAGCTCGAGCTTGCTGGACGCGATGAAGATCAGGTCGTTCCCGCCGTGCACGCCTGGCTTGATGAACTTGACCGAAACGCGCCCGGCTTTGAACACGACCGACTCGAAGGCCTCTGGACACTGCGGCACTTCGATCAGATCACCCCCGACCTGCTTGATGCGGTGCTGATGTCGGAAGACTTCCGGGCACGCGCGGCCGGCATGCGGGTGCTCGCCAGCATCACCGACCGTGTACCGCAGGCCCAGGCATGGGTGGTCCGCGGGGCGGCCGACCCACACCCTCGCGTGCGTCTCGAGGCCGTTCGTACCGCCTGCGAACTCCGCACGCCGCAAGCGGTGGAAGCGTTGGCGATTGCCAGTGCGTTTCCCGGCGATCGCTTCATGGCATACGTCACCAAAGAGGCAGCGCGTGTGCTGGTGCCGGCCTTCGACGCAGCTCGCAGCAATGGTGAACCGCTCAGCTTCGCCACAGAGGCTGGGTGGCAGTACCTCTACAGCTCAATGAGCAACGACGAGCTGATCGCCGAACCCCGCAGCCTGCCGGTCTTTCGTGAGATGCTGCTGCGTCCTGGTCTCGATGAGCGGCTCCGCACCGAAGCGGTTGAGCAGATCGCGGCGGGAGAGGACCGCAGCGTGATCGCTGTGGTCACCGAAGCCCTCCAGGCACTTGACGCCCGCGACGGCACCGTCGACACGCCCACGGTGTTTGATCTGATTCGGGTCATGCTCAGCCGGCCAGCCGAGCAGCTTGCAGAACTTCGCGATGACCTGCAGCAGCTGGCCACCACGGCGACTCGGCCGATCATGCGGCGGATTGGATTTGTGGCCCTGATGACGATTGACGCAGCCTCAGGCAACGATGCGGTCGAGCGTGTCTGGGAAGTTGCCAACGAAGATCCACGTCGGCTAGTCGACCTGATTGCTGCCTTGCCGCTGGTCAGCGATGCCGGCGTCCGCGTGGCCCTCGCGGATCGGATCGTACCGCTGCTTGAGCAGGCTGCCACGCCGACTGCTGATGAGCCCGGTTCCCGCGGACGGTATGTCCGCATTGAGCTGCCCGGTGGCGGCCGCACGCTGACACTTGCAGAAGTCGAAGTCTTCTCCGGTGGCAGCAACATCGCCCGCAGCGGAAAGGCATCCCAGTCCACCACCTCCCACAGCGGTGAGGCCTCGCGGGCGATCGACGGCAATCGAGACCCGGCGTATGGCGGTGGCGGTCAGACCCACACACAGGAAAACACTCAGAACCCTTGGTGGGAGCTTGACCTCGGCGGTGAACAGCGAATCGAACGCATCGCGATCTACAACCGCGGTGAGGGGCAGCTCAGCACTCGGCTCAACAACTTCACCTTGTTGGTCTACGACGGCAACCGCCAAGAGATCTTCCGCTTGGAGAAGCAGCCAACCCCTTCGCTCTCGGTCGAGTACGAACTCCTCAGCGAAGAGAAGCGACTGGCCTCAGCGATTCGTCGTGCAGCCTTTGCCGCCATGGTCTCGATCCCAGGTCGTGAGGCTGAGGCATTCGGCTTGATCGCTCCTTATGTGCTGCATGATGTCGACCGTGAGGCCGCCATCGCCTCCTTGCTCACGATTCCTCGTGAGAAATGGCCCGCTGAGCAGGCCACGAGCCTCCTTGAGCCGTTGATCGACTGGCTGCAGACGTCATCCACGCAGCAGCGTTCGAGTGACGCAGGCGTGGCTGCCTGGCAGTTTGCGGAAAACGTCAGTCGACTTCTGCCTGCTGCCCAAGGAGCCACGGCGCGTCGGGTGCTGGCCGACCTTGGCGTCCGCGTGGTCCGCATCGGTACGGTCTATGAGCGGATGGCCTATGACCGCGAAACGATCGCCGTGCAGGCTGGCAGGCCGGTCCTGTTTGTGCTGGAGAATGTCGATGCGATGCCGCACAACTTTGTGATTGTGCGGCCCGGTGCGATGGCCCGCATCGGAGAGCTCGCCGAGAATCAGGCTCAGGATCCGTCCTTCGCCAAACGGAGTTTTGTGCCCGACGATCCTGATGTGCTCGCGGCCGGCACGCTGATGCAGCCTCAGGCATCGCAACGGCTGACCTATGAGGTGCCCAGCGAACCGGGCGTCTATCCCTATGTCTGCACCTATCCCGGACACTGGCGGCGGATGTTTGGCGCGATGTATGTCGTGGAAGACCTCGAGGCATACCTGGCCGATCCAGCCGCGTACCTGGCTGCTCACCCCCTGGAGATGAAGGACGAACTGCTGGCCGATCGCAGGCCACGTACGGAATGGACCTTCGCCGATCTCGAAGCGAGTGTGGCGGCGATGGAGAAGGGTCGGTCATTTATTCACGGCCGTGAACTCTTCCGTACCGCAAGCTGTGTGGCCTGCCACACCCTTGGCAACGAAGGGAACAACTTTGGCCCTGAACTGGCGAAGCTCTCCACTGATATGACCGCGGTCGAGATCACTCGCCACATCCTCGAACCATCACTGAAGATCGACGAGAAGTATCGCTCCAACACGATCCTCACCGACGACGGGCGGGCGATCACGGGCCTCGTCGTCGAGGAGACGCCAACCGAGATTGCCCTCGTAGAAAATCCGCTGGCCAAGGCGGAGCCGATGCGGATTCAGAAGAGCGAGATCGATGAACGGTCGCTCTCACCGATCTCGATCATGCCTAAGGGTCTGCTCGACCGCCTCACCCGCGATGAAGTCCTCGACCTGATCGCCTACGTGACCGCTCGCGGAAACGAGGCGAGCCATCTGTTTAGCCCCGACGGCTGTCCACACCACACCGACGCTCCACCTGCCGGCTCCCCCCAGAGCCGCTAACTCCAAGGATCACTCCATGCACGATGCTGCCAGCGGTTCGTCGGTTCGTCCTCTCGACTCGATCGAGCGTCGCGTGCTCGGTGTTCTGATCGAAAAGGCAAAGACCACGCCCGACAGCTATCCGCTTTCGCTTAATGCCGTGGTCACAGGCTGTAACCAGAAGAGCAACCGTGACCCGGTGATGACCCTCGACGAAGAGCAGGTCACACGGGCGCTCAACAGCCTGCGAGCCTCCGGAGCTGTTGCCGAGGTCTACGGCAATGGCCGCTTGGCTCGCTACCGTCACCTGGCCTACGAATGGCTCACCACCGATCGTGAGCCTGCGAAAGAGGAGGTCGCCATCCTCGGTGAACTCTTGGTGCGGGGAGCCCAGACGGAGGGCGATCTTCGCGGTCGCGCCAGTCGCATGGATCCGATTCCCGACCTCGACACCCTGAGAAGTTTTCTCGATACGATGGCAGCGAAGGGCCTGGTCACCTGGCTCTCGCCACCTGGTCGCGGACGGATGCTCACCCACGGCCTGCTGACCCCTGAGCAGCTTGCCAAAGTTCAGGCCAAGCTCGGCACCATCGCGAGCGTGGTGCACCCCTCGCCAGAACCGACCGCTGCCGTCCCGCAGGCAGCCGCACCCGCCACCACGCCCACCGTCTCAGACGCCGACACAGGCCTTGCCCAGCGGATGCAGCAGCTGGAAGCAACCGTGGCCGATCTTGCTGCACGTCTCTCCGCGATTGAAGCGAAAACGGCGTAGCGTCCACGACACGTGTCGCTGAGCACCCTCGCATCGCTGCGCAGCTCCTATTCGCTGCGCAATCGACACGGTCGTTCTGGTCGGAAATCGAGAGCGTCGACTCCAACGATCACGCTGACCTGCCGATCCAACAAAAGGTTGGCGCCTGCAGAGGCTAGGAAGCCCTGGCCAAGGGTTGCAATCACGTTGACCTTTCCTCTGCCTGCCAACGGGTGCTTCAGCAAGCGGTTTTCTTCACGATCACAAAGGTTATCTCACCATGTCATTTACGACGCAGGTGGACGCAGGAAGTCGTCCCGGAACGGGGGTCTCACGAACAGCAATGATCGGCGCGGGCGTGGCTTTCGTCTTCGCGTACATCTTCTTCGTGCGACCCGCGCAGCATCAGATCAGTTCTCTCGAAGGCCAGGTGAATCGGCTCGTGTCTGCCGTCGATTCACTCAACTCCTCACGCAAGGGCGTCGACGCCGGCACAAGCCTGCTGTCTCGCCTGGAAGCACAGAGGGCTCGACTCGATGCAGCCGAGAAGGCCGTGGCTCGCTACGAGGCTCTGCAGGATCGGCTCGTGGCCCAAAACGCCAAGGCACAGCTTTCTGAATCGGTGCTCCGTCGGCTCGACAACGTGCATGGCGGCATCCAGACCAGCGCAGCCAACTTCGACGATGTCGTGGCCACACTGACGCGGATCGATGAACTCCACGAGTCGCTGCTCTCCGGCCGCGGTCGACTTGAAGCGGCCACAGCCACGCTCGGACGGATCGAGGGTCTCCACGATGCGATCCTTGCTACCCGTTCGTCCATCGACGCTGCCGGCGCGACCGTCGGACAGATCGATCGGCTGCATGGTGAGATCCTCTCCAGCCGTCCGTCACTCGACGCTGTTGCCGATGTGCTCGGCCGTGTTGATCGTGTCCACGAGAGCATCATCGCTCGTCAGGCGACACTCGATGCCAGCGATGCGATGCTCTCCCGGTTCGACGAGGTGCATGGTGACCTGCTTGCCAGTGGTCCTGCTCTCGACTCCACCGCAGCCACGCTCGAGCGGATCGAGGCGATGCACGACGATGTCCTCGCCAGCAGGCCAACGCTCGACGCGGTCGCCGGCACGCTCGGCCGCATCGGTGGACTGCACGAGGAAGTTCTCGCTGGCCGGCCAGCCCTCGATGAGACCGAGGCGATGCTCGGACAGGTTGCCGGGCTGCATGACGACATCATCGAGACCCGCAGCTCGATCGATACAGTCTCAGCTGACCTGCATGCCTCGCAGCTGTGGCTCGACGATGCATCCGCCACCGCTGAAGAGCTCACCGAGCTATGCGAGTCGCTTGCCGAGCAGCGTGCTGCAGTGCAGACGGCAGACGCCGACCTTGATCGGGTGGTCGACATGGAGGCACGTCTCGCCTCGATTGCCGCCAACCTCGGTGATGCCGAGCTGACCCTTGTGGCTCTGGACGATCTCCGCAACGAGATGGTGCAGGCGATCAACACGGTCGGTGGCATGCGTCGCTTCATGGTCGACCTGATGCTCCTCGAGCCGACGGTCACTCGAGCAGTGCAGGCTCTCGATCCCGTGGTCGAGCTCACCCAGGCTGGCCGCCTGATTGGCAAAGGCAGCATGGCCATCCTCACGGCAACCGGCGAGAAGGCCGATGAGACGCAGCCTGTGATCGGCGTCGCTCAGGCCAGCGACGACGAGACTCGCTAAGAAGCAGCGAGAATGTTGAAGCAAACGAGGGGCGACCGTGTGATCGTGCACGGTCGCCCCTTTCTTTTTGCAGCGACAGCTCTTTCCGCGAGGCCGTCTGTTTCTGCTCCACTTCGGCGCAGCATGGGGGTAGAATTCGGGATGTTGCAGGAGCACCAGGGGAGAACCGCATGGGATTTGGCCACCAACGTCTTCACATCTTTGGCCTGGCACTGGTCACGCTGATGCCGCAGCTGCTGCGGGCAGCCTCTCCAACAGCGGAAGACCTCGAGTTTTTTGAGGCTGAGGTTCGGCCGTTGCTGCTGGAACACTGCAGCGAATGCCACAGCGGACCTGCAGATGACGCCGAAGGCGGGCTCTCCTTTGACTCACATGCCACCTTTCTCGCTGCAGAAGGCGTTGCTGTTGCCGGCAAGCCTGAGGCGAGCCTGCTCGTCGAGGTCGTGCACTACGACAGCGACCTCCAGATGCCGCCCGATGGAAAACTGCCTGACGATGCCATCGCCACGATCGAGGCCTGGGTCCGCCGGGGGCTGCCTTGGCCCGATGATGGCAGCAAGCCCGTCGCCACCACGTTTGACATCGCCAGCCGAAAAGCTGCGCACTGGTGCTGGCAGCCTCCTGTCGCCGTGACGCCCCCCGATGTCACTGATGCGGCCTGGTGCCGTACGGACCTTGATCGCTTCGTGCTCGCCCGCCTGGAAGCTGCCAATCTCTCACCCGCCTCCGAGGCCACACCGCAGCAGCTGATACGACGCGCTGCCGAGGTTCTCACAGGGCTTCCACCCGATCCTGCAGACGTCGAACGTGTCGCCACCGATCCCGACCCGCTTGCTTTTGACCGCTATGTTGACGCGCTCCTGGCGTCGCCACACTACGGCGAGCGGTTCGCCCGCCACTGGCTCGACGTCGTTCGCTACGGGGAAACCCGTGGCCATGAGTTTGACTATCCAATCCCAAACGCCTGGCAGTATCGCGACTGGGTCGTGCGGGCGTTCAACGGCGACCTTCCCTACGACCAGTTTGTTCGTGAGCAGATCGCTGGCGATCTGCTCGCCAGTCCGCGTCTCTCTGCCAGCGGTGGTGATGAGTCGGTGATCGGCACCGGCTTCTGGCTGCTCGGGGAGGAGGTCCATGCTCCCGTCGACATCCGCCAAGACGAGGCCGACCGACTCGACAACCGGGTCGACACCTTCGGCAAGGCCTTCCTCGGCATGGCCCTCGGCTGTGCCCGCTGTCACGACCACAAGTTCGATGCGATCTCCAACGAGGACTACTACGCAATCGCCGGCATGGTGAAGTCGAGCAGCTACCGTCAGGTGGCTTTTGAATCGCTACCAAAGAATCGCGAGGTGATGGGCCGGCTCTCCGAACTCGAGGCAGCCCTGAGGCCCGAACTTCAGGACACGATCCGCGGCCTCCTTGCTGACCGCCTACCTGCAGAGCAGCGGGAGCGGCTCTTCGACCTCCCCGAGGAGCCAGCTGAATCCGAGTCGGTAACCCTCCTGGCAGACTTCACCCGGGGGCATCAGTCCACG
>Ga0075477_10001057_pt1 | contig 12772 bp, 8 predicted proteins | sample DEB08_DNA_FD_76338 | JGI IMG/M metagenome (GOLD analysis project Ga0075477, IMG submission 76338) | Aqueous microbial communities from the Delaware River and Bay under freshwater to marine salinity gradient to study organic matter... | ecosystem: Environmental > Aquatic > Marine > Coastal ...
AGATGTTGTATCTATTGAAGTATCTTTAGGCATAGTAGTTGTAGTAGTAGGAGGTACTGTAGTAGTACTAGATGTAGTGGTACTAGATGTAGTAGGTGTAGTATCAGCAAAGTCTATATCATTATAGTTTTTAATATAACCTATAGCTTCTGTAATCTCTGCATCTAATCCATTCTTAAATACTAATGTATCTGTTGCTCCTAGATTTTTCATGTTTGGTTTTATGTATTCTTTATAAGTTGTCCAAGCATCGAAAGGGTCTGGTCCATAAGACTTAGGGTTCTTTCTTCTGTAATCCATTATGTGTACTGCAAACTTTGTTGCATACTTTATGTCGTACTTAACCTTATTTGTAAACTCATCTAATGATAAAACTTCGCCTTGTTCTGCATAGAATTTTTTTACCATATTGTCTGGTTCTTGTCCTTTAAAAAACTGTGGTGGGTTTATTTGCCACAAACCTTTATCATTAGGGTCTGTATCTCCATCTATACCGTGTTTAAACTTGCTTTCTAGATATGCAATAGCAAGTAATATACCAGCATCATCACCAGAAACTTGCTCATCAAACAACATTTGTTTTACTTCTTCAACTGTAAACTGTTGCACTGCTTCTTCCATTATCTTTGTACACCCCTTCTAGATAGATTAGTTAATCCAGCTATTGTTGCTGCACCTCTAGCTCTTGTAGCTTCTGTTTCTCCTGCAACTCTTGCAGCTTCTTCTCTTGGTGCAAATACTTCTTCTTCGATACCAGCTAAGTCTTCTGCAAACTGTTCAGCATCTGCTTCTTCTGCAGGTGTTGCTGGTATTAATCTACCACCAACTGGTGTAGATGGGTCAAATGCTAACCTACCTTCTGTACCAGCAGATAGTCCTTGTATCTCTTGATTAAACAAACCAATACGATTGTTTATCTTACTGGTAATGTAATCTTTTTCTTCTTGACTAAGTGGTGCACCTTTTCTCGCCTTTGACTTTGCTAGTAACTCATCAACAATATCATCCATCTGGTCACTTTCAATAACTGGTGCTTTAGTCTTTGCAGATTTTCTTACAGACATATCTGTTCTAAGTACACCTAGGCTTTGCACCCAGTCTAACTTACCACCATTGTTCATAGAAAACTCCATAAGTCTCCTAATACCTTTAGTAAATTCCTCATCTACCATAGAACCTTGTGTCTTTGTTAAGTCAATAAGACCAACACTAGCTAACTGATTTTTTAAAATAATTCTTAATCCTGGTGCTATATCTCTAGCTACTTCACCAGCCATATATGGATAGTAAATAAAGTTATAACCTTTAGCTTTTAAATATTCTTGTGCATCTATTGTTGTTTGTTTAGTTACATACTCTCCTGTAGTGCTATCAAACCTAGTTATTTCTTCATCATATTTACTTTGAAATCCATCACCTAAAGGTTTGTTAGTATCCACACCATCAGATAGTAAATCTAATACCCACTGTGCTGTAGGTGTAGCGTCACCTAAACCTGGTTGTGTAGGTAATCTTGGTGCATCTTCTACACCACCAATACCTCTTGGTATTGTGTATCCTTTAGTTTCGTTTTCACTCATCTGATAAATCTCCTAGACCAAATCTTGTTACTTCATTATAAAACACATCTTGGAAGACTGGTAGGAACTCTGGAGTTTCTTGTGCTAAGTTTGCTCCGTACTTATACAGTCCATCTCTAATAAGTTGTGCTTCTTCTGATGTTTGTGTTCTTAACCATACTACTGCATTTTCTTTCAGTGGTATGTTTTTTCCAATCTGTATACCTTTAATTATTTCATTTCTGTAATTTAGATAATCACTTACTGCTGGATATAAACCTCCTAATGCTTCAACTCTTGGGTCTGTAATAGCTTGTTCAAGTATTGGTATTACTAAATCCCAATCAAAAGTATCTGGTATTTCTTTGCCTGGCAATAATGTAGCTACCTGTGCTGGGTCTACTTGGTAAGCTAAAGGAAACATTTTTCTCAATGTGAGCTCTAGTTCTGCTTTCTCTATTTTCTGTTCGTTTGCTGTGTATCTTTCTTTATCCCACTTACCTTGGCGTCTTTCTAGCACAGCTCTTTCTACAAGTGATGCTGCAAAAGTAGCCGCTCTCCAATAAAACTCCTCTTTATTAAGTGGTGTTATATTACCTAAACCTTTTTGTATTCCATAAGATGTGTAATCTACTTCACCTGTTCCCAGTTTGTCAAAGAAATATAAAATAGATGAACCATACTCACCGTAGAGTTCTGGATTTTCCATTAAGAAATCGTACTCTGGTTTTGTTCTAGCCATAGGTCCACTCTCTGATATGTTCTTACCTTTAAGTTGTAACTGTGCAGATGTAAATGATGTCTCCATATCATAAATATCTAACCCAAGTAACCTTACAACATCTAAAGTTGCTTCATAGTCTGCTTGTTTACTACCCATAGTAAGAGCATATTGCTCTCTTAGGTCTTGATAAAAACCATGTATAACTGACAACTCAACAAAGCTATTCCACACAACACCAGATGGTTCCTGTGAAGTACCATACCATTCATTAAAAGTATCGTCTTCTGTATTTATACGATATAACACATTTAGTTTTGGAACTAATGGGTTGATGTTTCTATCCCAGGCTTTTAACTGGTATATGTTATCTCGTATAACTGCTGCTGTATTGAAAATAAACTCTGGGTCATCTGACTTATTAGGATAAAGTATTGATGCTATCTGTACTGATTGTGTAGTAGCAGCCATATATAAATCTTCATCTACACCAGAGATACCTAGTTTGCTTGATACTGCATTGAGTAAGTTTTTACCTGTAGCTGGTAGGTTTTCCTCTACGAGTATTTCACCTAGTATATCTTTTATGTCTCCACTACCCATACTGTCAAATGGCAAACCAAACTGAAAGATAGTTCTTTCTAGTAATCTTCTAATTTCTGGATTATCTCTAGTAACAAATCCTGTTGGTATAGCAACTACTGGTCCTAATGGTGGTAACAATCCACCACCAGCTACACCTAAAGCTGATATAGGTAAACTTCTTTTAAGTATGATATTGCTATCTTCTATGCTTATATCATCACTCCATAAACCTTCACCTTCTGTCTTTACATAATTTTCTAATGCTGTTCCACCTACAGGTATAATTAAATACTTCTCACCAAACTTATCTGAATACACATAGTTATTCTCTATACCTTTTCTGTAAGCAAATCCTACTTGTGCTCCTGCTCTAGGGTTAGCAGCAGCTAGTTGTGTCCACCTACCTAGTACCTCTCTGTATGCTTCAAAGAAAGGTAGTCCTACTTTGTATGCTTCTGCTAGGTATCCTCTTTCTAATAAGTTGTACAATAATCTGTTGTGTAATTCAAAGGCATAAGCAGATGATGATTTGTTTAAATCATTAAAGGTCATGTTTCTAACAGTGTCACTTCGTATATCATCTAGGTCTAACATTGTGTGATATTCAATTTCTGTAAACTGTGATATAACACCACTCTTTCTTGCATTATTCATAACAAGTTTTCCAGACTTACTATCTACCATTGCGAGTAGTCCTGTTTGCTGCATAAGTTCTGCTACATCATCATATTTAGCATTACCCATCTGTAGTACTTTTCTTAGTTCTTTGATTGTAGGAGTAGGATTTTCTTTAATTAAGTTTTTAAAATCAGTAGTTATATTGTAAGTATTTTTACCTGTATCTTTATGAAACTCTCTTATTGCACGACTAAATTGCATATCTTGTGATGTATCTAACACACCATCTACTAACACATTTCGTCTAGGTAGTGATGAATAGTATGCACCAATCTTTGTATTCTCGTCACCTAATCTAATTCTACCTGCAGTCTCTACGCTGTATGCTTTGCTTTCTGCATTAGCTAAGTTTAAATCTAATTCTATTTGGTTCTTAGATACAGACTGCAATACTCTAGGTGCATATTTATTGTCTGCATTATATGCAACAAAGGTTACAGCATCATCAGTTACCTGTAATCTTTGCTTTACAGTTTTTTTCATTACTTCTTCTATTTGTTCAAAAGGAACTTCTGCATCTGTTAGATTTCTTTTAACTGCAGCAACTAAATCACCAGGTAAATTGATTACATTATCTGGGTCGTAATGTGCATCTAATATATCTTGTAAAGATTTTCTAGTAGCAAACACTAAGTTGCTTTCTAAGAAGTGATAATACGCTTGTTTAAATGTAGGTATTCGTGATAGTGTTGCTTCTGATTGACCTACTGCAAAGAACAGTGCATCCATAAATGCACCATACTTAGCTGCAAAACCTTTTGTTTGATTAACTACTCCTGGTACAGTGAATGGCAAATCTTCTAATACTTCTAACATCATTGGAGTGATGTCTTCTTTAATCTTCTTTTTATTAATTTGTTTAGCAACATCAATACTTCTAATGTTTGTTCTACCAATTTTTCCTTGTGCAATTATATCCATAAGGTCTTGCTGGTTAGCAGTAAAGTTAGATATTGTCATTTTGTGATGTTTAACAAAATCTATAAAGTCTTGTTGTGTTGTAATAACTGGTATAACTTGTGATGATTTATCAACACTTCTAATAGATAATATCTTTCTATTCATATCTTGTATCTCATCCATAAGATATGGTGTTTTTTGTATAAGGTCTACCACTTCTTCATCAGTTAAATTCTTTTTCATAGCTTGTGCAATCACTGGCATAAATGGGTCATGAGCCATCTGTGTTATTAAGTAATCTGCATACGCTTCTATGTAATCATCCTCTAGACCAATCTTTGTTGCAGCACCTTCTGCTACTTCTTCTGCACTAGCGTACTTCCTTATATCTTCCCAATCACCTCTGTTCTTTCTAAACACAGTTGTAAATCTTGGGTCTCTTTCGTACAAGTCTTGTACTTCTGGCAAACCAAACTTAGCATTGTTTTCTTTTAGTGCTCCTAAACCTTTTCTAATAAACTCTGGATACTTTTCATCTAATACTTTTGCTGTAGTTCTAAATGGTCCAGTAAGAGCTGTGTATGGTTTGAAGTCTGGGTTTTGTGCTTGTATAAGTTTTACCATTGCAGCATTAGGGTCATTCCATATTAACTTCATATACTCCCATGGGTCTCTAAATATAGAAGACATACCTCTAGCTGCCATTCTTAAGTTGCCATCAGTAGTAATCTTTAATGGGAAAGCTACACGAGTAACTAACTGCAAAGGCATCCATACTCTACTAATAAAACTAAACGCTATATCTGTAGCTTTAAACGGTATAGCTTCTGCACCGTATTTAAACAGTACACCAGGGTCATCTAGTCCATCTGCAATAATACCTTTAAGCTCATTACCTATTGGTGTAGCAGGGTCATAAAAAGTACCTAGCTTTCCTTCATCTGCAGCTTGTCTAACTGCGTCCATACTTTCCTCAAACCCATTCTTTTTAAATACTTTGTTACGCAATCTTCTACGCATACTTGTATATCTAAGTATTGGTTTTAAGTCTGGAACATTAATTGTTAAGTCCATAGCTTGTCCTACCATACCTAGTGCGTGTTGTGTTGCCCACTGTTTATCTGTTTCAGATAACAATGTATTAGCAAACTGTGCTCTAGCTATAGGGTCTAAACCTTCTTGCATAGCTGCTCTATCATAGAACTTGTCGCTAAGTGCAGGTCTATATGTCCTACCCTTTTCACCAAATCCTCTAACATCATCTAAGTGTTCAGCCATAAATTCTTTGATTTCGTTATTTGACATACCAAATATATATCTAAGTTGTAACGCACCTTCTGTTTTAATTAACTCATCATAAAATACAGCCTGTGCTCCTCTGTAATCTTTTGCTTGTATGTTGTCATAAAACTTTATAAGTAAGTCATCTATTTTATTTTCTGGTATAGAAAACATATAACCTGTTTTAACAAATGTATCTACAGCTCTATCTACTTCTGTTAGGTATGCCCAAGGTCTTGATGGTAGTCTTACATCTGTACCACCAAAAATATCTTTAAAACTTGACATTAATGTACGAACTGGATTACCAGATTTTCTACCACCAGCTCTCATGTAAGTTGCTTGATATTGGTTATCAGTCATAGCTGCGTACAAGTTATCTAAGAAGTTGTCATTTAATACTTTTGCTTGTATATGGAAGTCATTAGCTTGTGTTAAGTTATTACCTTTAAAACGCACATCAGATATAAGACCACCAGTCAAACTATCTTTAATTACATCAAATACTTTGTCTGGATTGTCAACAACTTCTTTTGCCATACTTGCACTGAAACCATTTCTTACTAAGTAAGTCATAACAGGTGCTCCATCATCAACAGCTTTAGTTATAATATCTGACATACCTTGTATCACTGGGTCTTTATCTATCCAGAAATCTGCAGATTGACCACCTGCTTTTAAGAAGTCATCTAATTCTTTACCTACGCTAGTTAATGTTTTTGATGTAGCTGCTTTACCAGTAATACCAACTCCAGGAAAAATCATAGTAGGGTCTGTTAAAGCCATACCAGTTAAGTTTCCAATAAATCCTATCCAAGCATTCCATCCATGTTTAGGTTCAAAGTTTAAATCAGATATCTTATCTTGTTCTGCAGATAGCAAAGCATTAAATTTAGTTTGAAATTCATCATCTGACATATCTTTAGTGTTGTAAGTAGTTACTAAATCATTTATCAATCCCTCTGTTTCTAGCTTTATATCAGCTATAACATTGTTTAATGGTGAGTACTCTCCACCTAATGAACCAGTAAGTGTATATCTAATCTGGTCACCTGGTGTAGCTGGTATGCTATATCTTTTAAAACCTTCTCTAGAAGTAATAGCTTCTTGAAAGTATTCATTAGAACCAAAGTATTGTTCTATTCCTTCTGGATTACCAGAACCTAATAATTGATTAGATGTATCTATATATGCTTCTAATCTTTCTTGTAATGTAGGTTCTCTTACTTCTCCATCTTGTGCAATCTTTAGGTTTTCTCTATACACACTAGGAAAATGTTTGTTAATAACTTCTATGTCTGTTTCAGCAAACTTAAAGTCTTTTTGTGTATTTAGAAAACTTAAACTATCTGTCACTGCTAATGGTGCTAAATTTAATTGTTCTTCTGTTAGTTCAAATCCTAATGTTCTTGCACCCTTTTTAATAGCACTTCTTACTGCACCAGCTTCTAGACCTTTAATAAAAGATTGTAACTTCCAGGTTATAGGTATTTCATTATCTTCTGTTTCTGGGTCTCCAACAAATCTTGAGTAGTCTCTATCTAATTCTTTACCCTGTTCTGCTGCTAATCTCTCTAATTCTGCTTTAGAAGCAACACCAAATGAGTTAGCACCACTGACTTGAAAGTCTTGGAACTTAGCATTTAACCCTACAATCAAAGCATTAATTACTGTACTTTTTCTTAGTTGTGCGTCACCCCATAAATCTTGTCTAGTTTCTTGTTGTACATCTTTAGTCTTCTGTACACCATCTTTTATCTGTTGCCAAAAAGATGTACTTCTTTTCTTTACAAAATCTTCTTTAGGGTCTGGTACAACTGTCTCTGTGTCTTTCCATAAATTGTAATAGTCTGTACTAGACAATCCCATAGACGCTGCAGCGTATGGTAAATCACTATCTTCATTAGGGTTCATTGATTGAAAGTCTAATGTTTTTTTACCTAGTGCTTCTATCTCTATATCAGACATAGAGCTCTTAGCTTGTTCTACTGCTTGTTTGTCAAGGGTTTTTTCTTCTTGTCTTTTAAGCCACTCTTGACCCCAACTAAGATAGAACGACATTAGATAAACCTATATTTTAGTTCTGGGAACCTATCTAGCAATACTTGCTTAGTAACTTGTGCTTCGCTTATCGGTGTAGGTGTACTTGCTTGTTTCTCTGGTACAAATCCAGGTTCATCTGGAAATTGTGTCGGAGTAGTAAATACATCACCTATTGGTTGTTGTGCTACTGCAGCACTAGGCATACCACCTGTTTGTGCAACTTCGTTTTGTATAGCATCTATTTGACTTTCAATAGCTGTTGATTGCCCTGTTGGGTCGCCTTCCATTCTTGGTGGTACCACCAAATCAGCATACGCCCCATCTACTGTCATATCTGTTGCTTGTTTAAACGACTTAGATTTGCGAACCATAATCATCTCCATTATCTATTTCAAAACCTAACGCTACACTAATGTACACATTAGGTATTGGTGTAGGTATAATATAACTTCCTAATGGTACATCACCTAATGCTTCTTGTGGTCTAACAATAGGAGATAGGTTTATGATTGTTTCTACTTCTTCTTCAAAAGGTGTTTCATTCCAATCTTCTTGATTAATAATATCAATAAACTGTTCGTTAATTTTATCTTTAGACAAGACCAGCTCCTGGAGGTATAGCAGGTCCAGTTGCTACTTGCTCTGGTGGTAATCCTCCACCACCTAATTGTGCTAGAACAGATGCTATGTCTGGTTCTGGTTGTGCAGCAGCTTGTTGTTGCTCTTGTGCTTCTACTTCTTCTTCTGTATAAAACTCATCTAGAATTTCTGTCATGTTTTGTGGATTTTTTCTAATCTCTTTAGCAGCCAAACTAGCTTTTATATTTCCTTGTGCTGCTTGTGACATGAGTGCTTCAAACAATACAGTCTCTGCTTTTTCTGCATTAACTCTATTTTGTATTTGTGAGATGTTGTCTAATCCATCTAAATTCTCTTGTAATGTTTGCATATCTATAACACCTTGTTGCTTTAATTGTAGACCAGTAATAATTTTTTGTGGCTCATCAAATCCAGCCATAACACCATACACTCTGCGTGTTTTGTATAGTTGTCCAATATCACTCTCTGGTACATAAGTTTCTTTAAATGCTGTGCCTTTGCGATAACCAGCAATAGGTTTACGCATCTTGCCATACATTACTTCATCCCATTCAAGTCTCTTAGCGTCTATCTGTTGTAGAGCATCTTGCATAACTGTTTGGTATTCTCTTACATGAAGTGATGATGACTGACCAAGTTCCTCTAATCCTCTACCAGTGACAAAAGCATTAGGCGATTGTCCATCATCTGATACTGGATAAGCAGAACCTAGGCGAAGATGTCTTTCTAATCTATCTATCTGTTGGAACAACTGATAAGGTAAGTTGTTTACTGGTTTAGATACTTGACTACCTGGTGTCAAATAGTTTACAGCGAACCTACCCTTTCTATATTGTCCACTCTCTATCTCGCCAATGATGTTGGTTTCTGTAAACACAGCATCTTCCATTGCAATGACAGATAGAATATTTATCTTTGCCATATTAGCCATCAATCCTATAACATGATGAAATTGTCCTTGTAGTTGGTCAAAGCTAAAACGCTTTGCTATAACAAATCTTGGTCCAGACTTTAATGGGTTAGGTATGAAATCTAATATAATTTTATTTTCTGGTAGGAAAATGTAAGTACCTTCGTCATCATAATATTCTGCAACAACTTTACCTGTTCCGTCTTGGTTAGCCCAAGTTTTGTCGTAACTAGATAAGTATGCCATTGTATTATATTCAGAATTAACTTCATCCATAATTACATTTTTAAACTTAGGATATGTTTTAGCTAGTTCTTCATGTGGTATGCGTTGTAATATTGCTAACTCTTTAGGTTGTTGGTCAGCACCAAAATGTCCTGGGTAACAAAGATAAGGGTCTTTAATTTCTGCGTATGGATATGGTACTCCATTTGCATCTACTTTTTCTTTTAGTACCCATACAGCAAAGCCGTAACCAGGTAACCATCTACCAACTTGTGGTAATTGTAAATCTAATTTTTGTATATCATCATAAGCAGTAACAATGCGTTCTAGTTTCTCTGCTCTCTTTGTAGCTCTTTCACTATCCTTATCATTAAAAATATCTACTTTTAAATCTGGTGCTCTACCAATTTTTTGTGCAAATCTTTCTAACGCAGACATAAGTAAGTTAGGTGCAGGTAACTGTTTGTAATCCATGTCACGCATATCTTTACCAAGTAATGCTTTTAATCCGTCTGCACCACCATTAAGTATTGCTCTTACATTATGTTTATCTGATGACATAACAGAGTTGAGTTGTCGTAGTTCATATACTCTGCTGTATAATTCATCTGCTGTCTTGACCATTTATCTCCAACTATCTAAATCTATTCCTAGTCCTTCATAACCTGTAAAACTAGGTGAGTAATCCATACCCATTGTAGCAAGTTTCTCTTTTTGTAAACGCCTTATTGTTTTCATTGGAAACCAACTTGCCATAACTATGTCAGACTTTGTACCTACTGACCTACTCTTATTTTGAGCAGAACTAAAATACACTAACTGACTTCTGTATAAGTTTACCTTTTCTTGTGCCTCAAAGCTACGATAAGGTAAATTAATTAACTTATTTGCAAACAATGGTCTCATAGCAGTAACACCATAAACTGGGTCGTGCTTGTTACCATAAGTCTGTGTACCTTCTAAAAATACACCGTGCTTTGCAGCAAACTCTCTAATTGATTTATCTTGTCGTATTGCTCTTTGAAATCCGTTCTCCTCAATAACCCAATGTGCTAGGTTATATTCTTGAAACCACTTTTTAATTATCTCTAGTGCTTGTGGTATACCTCCACCTAAAGAGTTCTCCATATCAATCATGTACAAGGTGTCGTCTTCTTGATTGTATCCCCACAAAAATGCTGCCTGGTATCCAGTTGATGCAGGGTCAAGTCCTGCTATTAATCGTACATTAGCAGGTACCTGCCCAATATTTCTGTTCTGGTCTCTACACTGTTCAATCTCCTCTGACGAAAATAAACTTAAACCGTCTGGCATAGCAACATTAAGATATACCATCTCATAAATTGCTCTACCACCTGTAGTTTCTGCAGCAGACTTTCTACCCATTAACCACTTGTAAGTTCTTTTCTCTGACCATAACATACATTTCTTATGTGCATCATTATCCCAGTCTGGTAGTGTACAAGCTACATCATGTGCTTGTTCTACTGTTGTAGACCAGCTTTCATTATCTACTAAGTGTGAATACAAATCGTCATAGTGTTGTCTAGAGCCAATAACAATCATTGCTGTATGTTCCTCTTTACGACTTGATAATGTTGTAGTCCACCAGTTTCTTGTGTTTTCTCTTGATGCTGGTTGCATAGTAGAGCTGTGGTCCTCAATGTCATCAGCAATAATTATGTCACAGTCACGAGACAAAATTTTACCACCTCTACCAAGACCTACCATAGTAGGTGACTTAATACCTGTTACTGTTCTTGTACCTACAGTAAATCCATTTTGTGACCATGATTTACTAGATTTTGTTTTAGGTTTAAATGTTGGTCCAGGTCCACAAAGTTCTTCTATTAACAGTTCGTTATTTTCTAACTGGTCCATAACTGCACCAACAGAGTTTTTAGCAATGTCTTCGTTACCACCTACCCACATAATTCTAATGTTAGGATTTTTAGCAATAAGCCATACAACAAAATGTATAAGTAATTCTGTTTTACCATGTCGTGGTGGTGATAATATCATGTGCTGTCCACCAGTTTCTATAGCTTTCATAATACTTTCTATCCAGTTCTTATGAAACTTAGGTGTTAGATATGGTACGCCTTGTTCTGTTCTAAAGTACCTATCTCTAAACTCGTCAAAATCTTCTAGTGTTTTTTCTGCTACTACTGGTAGAGCCCATGTTTCCTGGGCTTTTTCTGTTTGTAAATCTTCTAAATAAGCCTGGTATGCCATCTGCACAGCAGCAGGTGTAGTCTCTAATATTTTTGCTACATCAGTAAGCGTTATTGTTTTTTCATATATCTCTTGTGCAAGTCCAGATGATTTGATATCTTCGTATACTTGTCCTCGTCTAGTAGCAACACTAGGTTTTTGTGATGGTATGTTTAAACTGTCATCTTCTTGTTGCCATTCTTTACCAGCTTTTCTAGCTCGTTTTTTTTGCATATTAATTCTGTTAGCACACCTATCAGAACAATACTTACGCTTACCTTTAGGCAAAGGTCTATGGCATCCTCCTGCATAACATAAAGGTCTATTTGCCATAGTTGTTACAATCCTTATTCATACATACCACTTTACCATCAATTACTGATAAGTGTTCTTCACAAGATGGACAAGGTATCAAATTATTTTTTCTTTTTGGGAAAACCCTTTTTCATATTTGCATACGCTTTAGGGCTAATTGTAGAATTTTTTTTGGACCTACTGGTTCCAGCTTTTTTTCTTTTGTTCATATTGTAATACAAACCTTTTTTAGCTGCCATACTTACTCCTACCACATTTTACAAGACCAATATCTTGGACTTGTTTTATCTTTAGCTGTACTGCATTTGTGTCTTGCTCTAAATGATGCTCTAGCTTTTGGGTTATCTTTTCGTATTTCCATGTTGGGGTCGCCAAACATAACCTTTTTAACTTTGTCACCATCTTGAACAAATACTTTAAATTTTTTTCTACCATGTCCTGGTTCGCCTTTACCAATCCTAGATGGACTGTTGAGTTTGACAGACTTACCTTGATATTCAGCCATACTTACTTCTTTTTCTTTTTACCTTTTTTGGATTTTTTATTCATCCCTTTTGGGTAACCAATACCTTTTGGCATATTAACTCCTGTGTTGTTTTTATTATCATAACACAAAACCTCGCCGAAGCGAGGTTCTGTTCGTACAGTCTGTCCATTTACTGTAATGAAAAATATGAAAGTTCACAAAACTATTACATCTCTTTACACCAGTACACCATATACTTTTGTTACTTAAAGATG
>Ga0075477_10001060_pt1 | contig 12768 bp, 12 predicted proteins | sample DEB08_DNA_FD_76338 | JGI IMG/M metagenome (GOLD analysis project Ga0075477, IMG submission 76338) | Aqueous microbial communities from the Delaware River and Bay under freshwater to marine salinity gradient to study organic matter... | ecosystem: Environmental > Aquatic > Marine > Coastal ...
GAGTGGCGACTGTCGAGCCACGAAATGTTCGTGTGTGGTCGGGAATCGGCCCGCTGGACGACGATGCGCGGCTCGGACACGATCAGTTGACGACGGAGATTCCGAGGCTGGCCGATGCTTCGTCGACACTTCCGGCGTTGCTCACGTCGGTGAAACCCATGTCGAGCATCTGGGCCATGGCCATGCCCGAGCGGTTGCCGCTCCGGCAGTACACGACGTACGAACCCGCACGATCGAGCTGGCCGATCTCTTCGGTGAAGTCGGGCGACTGGATGTCGATGTTGACCGCGCCATCGAGGTGGCCGCCGGCGAATTCGGCGGGAGTTCGAACGTCGATGATCATGCGGGAATCCTTTGCTGCGTCGGGGGCGGTTGCTGTCTCGGCGCGGGCTTGTTCGGCCGAGGACGAACCGTCTCCCGAACAGCCCACCATGGGCGAGAGGACGAGGGCGAGTCCGACGAGCGACAAGGTGGTGCGCCGACGAGTCATACCGCCACGCTATATACCCGTAGGGGTATATAGCAACTTTCGGATGGGGCCTGTTGACCTGGGACGGGATACGTTCCCGACCCATGATCCGACGCCTCGTTCCCGCCGCTCTCTTGGTCCTGGCCGCCTGTGGGGGTGGCGACTCGGGGTCGTCGGAGACGGAGCCCTCAACCACGGTCAACGAGACCACGGTCGCCCCGCCGACCTCTGATGTTCCGAGCCCGACGACCGAGGCTCCGTACGAACCCACACCACCTTCCCTCACCGACGTGGCGACAGCGACGATCGAAGGACCGATCACCGGTGGACTCGGACAGGTCGTCCTCGGGGTCAGTCCGTTCGACGTGGCGACATGGGACTACATCGAGACCGAATATTTCGTCCGCGGTACGGCGTCGAGTTTCGCCTCCGACACTGAACTCTCGATCGATGGCGAATGGACGGTCACGCCCTACGACACCGCCGACTTCGCGACACGCATCGTGGTGCGTTCTCCGAAGGACGCGAACGACTTCGACGGGACGGTGATCGTCGAATGGTTGAACGTAACGGCTGGCCTCGACGTGTCGCCGTCGTTCGATCTGGCCAAGAACGAAATCTTGCGCTCGGGCATGGTCTGGATCGGTGTCTCGGCTCAACGCGTGGGCGTGGAAGGCGGAGGAAATCCGACGGGTGCGCCACGAGTGCTGAAGATCGCCGACCCCGAACGTTATGGATCGTTGAATCATCCTGGTGACGACTACAGCTACGACATCTTCAGCCAGATCGGCGCCCTCGTGTGGAACGAATCGACAACTTTGCTCGGTGGCCTCGTCCCCGAGCGCGTGATCGCCGCTGGAGAATCGCAGTCGGCGTTCCGACTCACGAGTTACATCAACGCTCTGGCCCCGATTCATGACGTCTTCAGTGGTTATCTCGTGCACAGTCGTGGCGCGCGAGGGGCCGATCTGTTGACCGAACCTCGTCCGTCGGTTCCCGGACCGCAAGTGGCGCAGATCCGCGCGATCGAACGACCGGTTCTGGTCTTCTCGGCCGAAACCGATGTAGTGGGTCAGGGCCTTGGATACCGCCGCGCCGAACAACCCGAGAGCGACACCTTCCGGAGTTGGGAAGTTGCCGGAACCGCCCATGCCGATGCGTACAGCCTCGGTATCAGCGAGACCGACGTGGGTGACGGAGGCGGAGACGACGCACTGTTCGCAGCGATGCTCGATGCGCCGACAGCAGTGTATTTCGGCATCATCACGTGCGAGAGGCCCATCAACGCCGGTCCACACACATATGTACTTCGCGCCGCCGTTCGCGCGCTCGACACGTGGATTCGCACCGGCGTAGCTCCGCCGCCCACGCCGAAGCTGGAGAACGATGCCGAGTTGACCGGCTACGCGCTCGACGCCGACGGAAATGCCCTGGGCGGAATTCGAACGCCTCACGTCGACGTGCCGGTGGCCGCATTGTCGGGACTTGGTCAATCGGGAGGAAGTTTCTGTGGCCTTTTCGGCACCACGACGTCGTTCACCGATGAACAATTGGCGGGTCTCTACGACGACAAGGCCGACTTCCAGACGAAGTGGGATGCGGCGGTCGACAGCGCCGTGGCCAGCGGTGCGATCTTGCCCGAAGACGCCGATGCCGTGAAGGCCTCGGCAGCGGGCTACCCACTGCCTTAGACAAGTTTCACGAGACGAGGTTCGCCTCTACCTCGGTGGCTGTTGCTGTGGCACGATGTTCGTCATGACGACTGACATCAACATCGGAAATCTGCTCGCCCGCCGTGCTCACGTGAATGCGAAGATGGAGGCGCTGTTCGACGTCGCCGCCGATCGCCGCTACACCTACGCCGAACTCAATGCCGAGACGAACAAGGCTGCGCAGCTACTGGTTCGTGCCGGGGTGAAGAAGGGCGATCGCGTCGGTCTTCTCCTCATGAACTCGGCTGAATATCTCACGTCATTCTTCGCCACCGCCAAACTCGGCGCGGTCATCGTTCCACTGAACTGGCGTCTCGTGGCCGACGAACTCGAGTTCATCCTGAAGGACTCGGGTACTACCACTCTGGTGTTCGGTGAGGAATTCGCGCCGGTAGCCGTCGACCTCCAGTCGCGTGGATCGAAGACCGATGTCAGCTCGTGGCTCTACGTCGGATCGGCGACGAACAAGCCCGACTTCGCACTCGACTACGTGGCCGAGTCGGCCAAGGAACAACCCATCGAGCCGCCGGTGACGGCATCGGGTGACGATCTTCTCTACATCATGTACACCTCGGGCACGACAGGATTGCCGAAGGGAGTGATGCATTCCCACGACACGCAGTACTGGGCTCTGGCAACCATGTGCACCACGGCCGATCTCGCTCAAGGTGATCGGTACATCAACCCCATGCCCATGTTCCACGTCGGCGCGCTCACACCGGCTCTCGGCACGATCTACAGCGGTGGAACTCACGTTCTCATGAAGGCGTTCGACCCGACCAAGGTCTGGGAGCTCATCGACTCCGAACGCATCAACAACGGACTGCTGGTTCCGGCCATGTTGCAGTTCATGCTTCTCGTGCACGACCCCGCGAAGCACAAACACGAACACGTGCGCTGGTTGTTGACGGGTGCCGCACCCGTGCCGGTTCCGCTGATCGAGGCGTACTACAAGATCGGTATCGAGATCAGCCAGGTGTACGGACTCACCGAGACGTGTGGTCCCGCCTGCGTGACGATGCCGGCTGACGCACTCGAGAAGGCTGGATCGACCGGGAAGAGTTTCTTCTTGTCGGACGTGAAGATCGTGCGCCCCGACGGCAGCGACTGTGACCCGAACGAATCGGGTGAGGTTCTCGTACGCGGCGGCCACATCATGCTCGGCTACTGGAATCGTCCTGATGCCACCGCCGATGCGCTGAAGGGCGGCTGGCTGCACACCGGTGACGGTGGAATCATGGACGAAGAGGGCTACGTGTTCATCCAGGACCGCATCAAGGACATGATCATCTCGGGTGGCGAGAACGTGTATCCGGCCGAGATCGAAAATGTGATCATGAGCCATCCCGGTGTCACCGAAACTGCGGTCATCGGCATCCCGTCTCAGAAGTGGGGTGAGGCGCCGCTCGCCATCGTGGTGAAGAAGGATCCCGATCTCACCGAAGCCGATGTGCTGTCGCACTGTGAGGGCAAATTGGCCCGCTTCAAGCAGCCGGTCGCGGTGCGTTTCATCGATGTCGTGCCGCGCAACCCCTCGGGTAAAGCGCTGAAGAAAGACCTACGCGTCCAGTTCAACGACGTCGTCGGTCCCTGATCCGACGTCGAGTCGACACGTTCAGGAGGGGGACGTGACTTCAGCCGAACAGATCGATCTGATCTCACCCGAGGTGTTCGCCGAGCGTGGACATCCGTGGGAGCAGTACGCATGGTTGCGCGCCAATGCACCGGTGTTCTGGCACCACGAGCCACCGGACAGCGGTCCGGGTTTCTGGGCTCTGACCAAGTACGACGATGTGAAATTGGTGAGTCGCTCGCCGAAGATCTTCAGTTCGTACGAAAAGACGTCGATGCTGCCCGATCCCGACGAGGCCAACCTCTTCGCTGGTCGACAGATGATGCTCAACATGGATCCTCCGCAGCACGATCGGTTCAAGTTGCTCGTCAGCCGCGGATTCACGCCGAAGAACGCTCCGTTGTTGCGCCCGCGTATCGAAGAACTCGCGCGCGAAATCGTCGATGCAGTCGTCGAGCGTGGTGAATGCGATTTCGTCAGTGAAATCGCCGGCCGTCTTCCATCGGGATTGATCGCCGAGCTCATGGGAATGCCGCGTGCCGACGGTGAACGTCTCTACGACCTCACCGAGATCATGCATACGAACGACGACACGGTCGCCCCACCCGAGATGAAGATGGCGGCGATCGGGGAGATGCTCGGCTACGCGCAGTCGATCGCCGACTTCAAGCGATCGAACCCGAGCGACGATCTGGCGACTCTCCTCGTCGAAGCCGAGATCGACGGGGACCGCCTGACCGATTCCGAGTTCCAGTGGTTCTTCCTGCTCCTCGTGAACGCCGGTGGCGACACCACCCGCAATCTGCTGGCTGCCGGAATGCAGCTCCTGTTCGATCATCCCGATCAGCGCCAGAAGTTGATGGCCGACGTCGACGGACTCCTCCCGACGGCCATCGAGGAAATGCTGCGCTTCACCAGTCCGGTCGCCCATTTCAAGCGCACGGTCATGGAAGACGTCGAAATTCGCGGTCAGAAGATCCCGAAGGGTGATCGCGTGGTGATGTTCTACGGATCGGCCAATCGTGACGAGGACGTTTTCGATCGAGCCGACGAGTTCGACGTCGCACGCGACCCCAACCCGCACGTTGCCTTCGGTGCCGGTGGCCCGCACCTGTGTCTCGGGATGCACGTGGCTCGAGTGGAGTTGCTGGTGATGTTCCGGGAAATCCTGACCCGAATGCCTCACCTCGAACCCAATGGTGTGGCCGAGCGGATGCATTCGAGCTTCATCGCCGGCATCCACTCGATGCCGGTTCGCTTCTGACCTCGGGCGAGATCCCCGTCACGGCGTCCGATAGGGACGGCTCGGGTCGGCCGGTGGCAGAATTCGGTCATGAGCACTGCAACCGAAGAGACACTCTCACCTGCCGACGCCGAAGCTTTCCGCACCAAGGTTCGTGAGTTCCTCGCCCAGAACGCGACCGGTAGCGATCGCGGGGTCAACTCCATCGAGACCGGACGTGCCTTCCAGCAGAAGCTCGCGGCGGCCGGTCTGGCCGGACTCACCTATGCGACCGAGTACGGCGGTGCCGGACTCACCAAGGGCCACGAGCGCATCTATCGCGAGGAGTACGCCAAGTTTCCCGACATGACCTACGAGCTGGTCATCAGCCATGGCATGTGCCTGCCGGTGCTCAATCAGTTCGGTACCGAAGAACAGAAGAGGCAGTTCATGCCCGACAACATTGCCGGCCGCACGATGTGGTGCCAGATGTTCTCCGAGCCCGGTGCTGGATCCGACGTGGCGAGTCTGCAGACCAAGGCCGAACTCGACGGCGACGAGTGGGTACTCAACGGCCAGAAGGTGTGGACGACACTTGCGCACGTGTGCGAGTACGGCGTGATCATTGCGCGCACCAATCCTGAAGCTCCCAAGCACGCCGGTATATCGATGTTCATCATCGACATGAAGGCTCCCGGAGTCGAAATTCGCCCCATCCACCAGATCGACGGCGGCAAGCATTTCAACGAGATCTTCCTCACCGACGTTCGCATTCCTAAGTCGTGGTTGCTCGGTGAGCTCAACAATGGTTGGAATCAGGCGACGGCCATGCTCATGTTCGAGCGCGTGGCCATCGGCACCGGTTCCACGAGCGGTGTCACGCACACTCTCGCCGACGGCTTGATCGAAGTGGCCAAGAAGAACGGCAAGATCTCCGATCCGGTCGTTCGCCAGGATCTCATGAAGCTCTACAGCGAAGAAACCACGAAGTCGCTCGTGGCCATGCGTACCCGGGCCGAGATGAAGGCCGGAAAAGTTCCCGGTCCAGGAGGGTCGCTCGGCAAGCTGCATGGTTCGCGTATCTCGTGGATGATGCGACCACTCATCAGTCGACTGGTCGGCCCCGAAACCGATGCCTGGGAAGGTGAGTCGAGCCGTGGTGAAGCGTGGTCCAAGCGACTCCTCAACAGCTTCCAGTCCGGTATCGCTGGCGGAACCGACGAGATCCAAAAGAACATCATCGGCGACCGAGTTCTCGGCCTGCCCCGTGAACCGATGGTCGACAAGGACATGCCGTTCAAGGACTTGAAGGTCGGCACGCAGCGCTGATGGAAACGTTGTCGTGAACGTTTCCGAGATCTGGATCCACCCCGTCAAGTCGATGGTTGGTGGAACTGCGACGTCGGTCGTTCTCGATGAACTCGGTGCGGTGGGCGACCGGATCTGGGCCGTCCGCGACCTCGACAGCGGTGGCATTCGTGGTGCGAAGAAGATCGGTGGGCTCATGCGTCTCGGCGCCCGACGTCTCGATCCCGAGGCCCGCGGGTACGACGACGTCGTCGAGATCGAGTTCCCGGACGGTCGTCGATTCACGAGTGACGATCCCGATATCGACGCGGCCCTGAGCGAGGAACTCGGACGCCGTGTCACACTTCAACACCTTCGCCCGGCCGATGATCTCGATCACTATCGACGGGGTCGTCCCGACTCCGACGACGTGATGGCCGAACTGCGGTCGATCTTCGGTCGTGACGACGACGAACCGCTGCCCGACCTCGGTCAGTTTCCGCCGGTCATCATGGAGTTCGAATCGCCTCCAGGCACGTATTACGACTGCTGGCCGCTCATGATCATGACCACCTCTGCCTTACGTTCACTGGCGAATGCAGTGCCCGACTCGGTGATCGACGTGCGTCGCTTCCGTCCGAACTTCGTGATCGACACCGGCGACGAGGTCGGACATCCCGAGTTCGACTGGACCGGTCGGCGTATGGCGATCGGGACGGCTGAGATCGAGTTCATCGGACCGTGCCCACGATGTGTGATGGTCACTCGGGCCGTGAACGATGACGTTCCGGAAGATCGAGCCGTCCTGCGCCATATCGTTCGCGATCTCGATCAGAACGTCGGGGCCTACGCCCGCATCACCAAACCGGGAACCTTCTCGGTCGGCGATTCAGCCGTCCTGCTGACTTGATAGTCAGCGAGGATCGTTCGGTGAGCTGAACGAAGCACCGCCGTAGTGCGCGTCGCCCATCGTGTCTCCACCGAATGAGGATTTCCCCGACACGCCGGCGAGAAAGTCGCGCGGATTGCGGACGTCGTCGACGTAGCCGAGTGCGTATGCACCAAGCGCGTAGCCGGCGAGCTTTTGAACCCGATCGGGCAGGGTGCGGGCCACCTCGGGCGGGCACGACAGGTATTGGTTCTCCTCCTGACGCAACCAACCGAGCACGTAATCGACGTTCAGGGCATGTCGAACCTTGTCGGAGCGATTGGCACCGCCACCGTGGATGGTTCGACCGCTGTACAGCACGACTGAACCTTTCGGCATCGTCGCCGGAAGCGTCCGGTGCACATCGGCACACGCCTCTTTCGGGTCGAGCATCGAACCGGGGATGATGCGGGTGGCGCCGTTCTCTTCGGTGAAGTCGTCGAGCGCCCAGATCGTCGAGACCTCGACATCCATGTCTTCGGGGAACGGGAAGAAGTCGAAGCACCACTGATCGCGGTGGAGGGGCTGCTCGGGTGAGCCGGGACCGATGGCGATGATCTGGGTGAGGTGCAACTGGAAACTGCTGGCGTACGGCGACAGAACGCTTTCGGCTACCTCGAGGACGAGGGGGTTGGCCACCATGTCGATACTCGATCGGGATCGAGCGAGCAGGGCGCCGGTCCGAGTGGTGTGACGGCCCGAAAAGTCGTCACCTCCGGTGGGTGTGGCGGCGATGTACGGATCCATCTCGGCGCGAACCCGGTCGACCACTTCTGGGTCGACCAGTCGTTCGATCATGGCGCAGCCGGCGGTGCGGAAGGCCTCGACGATCTCGGTGGCCGACGACGATCGGTCGAATCGGGGGATCTCGGACATGTCCCCACCGTAACCCAGTGATCAGTGCGGCATCACCAGCACGGGCTTGATCACCGAACCGTCCGCACTGGCCGCTTCGGCCTCGTTGATGCGGTCGAGCGGGAACTCGGTGATCAGTTCGTGATACGGGAACTTGCCGTCGGCGTTCAGGGCGGCCAGACGCGGAATGAACTCCTGCGGTATCGAGTCACCTTCCATCACACCCGTGATCGTGCGACCACTGATCATCGACAGGAAGTCGATCGTGAGATCGCCGAAACCGACACCGGCCAGCGCGATGGTGCCGGTCACGTTCAGTGCGTCGTGGCTGGCGCGCACGAGAGCAGCGTTGCCGGTGGTGTCGAAGGCGTAGTCGCTTCCGTATCCGGTGAGCTCGCGAATTGCGGCCGTGATCTCGGCCGGTGAACCCGACAGGGTGTGCGTGGCGCCGTACTTCTGGGCCAGGTCGAGTCGCGACTGGTGGCGATCGACGGCGATGATCGTGCCGGCACCGGCCACTTTGGCGGCCATCACGGCACTCAGACCGAGTGCGCCGGCACCGGTGACCACGACGCTCGAACCGGACTCGACGGCGAGGGTGTTGAGAATGGCACCGGCTCCGGTCTGGATACCGCAACCGAGTGGACCCATGCGCTCGATGGGGGCCGAGTCGTCGACTTTCACCACCGAACGTTCGGCCACCACGGTGTGGGCAGCGAACGACGACTGTCCGAAGTAGTGCGAACCCACGCGAGCACCCGAGGAGTCGGTGAAAGCCGACGTGCCGTCGAGGCGTCCACCGATCATGTTGTGCAATTGGAAGTCGAAGCAGTACGGAAAACGACGCTTGAGACACGAGGGGCACGCACCGCACGAGTTGAACGACAACACGACCTTGTCGCCGGGTTTCACCGCAGTGACGTTCGTGCCGATGGCCTCGACGACTCCGGCCCCTTCGTGTCCGTACACCTGCGGTCCGCCGAAGAATTCGGGTGGAAGTTCACGGGAGAGAAGGTCGGTGTGGCACATCCCGGCCGCCACGACCCTCACCACGACCTCGTTCGGTCCTGGATCCCCCAGTTCGAGTTCTTCGACGGTGAACGGGCCGTTACCGGCGCGAAGTACGGCTGCTGTGGTCTTCATTCACCGGAGAGTAGCCGCCACCATCTCCTTCACGGCCGGCCACGTACTGCGCAGTCCGGCATGCAGTGGGTACGACTCGACATCGTCGAGGGCGACCCACTCCACGGCTTCGGATTCGTAGTTGCCCTCGGCGACGATCACGTCGGCTCCTACGTGGGCGACGACGGTGTAGTACGCCCAGTTGAGGTGATCGTCGTGGAAGACGTCCTTCACCTCGATGCCGTCGACGTCGATCCCGACCTCTTCCCACGCTTCACGGACGGCAGCCGAGATCGGTTCCTCGTGCGAATCGAGTGCACCTCCGGGAATGGCCCAGGTTCCTCCGCCGTGGGTCCACGCTGCTCGCAGCTGAAGAAGGACGTGTGGAATGCCGAGGTCGCGCCGCACCATCAACAATCCAGCGGCGCCGTAGAGACCCCAGTGACGGGCCTGACATCTCTGGCAGAAGACCCAGCCGTCACCGTCGCGAAAACCCACGCGACGATGATGTCACGCGGAGAGGACCGGGGCAGGATCGTCGTCTGCTCGCCGGGTTCGGTACGAGCCGGCCAATCCGTAGCCCGAGCCCACCAACACGACGATCGCAAGTGAGGTCGCGACGAAGGTCGGGCCTCGACCGAAACTGTCGTAACTCCAGCCGGCCGCAGAGGCGGCGAGTCCACCGAAGAGGGTCTGCATTCCACCAAGGAGTCCTTGGGCGCCGGCCTGACGTTCGGTGGGTGCCGCTTGGGCCACGGCGACACTCGAACTGGTGACCGTGAACCCGTCGTTCGTGGCGTGCAGCAAGAAGACGAGCATCATGAGATACGGGCTCGGTAAGAGGCCATAGAACGACATGCACACTGCGCCGACGAGCATGCCGATCGCGCCGACGTGATACGGCCCCACTCGTTGGGCCAACTTCCCGCCATAGGGGCCGAGGAAGATCATGGGCAGGGCGAACAACGTGATTCCGATGTTGGCCATCCACGATGGCGCGTCGAGGTCCTCCATCATGATCGCCCAGAGCGAATCGAAGGTACCGATCATGAGAAAGAGCGACAGTCCGATGAGAACTCCTCCGGCGACGCCGCGGTTGCGAAGAAGGTCGAAGGCGAAACGCTCCGTTGCTCGATCCTCTGATGCGGTTTCGGGAATGTCACTCAGGAACAAGAGAGCGGCGATCACGAGGGTGGTGAACGCCAGCACGACGAAGGGGGCCGAGATTCCGATGGGATCGACGGTGGCGACGGCGAGCACCGGTCCACTCGCGAAGCCGGCGACGTCGACGCTCACGAGTCGACCCATGTTGAGACCCATGTTGCCGGGATCGCTCACGATGATGATCCGACGCAGAGCGGGTAGCGACATGCCGGCTCCGATGCCCATGAGGAGTCGTCCCAGGGTGATGACGAGCGCCGTGGTACCGAATCCCATGAGGAGGCAGCCGGTGACGAGCGACGAGAAGCCGATCACGAGAAGTCGTCGGGCATGGCCCCGATCGGCGAGGGGAGCCAGAGTCAGCTGCGCAGCGAACGATGCGAAGAATCCCACTCCCACCACGAATCCGAGTGAGGTTTCGGAGATGCCATATTCGTCGCGATAGTCGTCGAGCATCGTGAACATGACGCCGTACGACGCAGCCAGGACGAAGGTCGCCGCCTGAAGGGTTCGGATGAGGCGGCTCGTGGACACGAGCGCCGACGTTACAGGTGAATCAGGTCGCGTGGGAGGCGATCAGATCGTCGAGAAAATCGGCCGACGACTCCTCGAGTCGTGAACACGTCTCGAGGACGTCGATCACTGCCGGATCAGGATGCCGGGACGCGATTCCTCGCCATGCGGCGGCGCCTTGACGCTCGGCATTGGCCTGGATGCGGATTTGATCCCAGATGGGGAGCGGTGCGAACACGTCGTAGTACGTCTGGAGTGCTTCGGGCAGTGGAGCAATGAGTTGTTCGCGAAGCGAATCGTCGAGGGCGAAGGCACCGTCGATCCGATCGGCAATTTCGTCTTCACTGGCTGCGCACTGCATCAGTCCGGCTCGATGCTCGGGAAGCTGTTCGGCCCAACCTCGATAGCGATCGGCGGCACCGCGCTCGAGGAGAGCGAGAAAACGTGGCATGGTCTCGGGCGCCACACGTGCGATGTAGGGGCCGAGAAGTTCTCCGAAACGAGGGATCGTCAGGTCGGTCACGTGGTCCAGAGTACCCCCGTCGAGTGACGGGGTCGAAGTGGCTAGCGTCTCGTGGGTGGAGATTCGCCCCGTCACCGGAGTGTTCGGCGCCGAGGTCCTCGGGGTGCGGCTTGCTCGGCTGACCGAGAGCGAACTGGCCGATGTGCGAGAGGCCATGTGCCGATACGAGGTGGTGGTGTTTCGCGGTCAACACCTCTCACCAGCGGAGCAGTCCGAGTTCTCACGGCGTCTCGGCGAGTCGGCCGAAACACCTTTCGTGCGCACGATGGACGATCACCCCGATGTCATCCGCGTCGTGAAGGAGGCCGACGAGGGTGCGGCCTTCAACTTCGGTGGGGCGTGGCACTCCGACTTTTCGTTCCTCGAGCATCCGCCTTCGTTCACGATCCTGGCCGCTGTCGACGTTCCCCCGTACGGCGGTGACACGATGTTCGCGTCCATGTCGGCGGCGTGGCGTGCTCTCGACCACGCCACTCAGGAGGGCCTTCGTGCACTGCAAGCCGTTCACACGGCGCGCGACGCCTACTCGCGTCGGATGCAGCCGGTTCACTCCGGAATGCGCGGCATGACGATCGAGTGTGACGACTCGGCGAACGACGAGCGACGCCATCCTCTGGTACGACGACACGGGGAGACCGGTGAGACGGTGCTCTTCTTCAATCGGGCCTACGTCCGCGATCTCGACGGGTTGGACCGATCCGAGGCGGTGGAGCTGTTGAATTTTCTGCACGCGCACACGACCGACGCCGTCTTCACCTATCGCCATCGATGGTTGTCAGGTGACGTGGTGGTATGGGACAACCGCTCGACCCAGCACCTCGCGCTCAACGACTACGCCGGCTTTCGGCGTGAGCTCACCCGCACGACAGTTGCGGGAGAAGTACCTCTGCCCGCATGACGACTTCCGACGACGGCCGTTGCCCGTGGGCCGGCGGATCCGAGACGATGATCCGTTATCACGACACCGAATGGGGCTTCCCGGTCGGCGACGATCGGACCCTCTTCGAGAAGATCTGCCTCGAGGGTTTCCAGAGCGGTCTGTCGTGGTCGACGATCCTCAACAAGCGCAACGCCTTTCGCGAGGTCTTCTTCGATTTCGAACCCGCCCGCGTGGCAGCGATGGGTGAGCGCGACGTCGAACGCCTTCTCGGCGACGCTCGTATCGTGCGGCATCGGGGGAAGATCGAGTCGACCATCCGCAACGCTGGCCGTGTGGCCGACCTGATCGACGAATTCGGATCAGTGGCCGACTACGTCTGGCGGTTCGAGCCGCAGCCGAGGAACCATGCGCTCCCGTGGGACGAGATCGGACTCCTGACCACGAGCTCCGAGTCGGTGGCTCTGTCGAAGGATCTGAAGCGGAGGGGCTGGTCGTTCGTCGGCCCCACCACCATGTACGCGTT
>Ga0075477_10001069_pt1 | contig 12741 bp, 11 predicted proteins | sample DEB08_DNA_FD_76338 | JGI IMG/M metagenome (GOLD analysis project Ga0075477, IMG submission 76338) | Aqueous microbial communities from the Delaware River and Bay under freshwater to marine salinity gradient to study organic matter... | ecosystem: Environmental > Aquatic > Marine > Coastal ...
ACTCTCAAGTTGGGCCGTCTTTTCTTCATTGGATAAGGAAACATCGGATTCAATTTGACTTCTTCTAGTTTCAAGAGCAGCAATTTCAGAGGAAATTCTTTGTTTTTCCTGAGAAATTCTATTCTGCTCTCCGACTAAGTACTGCATTTGTTGTGAAATGACAGAACTTACATCTGCTTGATTTTGTTCTAAACTAGTCTTTATTTGATCAAGAGAAACCTTTTCCTGTGCATTTCTAGTCTTCTCGGATTCCAATGATGTCTTTTGAGTATTCAGACTCTCAAGTTGGGCCGTCTTTTCTTCATTGGATAAGGAAACATCGGATTCAATTTGACTTCTTCTAGTTTCAAGAGCAGCAATTTCAGAGGAAATTCTTTCCTGTTCTTGTCTGTTTGATTCTAGTCTAGTATTAAGTTCTTCTTTTGCTATGTTTGTTTTTTCTGCATCATTTACTTCTAACTGATTTCTCCTATTTTGTAGAGAAACGGTTTCTTCATCGTTCAATCGTTTTTGTTCAAGTAAAGAAGACTCAACACTTTCTATTCTTTGTTGCTCTGTCACTCTTTCTGCATCGTTAGCAAAAACTCTATTCTCTAAATTAGCTTTCTCTCTTGATATTTCAGACAATCTTTGATTTATTTTTTCTTTTTCCGTGGAATTTTGTGCTTCTTTTTCAGACAAAATTTCCAATTGTCTATCTAAATTTTCTCTATTAGTTGCAACTTCAATACTTTTTTGTATCAAAGATCTTTCTCTTTCAACAAGAGATTTTTCATTGTTTATAGAATTTTTTTCTTCAGACAAACTTCTTTCTTTTTCCAAAACTTCTCTAAAAGCTAGTCTTCTTTCTTCCAATGTTATTTTTTCACCAGAAGATTCTCTTTGAGCTAGTGATTCGCGAATTGTAGCTCTTTCCTCTGCTGTAGCCGAGACTTTATTTTGATATGCTATTTCTCTTTCTGCTATGGAAGCTTCTTTTGCATTCAACTCTTGTTCTTTTTGGGCCCTTGCGAAACTATTAGCGTAGGACACAATCCTATCCAATTCACTTCTTTCCTTGGATAGAGAAGATTCTTGTTCCTTTAATGCATCAAGTTGCTTGTCTATTTCTTTGTTCTTAGCTTCCAGTGTATCAATTTCGCGAAGAGAAAATTTAATAAGATTTCTAAGTTGTGTTTCTACACTCTTTATGTTTCCAAATGAGGATAATATATTGGAAGTCAATAGATCAGTCTGTTCCTTTGTCATCAATCCTTCAGACATCACCTTTATTTGAAAATCAAAGGATCCTCCTTCGGATGAACCAACACCAACATTTTTTGACACATCTCTAACAACTTTACTATATCCCTGAAGTATGGACAACATTTTGTCCATTTTTTTGTCTGTTTCTGTAGTGGAAGTTTTTGTGATTTTCCCTATGATGTCACTACTTCTTCTAACCTCTTCCACATTTTGAACTGTTCCGGTTATTATATCCAAGAAAGTAGGAATGGTTGAAGAAAATTCTCCTATGGTATTTTTCAGACTTTCTGAATTTGTAGAAGATACCTGCAAAAACTTTTCCAAAGAATCAGAACCCGAGAAAAATTTAGAACTTTCTCTGGATAGATCAATGATTGCTTGGGAAATTTGTCTTCTGACTTCATCATCAGCACCATCTGCAATTTTCATGTCAGAAATTATTTTAGTAAGTTTATTCAAGAAATCACTAGCTTCTCTTCCAGAATATGGATTTTCGCTAGTTTGTTCTTCGTTGTTTTGTGGATTTTCTTGCATTTTTGATGATTATGTCCATATAAACAATTAAGGCTCCTTTGCGAGCCTTAATTGTCATACTTTATTTATATTTATTTTTACCTCCTAGGAACCCTAGGCATACTAGGCATCTTAGGCATACTGTCATTTTGTCTTTTCTGTCTTTCTTTTTCTTCCTTTATCCATTCTTTAAGAAGAATGACATATATTTCTCTCTCCCAAGGAACCATCTCTTCCATCTCAGTCAGAGAAAAATTGTGATCTTTCATCAAGGTGAATAATAATCTATAATAATGTTCTAGATCTATATAAAGGAAACTTATCCGAAAAAATCCGTGATTCCCTGCAATTTCTTTCTCATAATCTTGCCACAGGGACACTCAACTTCCAAATCATAAGTCAATCTAGGCATTTTATCGAAAAAGACATTTATTTTCTTGAGGTGTTCTTGAGTGAAAGAATCCACAAATTCATCAATTTCTCTCTTGCTAAAATCAGATCTCTTATATGTTTGTTTATCATCATATACACTCACAATACACTCCGATATCATGTCCAAGGCTACCATTGGATCGTCTTCACCATAAGAATTCTTTGGATTCACGTTCATCAGAGATTTGAACGGAGGGAAGGAAAGTTCTATTCCAACATCTGGAGTAAGCATTACCTTTTCAACTGAACCATGATCTCTATTCTCCACGACAACATTGTTCAAATCTATCTGAGTTTTGACCGTGGGCGAACCCTCGCATTCCTCACAGGTAACATTGAAATCACTCATTTCACCCACAGACTTCATTCTTATGTGAAGAAACAATTGCTCAACATCAAACATAGGCATATCTTCAACAAGAGTCTTTGGTCTGCCCTCTTGTGAAATAATGCACTGATTTAACACGTTTCTTATTGCGTTTGTTATGGTTTTTTGATCTTTAGATTCATTTGCCATGAGAAGAATTTTTTCTTCTTTGACGGTAAATGGTCTATATTCTATTGTTTGTCCCGATATGAGATCCAGTTTATACTGGGGAATCCCAATTTTTGGTAATGCCATTTTCTAATCTCCTTTTCAGTTTCAATTTAAATCTATTCAACACTACGATCATAGCCTTCTTTGACACTCACGAAGTTCAAGTCGGTTATCGTTTTCGAGTATTTATAATAAAATTTGACACTTAGTTCGTAAATCTTTTCTGCGTTTTCATTCTCCATTACTGTAGATTCTATCGCGAATGGATAACATTCAAACATTTTCACAAAATAAATGGGTCCACCCGGAGCATTCAATGCAATTTCTTCATTTATTGTTGTACCAGCATAACTCCTAGGTAGATTGAAAAGAGTCATGGTATTATACTTTGCGTATTCCTCATAATAGTTAGCATAACCATTGAAAGGATTTATTACCATATTCATCCAATTTTCTATGAATCTTTGTTCATTCAAGTCTGGAGAGCAATAAAATTTTGCTTCAATTTCACTGGGAGCTTTTCTGTGACTAGCGATTCTATTTACATATCCTGGTTTAATGGTTTCTTCCATTATTTCAAATTCTCTTTCAGGCATAGCTATGGATTTACACATCAATCCGATGGTTTGCAATCTCTTTGGTGTGAATAATTGCCTATAAGTAGCTCCCTCATCACTCGGAAAAAACCTTTCTCTTTGTCTGGTTTCTCCAGACCCACCGACAGCAGAGGGATTTACAATTTTTCTTCTAAAATTTTCTTGAAAAACATCAATCCTGAGATAAAAATGTTGTCTCGCGACCCCATTATTTCTCATTCTTTCGACAAATTCTCTATAGAAATCTGTCATATTTGTCTCTTTCCTTTTTTAGTCTCTGTTTTAAGATTTTTGTAATATTCATTCAAGGTCAATCTATAAACTAGATCTTTGGAAACCGTAAAATCTGATACTTCATCAAAAACGGACATTATTTTGACATATCTGATGGGAATGTTGTGTACGATATTAATTCTATTTATATAGTACTTTCTATATATTATCTTTTGTTCTATAAAATTGGATTTTGCATTCATTGCTTTGTAATTCAAAAGTATTTTATTTGTAAACGGATTTAAATTTTCATAGTCTCCCACAAAATAACGAAAAAATTTATTCAATAATTTGTTTCTTCTGTTGAAATCCAAATAATTTAAATTCAAACCATGTATAATATTTTCTTCTCTTTTGAGAACAAAAACAAAAGGATTTTTATCGTAATATTCTTCATATGCTCTTTTCAAAAATAAGGGATAATAATAAAAATTGTAAAATCTTCCGGGAAGAAACAGTTGATTGGTGCTACTTTTTTTTATTTCATTTAGAATTTTTTTTCTATCTTCATCTCCCATAGAAGATAATATTGAGTATACTTTTTGTCCAAACATATCGGACATGTAATTAGTTCCACCAATTTCAACCTCTTCTATTATCCTTTCAATTTCTCTGTTCATTTTTTCTACCAAAAAGATCTTTTTCTGTGAGTATCAGAAACTTCCACCCCCTATTTTCACAAAATCTTTTAGCAGATCGCCATTTTTCTAGATTCACGGCATAGGTTTTTATCTGATTTATTTTCGCTTTGGTGAGTTTTTCTTCTTCCACTACAGGCGGTTTTGTCTGTCTGTATGGTTTTATTTCTATTAAAAATTCTTCGTGAGTTTTGTCTGTTTTTTTTGTTTTTAGCCAAAAATCAACAAAATATTGATGAATTTTTCCATCTAGGGGAGATCTATAAGGAACTCTTATTTCTTCGGAAGACCAAGACACCACGTTATCGTTGGTGTCGCAGTATTTCATAAACTTTCTCTCCCAAAGAGATCGGAAAACGCAGTTTCTGTGATCTCCTTTGTATTTTGAAGGGTTCTTTATTTTGTATATTCCTTTGTAGCTCATGTTATAAATATATTTATAACAACAAAAAAGGAAATATGTATGCCTGAAATAACCGACCCACAAGAACGAGACTGGTTATCCAAGTTAGAAGCCGCAAATGCATTTTCTGAAGGTCCAGAAGGACAAAATTATGCGTTGAGGTCTTGGAAATCATGGGACACATATATTCAGAATGTTGGTCTATTGTCTTATCCAGAAGGAATTGGCGACAACTCGGAATTGAAAGATTATGTTCTTTTTGATTTTTACGATACAGCTGGACAGGCTATATCAAAAGAAGCAACCAAAAAACCCAAAGAAGACGTGGGGAGTAGTTGGTGGGATACCGCTTTATCTTGGGGTTCTTTTGGAACTTACGACAATAGAACCGAAGACGAGAAGGTTGAAGATGATCTCGTAGGAGAACTAGAAGATAAGTTGTCAGCAGCTGGTGGAGATGTGGACAGTGCTGCATATGTTGAAGCCATAGGAGATGCAGCTGAAGATGTAATCAATCTGGTAAATCCCAATGTTGATCCGCAAGCTTTAGCAGCTGCAAATGCTGGGTTTGGAATTAGATCATACAATTCAACCAAGTTGGGTTTTGGCTCAAATCTTAGTAGAATAGGATTGTCCATTGCATTGCCAATGCCAGTTAAAATTGATTCAAATTATTCTTTTGAGTATGAAGATACGGATTTTACTGGATTAGCAAATGTCATTTCAGCAAAAGAAGGATTGAAAGAAGCGGGAGATGGAGAAAACGTATCAGATGAAACTAAGGAAATTATAAGAAAAATGGTTTCTATTCCTGGTTCTGTAGTAGACGACATTTCTAAAATATTCGGTGAAGGAGAAGTGAATTTAAATGCTGCTCTCGATCTCAAGAAAAGACAAGCTCCAAACCAATTCAAAGAACAAGTTTTCAAGAATGTGGGAAGAAGATCATTTTCCTTTGAATACAAATTCAACCCGAAAAGTGAAAAGGAAGCCATAAACATTTATGCTATCTTATACGCTTTCAAGAGGTATTCTCACCCAAAGAGAACAAAAGGAGGGTTGTATTTAGATTATCCAGGTCAATTTAAGATAGGTTTTTACGATAAACTATTGTTGAACGATTTTCTTTTCAGAATAGGGTTATGTGCTTGCACCAAGTGTGACATATCATATGGTTCCGATAAAGATTTGTCCTTTTTCAGATCAATTTTTGAGGATAAGGGAGTTTTCAATAATGGACAATTCATGTATGGATCTCCTGCAAATCAAGTAACCATGAAATTGGAATTCACAGAACTAGAACTCCTCACAAGAGAGAGAATACAACAGGGATATTGATATGTATTTTTCCAAACTACCAAAAGTAAACTATGGTTTTCACGGAGCTAACAATTCCGTGGAATACAGGAAGACTGCTGTTGATATCACTTCTAGAGTAAAGATAGCGGAATATGTAAGTTTATACAGAAACAATTTCAGTGATTATGTCATATTGGATGAGGAAAGGCCTGATACTTTAGCTTATAAACTATATGAAAAAGCAGATTTACATTGGATATTTTTCTTAGCAAACAACATGATCAATCCTTACGAATCTTGGCCAAGATCCACGAAAGAATTGAAATCTCATATAGATGAAAAATATAAGGGAACTAGTATTTTTGTTCCAGATATATGGAAGCCTCGTCTTGACAGTGCAGGAGATTATGAATATTCCATAATATACACTCCACTGGAAAGAATTACTGATCCATATAAAGAATTCTTGAAAAGAGATTTAACAAATTCAGAATTATTTCAAATATATGATGCAACAGAAGTCAAAGTTTTCATTGAAGGGAAAATGTACGAGACTAAAATAAACAAAATAAATTCTGATTTCTATGAAATTCGCATCGACACGAAAGGTTGGCCTTCAAATTCGTCTACCACAAATTCCTTCATTTTCTATGAAATAGTAAATTACGGAGAGAAATTTACCATAAGATCTCCCATAACTAGAATCATCCCCGAAGGAAGATATTCCGTGCATAATTTTCTAGTCAATGGGGAATATAGAGATCCAAAACAATCATTTAAAGAAGGAAGTTCAGAATACGAATCTTCGCCATACAGCCACTTCATACACCCCTTCACATCTGAAGCTATAAATGATGGATTGTTTTCCAATCCTCAAGAAGATACCTTTGCAGATGTCTTTGCTATTCAGGGCAACGATAGAAATTATCTCAATTCTTCTTTTTATATCACAAACGAATACTACGAACTGGAGCAAAACGAGAAAAAACGAAGAATAAAGGTTCCTAAACCACAGTTGGTGCAATCTGTAATCTCTTCAATGGAAGAGATATTCAAAAAAAATAGAGGATCTTTGATATAATGGAAATTGATAAGGATGTTTTAAAGAATGCTAATGATATCTCTGTGAAAAAAGTTGAGATAGAGAATCACGCTGGAATCAAGGTTGATTGCAGTGAACTTTGGGTGGACATTGAAGTTTACGAAAGTATCTACAGCAATGTTTTAACTGGTTCCATAACAATCGTTGACACGATGAATATGATTAGAAATGCTCCCATTATAGGAAAAGAATATGTAGAAGTGTCTTTCAAGACTCCTTCGACAGAAACTGTAGTGAAAAGATTTGTGGTTTATGACATGTCGGTAAAACAAAGAATTCCAGGAAAACAAGAAGTCATATTCACTCTACAGTTTGCTTCACCACAATATGGTTTAAACTATAAAAAGAAAATCTCAAAGAGTTATTCAAATATGACTCTTTCAAATATGGTCAGGAGTATCTATCAAAATTATCTGAAGGGACCAAATGATTTAGATAACCCTAAACTTGAAACCACCTTTGATACCACAAAACCAACAACATTTACGATACCAAATTGGTCTCCATTTCAAACTATAAATTGGTTGGCAAGTAAAGCAGAATTTTTTGGAAATTGTGACTATATGTTTTTTGAAACTTTGGATGGGTTTTATTTCACACCACTCTCATTGCTAAAAACCAAAAAACCTGTAGGAACTTATCAATACACGACAGAACCCGTAAAAGATGATACGTCAAAAAACTTAGAAGCAGAAATGAAAAAGATAATTGCCTTTCAGGAAGTTCAAAATGGCAACAATAAAGCAGAAATGGAAATGGAGGGACTTTTATCATCACTCTCCATTGGGTATGACATAACCTTTAAGAATATTGAGTACAATTCATTTTCCTACGTCAAAGATTTCCAAAACCTATACATACAAAATCTTGCTAGTGAACCTTTGTTGCCTCTGACTGTAGCGACAAAAATTCCCCCCCAGACAAAATTATATTATATGCAAAAATCTTCATATTCCCGAGACAATATAATGGATCAATATAATGTTTATAATAAGCAAAAAAGAGCTTCGCATTTACTGAAAAACAATGCAAAAATTTTGAAGTTGGATGTTCCAGGTGATTCCAGAAGAAGAGCGGGACAAACGATTAACGTGGAAATAATCTCAGCAGAATTTTTAAAATCCAAAGACGATGATGCTATTTTGGACGGCCATCTTTCGGGTAAATACTTGATAACAGCCGTTGGACACCACATAGGAAAATTTGATGGATACAGTATGGGCATGGAAGTTATTAGAGATTCGTTTGAGGAAGCATTCCCAGATGAAGTGTCAATAGGATAAAATAATGAGCGAAAATGAATTACATCCAGAGTTTATTTGGTGGCACGGGTTTGTGGAAGACATCGACGATCCACTCAAACTAGGTAGGTGTAGAGTTAGAATTTTCGGTATTCATACTCCCATCAAAAATGAAATTCCAACAGAATCTTTGCCTTGGGCTCCTGTGATGATGCCTAGTAACAGTGCGAGTGTTTGTGGCATAGGAATTTCCCCAACGGGAATTTTACCAGGAACTTGGGTTGTTGGATTTTTCAGAGATGGTAAAGATTGTCAACAACCAATGATTTTAGGAACCTATGGGGGAATAAACAAAACCACAGAAGCAAATCCCAAATTGGGTTTCAATGATCCCAGTGGAAAATTCCCGACAAAGAATTATGCTAAGGAACCAGATACAAACAAGTTAGCAAGAAACGAAGATATAAACAACACCATTGTCAGAAAAAAGAAGGATGACTTGGATGATTGCAATCCGACTGCTTTGGGGGGAAGTTGGAGTGAACCAGAAACCCCATACAATGCTAAATATCCAAAGAATCATGTTGTTGAAACCGAATCGGGACATGTCTTTGAAGTAGACGATAGTCCCGGCGCTGAAAGAATACACCAATATCACAAATCTGGAACATTTGAAGAGATACATCCCGATGGAACAAGAGTTCAAAAAATAATAGGAAACGACTTTGAGATAATAAGAAAAAACAACAATGTATCCATATATGGAAACATGAATGTCAATGTCGGAAACACTTTGAAAGTATACACTGGAAAGGGAATGGATGTTCAGATAAGTGGAAATGCCAGAATACATGTGAAGGGTAACACAACAATGCAAACAGATGGAAGTTACCTTCATAAAGTTGGTGGTTCTGCTAGTATCATAAGTGGAGGAAATCTCACACTGTCTGCTCCAAAAATAGATTTGAACCCCTCTGGAATATCCCCAAGTTCATTTAGTCCAGGATTCAATTTGAATACTTCGTGTCCGCCATCACAAACTTCCTCTAGACCATCTTTGATAAAGGTGACTTTGGAAGATGGCACCATCTTAGAAGTTGAATCAACTAGAAAGTTTAGAACAGCTAATAGAGGTTTAATTTCTGTTTCCGATCTTCAAGAAGGAGATGAGATAATAAGTCTCAGTTAATCATGAAAATAACAGGAAAGGAAACGATTGAAAGCGGTGAAGAAGAGTTTCTTCCTATTCAGGGAGATCCAAATACTCAATTCACCATCATAGGAACAGGAGCTATTCCGGGAGAAGATTCGGATTTTGTTCCCCTCATAGTAGATGAAGAGGTTCCCCAAGAACCAGTTCTACCAGCTGGTCCAACAGGTCCACCGGGACCAGAAGGATTTCAGGGGCCAACTGGACCATCTGGCGAATCTCTCCGTTGGGATACAACCAATGAAACAACAGCAAAAAATCTAGAAGGAATTCCAGAAGGAACAACTTTTGAAATTGGGACTCCCACTTTGGACATACTTAAAGCTTTGTTGTATCCAGTTGTTCTTGGATTTGATAGTTTTTCCATAGGATTGGATTTCTCTTCACCTTTGGAGGTGGGTCGCGACACTTCTGCCCAAACAGCAAAAGCTGATTGGACAATACGAGATCCAGATCAAGCAGAGCCAAATTCTCTTCGTATACAAAGAACAGGATTTCAAGATGCAACTCTAATAGAAGATTTTCAAATAGTTTCGGTTGACGATGACTTGACTCTCCCAACAGTTGACGGAACTGTGGATATAGATCACCCCTCTTACACAAGAAACACCGAAGGATCAATAAATTTTATAATATCTTTGACTGGAAATGACCAAAACACTTATTCTGCTCAACAAAGTTATCAATGGAATTATGCCATATACACAGGAAAGACTTCATCTGAAACTATTGATGTTGGTTTATTGAATTATTTCAGGGATTCTACTGTGCAAGGAGACACAAAATCCATTTCTTATAAAATCAACAATTTAAACGGACCTATAGTAAGAGATTATGCTTCAACCGATGAAGACATTTATTTTTATTGGATAGTTCCTGAAAGAAATGAAGATGAAAACACAGACTTAAACCCTCCAGAGTATAGTCTTAGTACTTCCTTTTCCGATGTCACCACATCTGGAGTTGCACAACCAATTCCAATGCAAGATAAGGGAACTATCACTGCTATCAATGACGAGGGAATAGAGATTAAATATAGAGTTTACCGAAGTTCCAATAGATTTGCCGGACTTCAAGATCCGGGTTATACAAGAATAAGAGTATTCAAAGGTAGTTGATAAAAGAAAGAATAAATAAGATTTAGCATTTCCGAAAAAAAGACATTGCAATATATTTTAAATTGGATTTTTGATGGCTGATATTCCCAATAGTATAGCATTTACTGGACTTATTGCTCCAACCTCCACTACAGACAGATTTCCAGTAACAAATCCGAAGTATGGATTGGGTGGACTTAGAACTGTCCAAGCTTTAACCGGAAGTGATGAAAATCTATACGATATTCCCGTTGAAAGACGGGAACTGGGAATGTTGGCATATGTTGTAGATGTTGATAAATTTTATATCCTAAAAGATAATATTCCCAATGATTTGAGTAATAATGGAAATTGGGAAGTCGCCGAATTCAGTGGACCCACAGGACCGACAGGCCCGCCGGTAAGTTTTACCTTTGACACAGATTTTCCCCAATCCGCAAATGTAGGAGATTATTTTCTAGGAGCTTCTGGAGCATCTCCTTTAATTGAAGGTTCGCTGTTCATTTACGCAAATCTCACAGGGCCTCCAGATTCAGACCCACATTGGTTCGAGATCAGCGGAGTCAAGGGAGATGATGGAGATCCTGGTGTTGGATATACGAATGCGGAAATAAGAGATTACATTCTCTACTTAACAAAAGTTGAATCGAATGGCCAAACATCTGAAGTGGAATTGGGATATGTTGGCCCGACTGGAAACGCTTTCATATTCGATGCAGACATTTCAGCAAACTTTGGACCTGACGGTAGATTTGGAAAATATCAATATAGAGACACGATACCGGCGCAAGGAAAAACAGCTGTGGAGGTAATAAAAGATGCTTTATTAGCAAATATTCCTCCAACAATATCGGTGAATATTTCCTCTCCCAGTTCAATTGATTTTGGGCAAACTGGAATCTCAAACACAATCTCATACAGTTACACGATTGAAACGCAAGATGCTGGACTGAGCTCAGAGCAGCTATTTTTCAGAAAGTCAACTGATAGCAATTGGACGGAATTGGACATAACAAATTCTTCAGGATCTACCACCCACAATTTCATTATTCCAGACAATGAAAGATTTGATATAGACAATTTTCAATACAAATATGAAGTCACGGACACTGAAGGTAGTTTTAGTTCGGCGATTGATACCATAAACTATGATTCTTACCAAAGTCCAACAATTATATTCAACCAATACCGAGTCAATTCATCTGGAATAAATGGTGAAACCACGACAAAGAGAGAAAAGGGAAATACAGTAACGAAATTAGCGGGATCAGATAGCAACAGCAACATAACAGTATCTTCAAATGAAACCTTTGTAGATCTGATCTCTTGGGACATGCAATATGCGGATGACAGTAGTTTGAATAATTGGACATCCCTCACATCGGGAGATTTCCCGACGAATCCTACAACTTTCACCCACAATCCATCTTATCCTTCTAGCAACAAGATTAGATATAGAATGAAGGTTGTGGACGAATATCAAACGAATTACAACAATTTAAGTACCATAAATTTCCTTGGAGCAATATTCTACGGAGCAACATCTTCGGTGCCATCAACTTCAGAATCCATAAGAAATTTGGATTCAAATCAATTCGTAGATGGAGACAATCCCTTTATTCTAAATACTGGAGAGGAAGATTATACAGTTTTTGTTGCTGCTTTTCCCGATAACATAGAAACAGAAGGAATATTTGATCTTAACGCTTTGAATGCTTCTTTGTTGGGGGAATATGAATTGAGTGAAGGACTTACACAGGTGCCAGATTATGATGGAACACCTAAAAACTATAATGTTTATATAAACACCATAGATTCCCCATACACAGATGGAAATCACGCACATGAAATAGAATATAGTGGAAGTGATGTATCGTAATGCCTGATTATAGCGGATTGCAACTTCAGTATGGAATACAGCCAGTTAATGCTAGGCCTGTAGATTATTATTTGGGGCCTTATGTTGGTGGAACTACTGCCGATGGATTGTCTGCTGCAAATAGTCAGATACCCATAGGGATCAGATATCCTTCTCAAAAAGTTCACATTATAATAAATGATGAACCTTATACTTTTTGGTACGCTGGTGGAACTGCCGATGAAAATTTAGTTCCATTTCGAAACCAAGGATTGACTGGGGATCAAGGTCCAACT
>Ga0075477_10001077_pt1 | contig 12714 bp, 10 predicted proteins | sample DEB08_DNA_FD_76338 | JGI IMG/M metagenome (GOLD analysis project Ga0075477, IMG submission 76338) | Aqueous microbial communities from the Delaware River and Bay under freshwater to marine salinity gradient to study organic matter... | ecosystem: Environmental > Aquatic > Marine > Coastal ...
CCAGATTCAAAGAGGGCTCTGGGAAGGATTATTGCAGAGTCTTTTGATAATGATGAACACCCAGAAAATGTTGCACTAAAATACATGACATCCGCTCAAAAATTCCTCTCTAAGTTAACAAAGAGAGGACAGATTGCCCATGCGATGGAGAGAGTTATGGGCAGGCTACCTAATTTAGACAGGCAAGACAAGCATGAGATGCTCGAGGTTATTCACCAATTTAGGAAAGGTTTGCTTCCAAGATCAGCAGCAATTACTCTACTTTCTCATTATGTCAAGAGGCATGACAAAGATAATCCTATCCACAAGAATTTCCTTTCCCCGATTCCAATCAATATTGGAATAATGGCCAGAGTCTGATTTCCACTTACCCAGCAACCAGGTGGCTCTCGATTTTCAGATAAAATACTTTGAAGGTATGGAATAAAAGCCACTTGGATCCATTAAAGAGAATGCAATTTTAAAGGCGTGATTTAACAAAGCACGACTAGGGTAGAATTAGAGAGTCAATTATGGAATTTTTATCTCGATATTGCCATCTTTTACACGCGTTTCGTAAATTTTGAGGTCTTTCTGCTTACTTAGTTTGCCCACTACCTTACCATACAATGGAAATAACGGGAAGGGTGACCATTCGACAAGTTCACCACTATCGATTTTGTGTGTCGTTTGGTGAAGAGGGCACCTAATGCAACCGTCCTTTACCTTAGCGCCGTAAGCTAATGGCCATCGCATGTGCCGGCATAGAGCCTCTGTTGCAAAATACTCGTTACCTTCTGATAGTTGACCGATTAAAACCATCTTTTTACCGACTGTTAGCATTTTCTTTTTTCCGGGTTTGATTTTTGATTGCTTGATTGCTACGTGCCAAGTCATGATATCAACTCAAGCCGCCAGTTGGGACATACCGCCATCAAGGTGCATTACTTGTCCAGTGTAATTATCTGGGGAAGATGTAAGGAGCCATGTTATCGCTTGAGCGATTTCTTCTGCTTCATTTATTCTGTTGATCGGAATTTTTGCCGCTGAAGCCTCCCGCATTTGTTCAGATCTAAGGATAGAAGAGGCCAGTCTCGTGTCAGTTAATCCGGGGGCTACGGCATTTACACGTATTCCACGTTTAGCATAGGTTGCTGCTGCTGACCTTACCATCGCCTCAATACCGCCTTTTGCCGCGGCTATCGCTTCATGATTTACGAGTCCTAAACTACCAGCAACACTGGAAGTGAATACCATTCTCCCTCCACCACTCTTTAGCATAGCCTTACCAGTCTTGGAAAGAGTTAGGAAAGCACTTGTCAAATTAGTTGAAATGACCTCTTGAAAAGCATCCATCTTCATTGCATGAGGTGGGCGAATCGCTATCGAGCCAACCAAATGCGCTACTCCACTTATTTTGCCTTCTCCAAGTTCAGTCGCAGTAGAAATAGCCTGGTCCATGGATTCTTCATCTAAGGAATCCCCTACTACATATTTAGCCCCAAGTCGTACTAAATCAGAGATTCTGGACTCATCTCTTGCAAATAGTGTTACATTTTTGCCAGATTCTAGTAGGTTTTGCGCGACGATTTTTGCTATATCGCTACTACCGCCAACCAGTAAGTATGATTCTGTCATGGGTAAGAATAATTTTTTGAATATTTATAATCCTGTTATTTGCATCACTTGGAAAATTACAGCAGTATATAACTTGGAGAACATCAGATAATCACATGAATATTGGGTTTGTAGACAGGCTTCTGCGCATGGGCGTGGGGCTTGGCGTGGTAGTTTTTGACTACCTTGCAAGTCCGTTATGGGAGGTCGTTCTACTCGCAGTGGGAATCTGGACAGTTACAACATCAGTATTCGGATGGTGTCCATTTTATCGCCTAATCGGATTCAATACGTGTCCAACAAATTTTCCTCTAATCTCAGAAGACAATGCATCCACTGATTAATCTTCAGTCAACAAATTATCAGTTTGTGCTTTAATCTGTAAATACTCAGGATTTTCAATTGCCAAGATAGCTCTAACGTTGTGTGCTCTTGACAATTCTTCTGTGGGAGGAGCCACCTTTATTCTGGTTTGACCAATTTCAATCATGTTACCAGAAGCGACCTTTACTCCACCATCGGGAAGCCAGATGCCAACTGGTCCAATTTGAGGGTGATGAGTCACGATTAGTGTCCGGTTGTTCTCATCGATTTCAACACGTAAAACAGTCAGTTCCGAACCTTCTGAGATTAGATTAGAAGAGGCTTGCCATTCCTTCCAAGATTCATTAAGCGGTTGAGAGATTTCTTCCACTTTCTCTTCTATATCTGTAATCTTTGATTCGAATTCATCAGCCTTTTCCTCAGAAATTGTGTTCAGAGTATCGAGGAGGTCTCTTAATCCCTCGAAGTGTGTTTGTTCTGTTTCAGAAAGTGCTGCATTTGCCATTATTATTGCTTCTGCAATATTTTCCAATTCTTCATCGAGATTCAGTTCAATAGCACATTCCATAGCCTCATCTAATATTTCCAATGCCAGACCTGGCCTGTCTATTGCTTGAAGAGATTGACCCACTTCATATAGAACGGTTGATGCTTGATTTTTATCTTTCGAGATTAAATCTCGAGCATTAGATATGAGATTTTCAGCAGTTTCATTTTCCCCTGAAAGATGTCGAGAGATTCCAGAAAGCACAAGGTTTGCAATTCGATTATCGCCAACCATCTGGCCTTGTCTGTCTGCAGTTTCGAATAGAGATGACGCTCTTTCCCAGTTTTGTGCTGATAATGCAAGCAGACCCAACTGATGCATCGCTCGCATTTCTGCGGACTCATCATCGATTAGTGTAGCATATGCCAAGGCTCTTGAAAGATGTAGGCGTGAAAGTATAATTTCCCCTGATAGTTTTGCCAACATCCCCATTGCAGATTCCATTCTGTACAAGGGTCCTGCCATCGCTCTGTGAGCAATTTCCGCCATTTCTTCACCTAGGGGAGATAGCCCGATACCTGTCGATTCAAGCACCTCGCTGAGGACTATAACACATGATTCATAAGATTCAGAAATATCAGCAGAGATTCCTTCACCTGATAGTGTTTGAAGATGCTCGTCAATCTTAGAGACAACGGAACAAATTTCAGGGAGATTTCCTAATTTATTCATTATTGATTTTTTCACGGGTTGGGATCTTGTTGTTCTTATTAATCCTGAAATCAACTTCTTTTCACCAATTTCTCCGCTAGATTCCTCCTGTTCTGGAACTATCACTTTGGTTGATAGCAGTGAATCTACCATCCATGTTAGTTTGGCTTGTATGTCATATTGTCCTGCCCTACTGATAGCATATCTCATTTCAGCGGCTCTTACTCTCCTCGATAGGCTTCGTAACCTTGTTCTTTGGTTTTTTGAACCAAAATCTGCCAACCTCTGCAAAAATGTTGATGGGGGGCAGGTTTCAAAGTTCAAGTTTGCTTTTTCACCTGTAGTTGTCATCTTGTAATCATCAGATACCAGTGTAACTTTGTTACCCTCATGTGATAATTTAGATGCTAAAATCATTAAAGATAAATCCACATCTTGAGGCGAAGCTTTCTCGCCTATGTGTGATGCTAATGCACGAATTTCCGCTTCGTCGACAGATATCGTTTTCAGAATATCCGTCATCTTTTCAAGTAAATTTGGGCTACCTTTCCATCTTTGAAAACGGACTGTTTTTACTTCTCCATGAACTCCTGGCGTCACATAAATCCCAGAGGATTGCTTGGTCAAAATATCATTCATATCTGAAAGAAAACCTTCAGGAGCCATTGACCCAAGATGAATAAAACAGTTCGAATCAACTACCCAGAGATTTGACATGTACCAGCCGTGGTAGGCAAAGTAATTTGATTTACTCCCGATATTAATATGAGAGGAAACGATTAACAAAGAATCAACATAAACATTAGTTCATATATCAAAACATAATGATGCTGATTAATAGCGTGGTCATATGATTGAAGTAAACTCTTTGAAAAAATCCTTCGGTTCTGGCTCAAATAAAATCGATGTACTCAAAGGAGTAGATTTGAAAATTGAAAGTGGTGAACTGGTCGCGCTCATGGGGCCCTCAGGATGTGGAAAATCAACACTGCTCAACATAATTGGAGGACTATTGCCTGCAGATACTGGAGTCATTTCTCTTAAAGAAAAAAAATATGGAACAAAAAATCCAGCAGCAGTTGTTGAAGTTAGGAGGAAACTGGTCGGTTGGATTTTCCAAGATTTCCATCTTCTTGATCACCTTTCAGCTTTGGACAACGTCGCTTTAGCACTGGAAATTGCCGGTATCGACCCAAAAGAAGCAGAAAAAAGGGCAATAGATGCTTTGACCAAGGTTAACTTGGATGACAGAATGCATCACATTCCTGACCAACTCTCTGGAGGACAACAACAAAGGGTTGCAATTGCAAGAGCTATCGCAGGTAACAGACCGCTCCTACTCGCTGACGAACCTACCGGGAACTTGGATATTTCATCTGGGGCAGAAGTACTACAATTGTTCAAAGATTTGTGTCATGACGAGGAAAATCCGATTTCGATTTTGATGGTTACACACGACCCTGACCTTGCGTCAAAGGCTGACAGAATGTTGCTTCTTACAGACGGTAAAACCAAGGCTTCCGACATTAGAAGCGCATGGGGACTTGATGAAGGAGGGGAAGAAGAATGATAGATTCAGATTTCGACCTAGAACAAAATGAATTCTCGACTGGTAGGTCTCGAATTAATTCCTACAAACACACAGTTACAGAATTGCCAAGCAGACTAAGATTAGCTGCTCAAAGCGCATGGAGAGGTAAGGAGAGAGGCCTTGCAGTAATCGCAGGAGTATTTCTTGCATCCTTAGTGATAACAACCGTTCTTGCTTACGGAGTAGGTTTGTCACAACTTTTCTTCGAAGAATCATTAAAATCTGAACCATTTGATGCTAAAATCGAATATGCAAGGACTCCTGTTGAAAACGCAACTGGTTGGTCAAATAACACGACTACCATGACCAGTGTATGTGATGAATTGTTAGAGGAATTCAGCGAATTTAACGATTGTACACTCGTTCTTGGAAGGCAAGGTATCCATAGTGGAGGATTCTTCAATGCGGAATTCGTCGTTGCCCAACCGCTGGAAATGAGGGCTGTGTCCGATAATGAGAATCCGCTCTGGGATGCCGTAACCTTCGATTATCCTGAAGCCAACGATAACGGACCACCAATTTCGGACAAGAGAGCGATTAGATTTCTCGGGCCAGGTGCGTTTGATGGAGAACTTGCTGACCGACTGGGAGAGAACATAATTTCAGGATTGGGAGAGTGGCCAACACCAGAAAATATGAGTGAAAATAGAGGAATAATTCTTCCTTCAACCATAGCAAGTCAAGCACAAGCGAAGGTAGGAGACGTCCTCGACAAGTTGACTTTTGCTTACGTAGTTGATGAATCAACACTACTTGAAGGAAATATCAACGAAGATAATTGTGACGGTGAAATCACACCTGAAAATAATGAAATGATCTATTGCAGAATGTGGATGACTGTAGAAAACCTCACCGTCATGGGAATATACGAACCATGGCCATTTGGCAACCCTACGCTTCCATTCAACCCAATTTTCACAACTTGGGAAGCTCTTGAAGAATCGCAACGTGCAGTATTGATGGACAATGACCACATGTACCTTGGTGTAACAATAGACCGTGGCCAGTTACCTACAACCTCAACAGATGATGCTGCAGAGTGGCTCGAGGATTTGGGAACAAGAGTACAGGACGGGAATTATACAGATGAAGGAGTTGAACTATACTACACCGACATTGTTAGTGGAACTATCCTATTCCTCGAGATTTTCCTTGGACTTATCCAGATATTTGATTACATCATTATGATACCAATCGTAATTTTATCAATTGCAGTTCTAATCTACGGTCTTGTCTTATCGCTTGAACAACGAAGGAGAGAAGTGAGCATTCATCGGGTCATAGGTGCAGACGGAGGTGCTCTACAAGGTATGGTGTTGCTAGAATTATTCGTCATGTCTTCTGTCGCTTGGTTAATCGGTTACATACTAGCTTTGTTAGCCGTTCCGATTGTTCTTTCAGCCGTCGGATTTATGGAATTCAGAACCGGAGATTTCGAGGTGAATCCAACCCTTGGTTTAACGTCTACCCTCTTTACGGCCATCACAACTCTAGGTTTAGCTATGATTTTTGGAAGAGGTCGCACAAAAGAATTCATTTCCCTTGAAATTGAAGAAGGTGTTAGGAAAACAACAACCAGAGCAGAACCAAAGAGATGGTTACATTGGACCGCTTTCCTGTTTGGCATGGTCGCGGTAATCGACTCATGGCTAGAAATGAATGGTAGTGAAGACGGATTAAATTCAAATTTCTTCGTAGAAGGATTACTCGGAATATTTGGACCATTTGGATTGTGGATTGGAGGTGCCTTGCTTCTTGGCAGAATTGGCGCAAAAGGACCTCAGATTATGCAATTGCTATTTGGACGCTCACCTGTTTTGAAAGATGTTAAGCGAGGTTTGAAAGGGTCTGGTTCCACAGAATCCGTAAACAGGCTAGCTGTAATTATGTTACTTACACTGTCCATTGTAACGCTAGCTGCGGTTCAAGGATATACTGGAACTCTTGTCGATGAGAAAACTGCCGATGCTACAGTAGGTTCTGACCTCCAAATAGAAATGGAAAGAGAAATCAATGAAACCGCACTTATGGCGCTTTTAGGTGAATTCACCAATAGTAAGACATCGCCAGTAGCGACTAGCGTCCCAGAGATAACTTTGGCAGACGCACAAGGTGGAGACCGATTACAAACATTTGTTCTATTCGACGACAATGACAATGTCCTCAGGTGGAGCGAACAAGCCATTCCTGGAGAGGAGGTAGGCTCTGCAATGAAGGCTTACAAAAATGGCGGCTTTAGTGCTGGAGTGGACGCTGCATATTCACTAAGATTAGCAGGTTCTGAAAGAGGTGGGGACGAAAATAGATTAGATGATGTCCTGCTCAAACCCAGCGATGAAAAGTCAGAAAATATCACTTTTATCTGGGAGAAAATAGAGTTCAATTTTACTTCCGGTGGTTCTAACGAAACTGATCCTTTGGCGCTTTTCAACGCCTACACTGCACTAATGCAGAGCGATTGGTCAAACCTAAATCTCGCTGGGCAAAATCTCGAGAACAGAAATTTAAGCAGGGTTGATTTGTCAAACACTAATCTTTCATCTTCAGATCTGTCTGAGGTTAATCTTAGTGAGTCTATACTATTGGATGCAAATCTAACGAACGCGGACCTTGCAGGGGCAAATCTGATGAATTCAGTGATTGTTAATTTTGAAGGAGGTACATTACAAGGAGCAGATTTCACCGATGCAAACTTAGAAGGAGCATTTGGTCTCTTTGACTTATCCTCCTCAATACTTTCCAACACGACATGCCCAGACGGTACAAATAGCGATGAAACAGGCTGTGAATCAGGTCCTACTGACCTTCCTCCACCTTTAGCAGCAGAGTTGTTCTTTGCGGATACGAGAGTGGTCCTAATCGTAACTCCTTATACCACATCTATGTACTACATGGGCACACATGAATACATACCCGGAGTTGGAGCTGCTACAATTGAATCTGCAATAATTATCGGTGAATCATCCTGGAGAAATTTGGTTGGAGATGATGCTAATAATTACAGTTCTAAAACCTGGATTGTAAGGGTCGATGGAATTGAAGGGGATTCATTGGAATCCTTAGCATCACAGATCGAAGCGGACGCAAGAGTTGCTTCAGTTCTTGACTGGTCCTCCACACACAAAACCGTTGAGAGAAATGGTGGTCTTATCTTTGGAACCCCTGGGTTGTTGTCTCTACAATTCGTTGTAGCTAGTGTTGCAGCAGTTGCATCTAGCTTCGTGTTCCTATCACTGGTTCTAAGCCAAAGGCAAAAGGAACTAGCCGTGCTACAGGCGATTGGAGCATCTCCTAACCAAATAATTAGACTGGTATTATTTGAGATTCTTTCAATAGTTATTGTATCGATGGCGTTAGGAATTGTTCTGGGGGTTGGCCTTGCTCTCTCATTCAATGGATTCTTCGATATATTTGGTTTCATATTCCAAATATTTGGAGGATCTTCTACCGTTATAGATAGAACTCTTGTATACCCGTGGGCGCAAATTGTTTTGGTATCCCTAGCAGTATTCGCAGCGGTAGTTGTAGCATTATTGGTAACAACCAGAAAAGCACTGAAGGCAGACTTATCCAGTGTACTCAAGGGGGAGTGAAGATGACTGATTCAATTTTGGAAGCAGACGGCTTGTACCATGTTTATGAGTCAAAGGCCGAAGACGGTAACGTTGTCGCATTGCGCGGATTGCACATCAACATGAAACAAGGTGAAGCAATTGCGGTGGTAGGACCTTCAGGTTCTGGAAAATCCACGTTGATGAAGTGTTTAGGTGGACTCATGAAACCAAGTGCTGGTTCGGTGAGCTTAGTCGGTAAAAATATGACAAGGTTAACAGGCCAAGAATTGGTCGAGTTAAGGCAGAAGACAGTTTCATTCATCTTCCAAGAAGGAAACCTCTTGCCAGATTTGAATGCAAGAGATAACGTCGCACAACCTCTAAGGCATCAAGGCGTCAAATCCAGTAAGGCACTCGCAATCGCTGACGCAATGTTAGACAGATTAGGAATGTCCCATAGAACACATGCCATGCCGGCTATGTTAAGCGGTGGTGAGCAACAAAGAGTTGCAATCGCCAGAGCGCTAATTACCAAACCCAAACTAATCTTAGCAGACGAACCAACAGGTGCTTTAGACCCGGTTACGAGTAGAGAGGTTTTGGCCCTCTTCAGGGACCTACACCTGAATGATGGTGTATCATTCTTGATTGTTACACACTCCAAAGAAGTAGCAGCTTTCGCAAATAGGTCTCTCGAATTGCGTGACGGTCGATTCGTTGCTGAACATGGCGAAAATGTTGATGTCGAAGACTTGAGCCAGGACCGTGAATTAATCGTTGACGAAACTGGAACAGTAACCCTTCCACCAGACATCCTTGTGCGATTAGGTGGTGCTGGAAGATACACAGTTGGTAACCTAACCAGCGGATACATATCCCTTCAAGGTGAGACTATCGAAGCCATGGGTAAAATGGAGTTGGCTAAGGTTTGCCCTGCTTGTAAACACGATTATGCTGAAAGTGAAGACCAAATGTGTCCATCATGTGGATCTTCAAGACCAATGGTGGAGGCTTGAATCTGAGTTTCTTTAGAGTGAGCGGAATCCTTGAAACAATCTCAACGATTTCACTCTTTTTTATCGCAATGCCACTGAAATATATTGGTGGAAATGAAATTCTGGTCAAGATAATCGGACCCATCCACGGCGGATTGTTCATACTATACATTGCACTGGTCTATTGGGAACAAAGGCAAGGAAGAATAAATTCAAACCTAGCAATAAAAGCAATGTTAGCGGCAATACCACCGGGTGGGCCCATATGGTTTGAGAGAAAATACATGAACACTCAAACCACTATGGAAGCATAGATTTACTTCGAGCCAAAGGTCAGTGATTTAAACCAAGACGCCCAGCTTTTCTTAGCGAAAATACCGTTTCTTAGTTTTTGTTTGTCCATTATTTCTTCAACGTAGGTCTCAAGAGCTTGGTCCATTTTTCTCACCTAATTTACTTTTGGAACCGAACCTATAATTGTTTTTGGGTGTAATGTTTACACCAAGTGTTTCTGAAAACACTATATTAACCGAGTAAATTACTCTAAATTTGCGATTTGTTTTCGCATCAAACCCTTCCACAGTGGCGGTATTAGAGCAAGCCAAAATGATGTGTAATAACCAAATGGTAGCTGCGGAGCTCCTTCTTGGGCACGTAGTTCCCAAAGTGGAGCGCTTGCCTTCAAATGGTGAGCGGGGTGGAGTGGTAGTTCGAGAAGTGTCCACCTTGACCAAACTCCGCGATACTCCCATGAATGCATTTTTGTATGTTTACCACCTATCTCTCTAACCAGACCATAATGCTCTATGTAATTCACATATTCCAGCAAAATTATAGCGAGTAGGGCTTGAATTGCAAAGGCATACATGACAACTGGGGAATAAATCCACAACATGGCAAGAAAATTAATTTGGACAATTAATCCGTGGAAAATTGGGTTTTGAATGAATCCTTTCCCTTTGTTTTTGTGTGTTTTCCAAGCCGAGATTATTTGCAATGGCAAGGTCAGGAGTAACTGTGTGTAAAATGAACGACCTTCGGGTGATGAAGCAGGATCTTTCGAAGTAGCATAGTTCCTATGATGGCCATGATTGTGTTCAGTCGTAAAGTGTAGGTACATCACCATCAGCAAATTCAGCCTAGACATCCGCCATATCAGCGAGCCTTTTTTCCTATGACCTGCTTCGTGTGCATTGATAATTCCAGATATTCCGCCAACAACTCCGACCGATAGGGCACCTAAAACGACAGGCGTTCCAAAACCGCTTAATTCGGCTTGCCACAGTAGTGCCACAATACAAGATAAGTAAGCAATAGTGTGCATGAAAAGGAGTACATCCCAAGGCTTTGACGAAATTTGGTCACGGGTAGGAGATGCTTTCGGAGAAATATAATCTATGACTGGACATAATCCTATTGCCCAAACGAATCCTGATAGTGCCCACCAACCACCTTGCATGATGCCTGCTGCGGTAATTATTGGAAGGATAAAGCCCAGAAGGTGAGGCTTCCAAGATTCAACCCTCTCTTCCATAGTTAAACTACAAACTCCACCTACATATGCGTTGGTTTGATTTCGGATAGTTTTATACGCCTGCTTGGGAGGATGGATTTTTGCCAAGGAGCGATCTCTACGAGAATCCGCTTTTCTGTGGGAGGCATGACATGATTACGATAGAAAAAGAAGACATTTTGCCTTACATGTATTTTGTTTGTTCATTAGCACAAGATGGCCGAATGTATGGAGGAATCAGTGGAAAGAGCGACTATATTGGTGGCATATTTGATAGATGGATCAATATAATTCCGGAGAGTATAATATTCAATAAATATCTGCTACCAAAGTTGTCTGGATTTGGAAAAGTAGAGGTTATTTCTGACCATTTTAGATACAACCCAAAAATTTCGGGAATCGCACCAGATGTTATTGGTGTGAAGATTGACGAAACCAAAATCGTATTGTTTGCAGTATATGATAACGAATGGGTGATGTTGGATGGTGCGCCTAAGATTGAAGTGAAGTCATTCAAAAAGAATCAATACATGGTTAGCCTTAGAGACCAAAGCTATGATGGATACCTGGTCATGGTTGAAACAAACTTGTCTAGTGATTATCTTCTACCTTTCTTCAGTGAAAATGTACTCAGCGAGAACGTTTACAAAAAACTCAACATGTCTGAGGATTTGTTTATCATTAACAACGATACTGAAGATTTGAGACAGACCCAAAGAGTACACATTCAAGATGATAGTCTAGGAACATTGAAATTGATCACAGTGTGCTCTTGTGATTCTTTCAAGACGTTTTCCAACCTATGTGATGCTGGTGAAAGTCCAGTTTATGTCAAAGAGATAATTCCAACCAACTACAGAATCCCAAAGAGCCCTGCTGAAGATGGGGAACCCCTATCAAATTATGTTGAAAAACGGATTGATACAGACTTGTATTCTTGGAAGGATGATGGCGTAGCAGAAGATTTACCTAAAAGTTGGAAGATGTTAGATATACATGTAGAAGGAATTGAGAATATTACTTACATCAGAAATTCGAAATCCTCTATCACTATTTATTCCTCGGGCAACGCCTCAATCAACAATATTTTTCTTGACGAAGGGGGTTACAGGATTATTACCCAAGTTTTGGACAGGTCTAGCTCTAGAGGTCAAGAATTTTTTATGCACAAATCGATTGTAGGTGAAGTTCCTACTGAAGAATCAAGTTTGTTAGAACACATGTCGAATTTCATCGAAGAAAAATTATCTTCTCGCTGATTTAAATATAGCCCTAGCATATGCGTTGGTTTGAAATCAGATTGGCTACTGGGTTACTTGATGGACCCTTTGCTTAAGTCAAAGTTGCAAAAGCAACGATACCACATCGTTGGTGAGCACGGAGGCGTTAAGGTATGCCACTGGACAAAGGAATCCCTATTAAGAGACAGACAGTGTTACAAAGGGAAATTTTACGGTGTAGCAAGCCACAACTGCATGCAGATGTCTCCAGTTGTTGACCAGTGTAATCTTGCTTGTTCTTATTGTTGGCGAGAGCCACACATGGATACTCTTGAATTGTCTGACCAAGACCCTCTTGAGATGCTATACGAGTCGGTCAGAGCTCAGAGAAGACTACTATCTGGATTCGGAGGGAATCCTAAGGTTCCAAAGGGAAAATTCCTAGACGCTCAGAACCCCAAGCATGTCGCAATATCCCTTAATGGAGAGCCTACTCTTTACAACCGACTTTCTGAATACATGGAATTATGCCACGCCCACGGCATGACTACAATGCTTGTAACGAACGGGACGCTACCAAAAGTAATCGAAAAGTTAGACACCTTACCTACACAGCTATACGTTTCAGTCGATGCACCTAACAAGGAAGTTTTCGACGAGATTTGTAAGCCAAAATGGAATGCTGCTGCGTGGGATAAGTTTGAGGAAACAATCGACTTATTG
>Ga0075477_10001083_pt1 | contig 12695 bp, 6 predicted proteins | sample DEB08_DNA_FD_76338 | JGI IMG/M metagenome (GOLD analysis project Ga0075477, IMG submission 76338) | Aqueous microbial communities from the Delaware River and Bay under freshwater to marine salinity gradient to study organic matter... | ecosystem: Environmental > Aquatic > Marine > Coastal ...
TGAAATCAGCAACTCGTTGAAAAACATTGAGAGTTACACCAACACGGCGCAACCTCAACTCACGGTGGTGCGAAAAATGAAGGAACGTGCGGCGTTTGACATTCCGCGCAGTGGAGATCGTGTGCCGTACATCATTTGTCGCGACGATTCCAAAAAAAAAGTGAGTGATCGCGCGGAACATCCCGCATACGTTGCGGAACACGGGGTGCCGGTTGATAAAGAGTACTACCTTGTGTCGCAACTACAAAAAAGATTGCAAATCGTGACGGACCCTTTACCCGTGCCGGACATTGGGCGCGTGTTTGAAAGCGCCGTTGTCCGCGTTCGCGACGACCACCTTGACCAAAACGCCATTTCCAAACTGTGTCACGCGCGAACACAACGGAAGGACAGTGGACTACCACCACCTCGCGTCACAACCAAGAAGCGAGGATGGGGACATGTTGTTGCGTGCGCGCCACTGTCCTCCTCCTCCTCCTCCTCCACACCACCACCGCGTCGCGCCAAGGCAAAAAAAGGAAAAGGATGGGATGCTGAAAAAGCGGATGTTGGTGTACCAACTCTCATGTCGCTTTTTTCGTGCACGCGTTCGAATCACCCATAATTATTAAACAACGATACAAAAATTCCAAATGAGTTCTTCCACTGATCTGCGTGAGTTTGATGCATCTCTTGTTCAGGACGCAACCGCTTTGGTTGAAGTTGCGAGTCGGGCAGGTGTGTTTAAACTTGCCTACTACGCCATTGTGAGTGACGTGCACTCCAAGTGTTTGGCGGTTGTGAAAAAGAGCGTGGAACCGGCGGCATTGGCGGGTGAAACCTTGGTGTCGTTGGTCAAACTTCTTGAGTTTGCCAGCAACTCCAACGGGTTTGACATTACCATGTACAAGGTTGTGGTCAACGTCATCAACTCGTTGGTTGCCTACATTTCCAAAACCTTCCCGGACCTTGTGGTCGTGAAGGAGGACGAGGAGGCAAAAGAAGAGACTCATGGTGGTGTTGTAGAGGAAGAAAAGAAAAACTAAACGAACTACACAATACATTTTTTTTTATTGACATGTTTACTTTACGCAATTGCAAGTGTGGTGACCGTCCCTTTGGTACCCATGTACTTTAATTTCCCATCTTCCGTGAACAAAGTACCCCCACCTGGAAGCGGTACACCTGGAACGGGTGTTGATTCCGCTTCTTGAAATTGGACACCTAAATCATTGATTTTCATGTCCGATGGCAAGGCAATTTTACCCTCCCCCACCATCATTAACGTCCCGGCATCATCATTTAAAGGGGCATACGCTCGTTGCCCCGGAGGTTCACGTAGCATTGACATGATTGATTTATTTTTACAAATACATACACTATGTTTGTTGTCGGTCACTCGTCTCAAAAGTTAAGCACTAATACCCTGTTTCGCAACCCACACACCACCTTCACGACGTGCAAACACAAGCGACGATCCCGAAACCTGGAAACGCCACGATCCGTCGGTCTCACTATCACCCAAGTACACCATACCATCGCCCGCGCCCACACCAAATTTACCTTCGGTTGCCGTCACCACCTCACGGTCTTCAATACGGTACGATTTGCCCGACTCCACGTTCAAGTTCTCACTACTATCCCAACTCGTGTTCGCGTTGTCGTACGTAAGCGTTTTGTTCGTGGTACCCAACAGCGTCAGCCCACCACCATCCGCCGTCACATCCGTCGGTGAGTCCACCGCACCCAACTCCACGTTCTTATCATCCACCTGCAACGTCGTGCTGTTGATCGTGGTCGTCGTACCCTGGACCTCCAAGTTACCCACCACCGTCAGGTTGCCGCCCACCGACGCGTCGTTCGTCACACTCAACCCTGTACCCGCACCCGTCACACTCACCGCACCCGCCAACGTCGACGTGCCACTCACACTTACGTTGCTGTTCAAAGTCGTGGCACCCGTCACACTCAGAGTCCCACCCACCGTCGCGTTCGCCGTCACCGCCAGTCCAGTCCCACTTGCCAGCGTCGCGCTCAACGCCTCCTTCACTTCCACATTCTTCATAAACGTCGTCGCCTTGTGGAACGTCGCAATGTTGTGCGCCGCGAACGTGTGGCTTGTGTTGAACGGCACGCGCGTGTAAATGCCGTTCGACGCGATCGACAACGCCATTGTGTCGATGTACGACGCTTCGTCACCGTTTTCCACGTGAAACGAAATCTCGCTCGCCGCCTTGGTCTCTTTTGGTGTCACGTTGCTCCACGCCGATTGACACTTAAACCGGATTTCCGCGCCACGACGCCACGTGCCATTGTCTTTGCCAGACACCGCAATCACCGCCAACGCTTCGCCGCCGCCAATGTCATCATTCGCACCGTCGTACGCAAGATGCAGCGTGGGAATCAAGGTATCGTTGCCATGGACAAACATGTGACTATCCATGCCCGTGCTATCCGAAACGCTCGAGCCTACCACCATCTTTGCCGCACGACCGTACCCACTCGACACATTAAATGCACGCGAACCATTACTGAATGTCACTTCGTCACTAAACGTCGACGCTCCCCCCACACCCACACCATTATTAAAGGTGGCCACACCCGTAAACGTAGACGTGCCATTCACAGATAAAGTGCCGCCAATGCTTGCGTCGTTGTTCACCGTCAAGGCCGTTCCGGCACCCGTCAGTGTGAGCGAATCGGTGGTGGAACCCGCATTCAGGTTGACGGGTCCATTGAACGTGGCCGCACCCGTGAACGTCGACGTGCCCGCCACGGACACCACGTTCAGTGCCGCTGTGTCGGTCACGGTCAGTGCTGTACCGGTGCCACTCACGGTAAGCGCCGTGATGTCGGACGCCGCATTCACGTCAATCCCACCGTTGTGCGTGGTCAAACCCGTGAACGTGGAAGTGCCACTCACTGCCAGCGTACCACCAATTGACGCGTTGTGCGTCACGGACAAAGCGGTGTCCGCACCACTCACCGTCAAACTCGTGATGTCGGACGCAGCGTTCACGTCAATCCCACCGTTGTGCGTGGTCAACGCAGTAAACGTGGAAGCGCCCGTCACGTCCAGGGTACCACTCAAATTCACGTTGGTACCACTCACAGACGCCGAAATGGTGACCGCACCGCTCAACGCGGTCGTACCCGCCACAGACAGCGAACCGGTGTTGCTCACACTCAACGCACCCGACGTCGTCACACTACCCGCAGTAATGTTGTTTGTCACGTTCAGTGCCGTGCCCGCTTTCGACAGCGTCACCAAACCACTTCCGTTCACCACGTCCACCGACATGGCACCCGTGAACGACGATGTCCCCGTCACACTCAGACCGCCGCCCAGCACCGCGTCACCCGACGTAATCGTCAACGCTGTACCACTCGCCTGGCTCAGTGTCACCGCGTCACTGATGTCCACCGTGCTGTTAAAGTCGACCGGCACGTTGCTTTGCAACATGCCACCCAGCACGTACACACCGCCCCAAAACTTACCACCACCCTGCACCCACAACGCGTCCCACGAAGGCGACGTCACCTCCATGAACTTCACCTTTGACCGGTCATTGCTCGTCGACGTGAACTTTGTCGTAAAGGTCACGTCGTTGTTAAACGTACTTGTGCTGTACACGTACAACGAACCGTTCAACACCGACGGCGCCGCCACTGTAAGTGTCGCACCAAAGTAACCCGTGCTCGCAAAGTGCGCCGCACCGTCACAATCCAAATCACCGGTTCCTGTGATGTGCAGAGTCCCACTCGTCGTCACACTGCCCGCCGTCACATTGTTGGTCACCGACAATGCCGTGTTCTCACCACTCAGAGTGACCGTACCCACGGCAGACACATCCCCACTGAACGTGGCATCACCCGTCACACCAAGGGTTGTCCCCACCGTGACGGCTGCCGCCGCAGACACGTTGCCCGTTACAGTGAGCGTGTCGTCACAACTCACGGGCACGTAGAACACCGCATCATTCTGCCCGGCACGCAACTGAAACTTTGTTTGCGGGCCAATGCGCAGACGCAAGTCGCCGGAATTCCCACTCGACAACAACAAGTGGGGCGCGGTGCCGTCAATGGTGGCGCTGTTGTCCAGGGTAATGGTCGACCCAAAACTGGTCGACCCCGTCGTCGCCAAATTGTTCACCCGCAAGTTCAGGTATTCCTGAATGTTCAACGTGTCGGTCGGCTCGCTCGCCGTCGCCACGCACACAAACTCGTCTGCACTCTCGTCGTACGCAAACGCCACAAACGGACGGTTGTACAGGTTAAACGACGTCGCATCATCGGGCACCACACCCAAGTCGGACGCCAACGTGATGGTGCGACTCGCATGATCGTAGTCGACAATCTTACGGATTTGTCCGGATGCACCCGCGGGCGTGTCACCCGTGATTTTGATGTACCACGAGTTGTAGTAATCGTCCGCATCACCCGCCAGTCCCGTTGGCAACACCACAGTCGACGCCGTGGCTGTGTCACACACACCACTTTCCTTGGGCGTGTCACTCGTAATGTCCGAGTCCAAGCGTGCCATCACGATGCCACTATCCTTGGACGCTGACGGCGAGTTGTTCACCACAATCATGTTGTCCGTCACCACCAGCGTTTCAGTGTCCACCGTCGTGGTCGTACCCGCCACAATCAGGTTACCGTTCACCGTCATGTTACCACCCACCACGGCATTCGACGTCACACTCAAACCCGTACCCGTTGCCTTGGTGGCGCTGACCAGGTCCGAAAAGGTGGCCGCCACACCGGACGTGGCACCACTCAACGTGGTTGTACCCGCCACACTCAGGTTTCCCGTCAATGTGGCATTGCCCGTGTTGAGCGAACTCAGGGTGGACGCGCCCGCCGTCAACACACCCAGCGTCGTCACACCCGTCACACTCAACGTACTTGCCACGCTCACCGACGATGACGCTGACAACACACCCGATACGGTCAAGGTGGAGTCAAACTGGGACGCCGCCGTTCCACGGAATCCCGCGCATGTCAAATCCCCCGACACATTCGCTGACGTCCCCACCGTGAGGTTGGCGTCACACACCAACGTCGAGCGCAAACGGGTCATGCCGTAATTATCAAGGTTGTACACACCCGATGAGTGCGGACGAACCAAAGTGATCAACCCACCAATGGTGGCATCCGCCGTGACCGCCAAACCCACACCGGTTGGTTCAAGTGCCTGCACCTGACCCGTGAGTTCGGACACACCCGCCACCACCAAACCCGAACCGGGTGATGCCAGCGTCGACACAAGTGCACCCGCTGTCGTGACGTCCGCAGCGGCGTTCACGGCACCCGTGAGCGTGGACACGCCACTCACAGTCAGAGCATTTCCCACAGACGCACTTTGCGCCACGACCAAACCGGTGGTTGCACCGTTGCACGTCACCACATCCGCAAACGTGGCAGTGGATGTACCCGTGAGTTCACCCACGGAGGTCGCGTTGTCCACAACAAGCGTACCACCAGTTCCACCCGACGCGTAAATGTGGGCTGTGCCCGCAACCTCAAACCCACCACCGGCCGCCGATTTCAACTTCCCGTACACCAACACATCCGACGACGCCACCGCATTGCCCGTGAACGTTGACGTCGTGTTCACCACCAGCTCGTTGGTCGTCGTCCGATTGCCCACCACAAGGTTACCACCCACGGACATGTTGTTGTGACACGTAATGCCGTTGCCCGCGCCCTGAACCACAACGTTGTGGCTCACCAAAATACCTCCACCTCCCTGCGCAACCAGCTGGCCGTTCACCGTGGTTGTACCTTCCAGAGTGGACGTACCCGAAACCGCGAGTGAACCGGAAGACACCACTGCTCCCGCCGTCAGCGTACCGGTAACATCCGCGGTTGAAGACGCGGTAATGGACGTGAACGTACTGGGTCCACTGGATGCGTGCAACGTGTTCGCATACAGTGCACCACTCACTGTCGCATCACTACTCACCACCAAACCCACACCTGTGGATGCACTTGCGGTCAACACACCACTCACCGTCGCATCATACCGTGCCTTCAGTGTACCGTCGGATTGAATCACCACACGCGGTGTGGTCATCATGTCCGTTGTACTCACATCCTGAGTAAAAAACTGAAGTTCAGTGGGTGCCACCGCGGCGTTACTCTCATCCCACGCATTGGTTGCGTCGGTGCGCGCCACAATCGCCGCGCCTTCACGGTACGTGATGCTACGGCGACCCGTAAACACAAATTTACTCAGCACCACATCGGTTGACGTGCTCATGTCACCCGAGCGAATGATACGCGTCACGGGTTCCGTTACATGAGTGATGATGACCTTGTCGTTGTTACCCACAATCGTCGGAATCCCGGTCAAGTCCGAGAAAAACGTTCGGTATGGAAACCACGTACCACCCGTGGTGGACACGGTCAACTTCTTGGACGTGTTGTTGTAGTCAAGTTCGCTACTGGTACCGACCTTAAAATTGTTCAACACATACGTCTGCGTTCCCGAAAAGCTTTTATTACCGGAAATGGTTTGCGTACCAGTCGTCAACGCCTGACGCGTTGCCCCGTCCGTTACATCCTCCAACGTGATGCCACTCAATGAAGACACGTTGAGGGACGACGCGGTAAGGGCCCCTCCAATCACAACATCTCCCGTTTCAACGTTCAGAGCCGTGCCGCTGCTTTTCAACGTCACGGCACCATCAAACGTCGAGGTGTCGGACACCGCCAGCGTGCTCGTCAACGAGGTTGCACCATTCACCGTCGTCGCTCCGTTTAGCGTCGCGTTGCCTTGCACCGTCATGTTGCTGTTGGCGGTCATGTTACCCGTAAATGAAGTTGACTTGTTGCTGCCCACGTTGACCGCTTCCTCCAAACCCGAACCGGTGTTCACAAATACCTGAAACTGACCCTTTTCATCGGATTCGGACCCTTCGTGTTGAGTCCGAAGCTCCACAAGTTTATGGATTCCAGTGGTTGTGGAACGGCCCTTAAATTGAATCGCCGTCCTACGTCCTCCCGATGCATCCGTTTGTTCCGGGTTGTAAAACGTGGGGTCACGTGCATTCAAGTCACGAAAGGTAATATCACCATAATTTGATACGTCTACCATGGTGTCAACTCGTTGGTTTTATCTCGTGGACAACATTTTTTTTTTAACTTTGAGTTCTAATTCTAACGTGACAATTTGTGGTTCAATATAATAAGTTCAAACGAATGAACCCTTTTATTCATTCAGATTGGCAAGATGTGGTTGATGTAAAAGTCAAAACGGACCATGTCAATTTTTTGAACAATTGTGTGAGAATATGGCAAAACGTGGACGTTATCATGGTACATATCACGGGGCAGTTAACATTCAACACCAGCGCACCATCCACCATCACGCACGTTGACATTGAATCTCCGTTTCCACCACCTGTAAAGCAAGTTCAAGTCACCACCATGATGATGCGCGAAATATTTGATTCAGATACACCCTTATTTAGTCACGCGTTGTGCCAATGTTTTGAGAAAACGATCCGAATCATAAATTTTCCGTTTTATTCGGATAGTACATATGATGTAAATGTACAATTTTTCTTTAAGAGAATTTAAAGCGTTTTTTTTTAAAAATTTATTGTGTTTTTAGTTTTTCCTTTTCAATTTTTCTGTTGGTTTAGTTCGCGAACCGCAGACCACCCAGACCGTACTTGAAGCGCAGCACGTTCCAAGAACGGGCGTAAACAAGAATGGACACGGAGTTGTTGGAATCGGTACCACCCTGCTGAGACGGGCCGTAAAACACGCGCCCGTCCAAAGTGACTTCCAACTTGGTGGAGTCAATGCGCGAAAAGTTGCAGGTACCAGAGGGCTGAATGTCCTGAGGCTGCAACGCAAACGAGTAACAGTAAATGAACTTATCGGGCACGTTGGTGTGGTGCTGGAAAGGCTGCACCAAGCGGAAGTAACGACCTTCGCGCGCTTCCCAACGGTTGGCGTTGTTCAGAAGCAGGCGGACCGACGAAACGGGATCAATCGGAAGCGTGGTGACAAAATCGTTGGGACCCTGGAAATTAAACCACTCGTTGTACAGGTTGGTGCACGGAATCGTGGTCGCGCTGTACGCGTCGTGCACGGACAGACGCACTACCCAAAACAGTTCCATCACAGTGTGGTTGAAGTTCAGGTCAATGGAAGAAATCTGGTTGGACCCCACGGCATTCACAGTCGACACCGTCTGCTGGGACGTCACCGTCTGGCTCTGGTGCTGCGGGATCACGGACTCAAACGCTCCCTCCGCAAACTTCGCGCGCTCATTCTGATCAAGGTACACATACGTCACAAGGATCTGCGCACGCATCGACGAGTTGGTCAGAGCCGTCAAATCACCCACAGGCTGCGCCGCACCCGCGTAGTACGTGGGGCGGTACAGTGCACGGCTCTGGATGTTGGCCAGGGTAAAACTGTTCGGCGCGCTCAGTGCACCGCACGTCAGCTTCAGAAGAGACAGCAGCGGGCGGAACTTCACCGACACCTTCACGGAATGGAACTGCAGGGACACCAGCGGAAGCGCCAGACCCGAGTTCAGGGTAAACCAAAAGTACAGCGGGACGTACAGAATACGCGGCTGGCGCGACAGAATCTGCAGCGACAACACAGCATCAAACTTACCGGTCATCTCCGCCAAACGCTTACCCGGCGCACCCGACAATTCCTCCCAAATGTACATGAACTCTCCCATGATCTCATCAATGCACTGACCACCAATGAAGAACGACGCCTGCTCGATCGCGGCCTGTCCAATCGCGTGAGTCCAGTACGGCTCAATCGCCACACCGTTCACCTTAATGGAAGGATCCACAATCGCACCGTTCTGCTCGTACCCAATACCCGGAAGATCAATGCGCACGTACATCCAGTACACCAAATCACCAATGCGATCCAGGTTACACGACGGGTTGGAACCAAACTGCGCCTGACCCTGGTTGAAATCCAGGTCGTGCGCTTCCAGTGCAAAATTGGTGTAACGCTTAATTACATGACGCCAGTAGGTAATCACCGGCTTGCTGGTCAGTACACCATCGGCAAGACCCAGCGAAACAAGTTGGTTTAAGGCTCCTCCAAGGCAGCTTGACATTTTTTAGTGTGTTGAGGTTGTGTTTTAGTTACGGGTTGGAAAAAAAAAGATTTTACTTGTTTGCTCAAACGACTTCGAACAATCAGTAAACTTTGAATTTTTATATTTGTTTTAAAAAAAAATGCATCCAACCGTTGGTATTTTACTTGGCGTTGCACTGGTAACGAACACAATCATGTTAATGGTGGTCATATTAACAAAACAAAAACAACAACAAAACAACGAGAACGTCATCACCAGTGCACGGTCACGAATCGACGCAAGCACTAACGACGACGCAAGCACTAACGACACCAGTATTGCGTGTCCTTCGTTCTCGAGCATGCACATTAAACTTTCTGGGGATGGAATTGAAGCGGCCCAAGTTGATGCAGACGGAACTTCTACCGTACTCGCGACCTTAGACTATGGAACTGAACCGTACATTCCTGTTGAACCCTCCATAGCGTACATTGACGTCGCTCTCAAAAATACAAACGGTGGATCCAAGCCGCCGTCCATTATACTTCCAAGTGCAGACTTACGGCCTCACGGTTCGCTTCTCAACATCACGTTCCACACGAATTTCTACATTGATACAGGGTCAACTGGTGGAAGAAACAGAACACATAGGTTTGTTATACGCGCACCCGCGGTCTGGGTTGATAATCAATTTCAATACGTCAGTTCCGAAGAAGGCATCCCAATTGCTGCCAACAACGCCCCTCAAATCAGAATACTTGGATACAATGTGCACAAAATTGAACTTATGCCCACCACTGAAACGCGTCTACTGCTTCGTTCGCACCACGACCCGTTTCCACAAAATGGAAAATACGTTTGGACCCTTGAATCTTTAGACACACCGCGAAGTGAAACCGAGATTTCGTTCGTTAATGACGAAACGATTTTTACTGTGGGATCCAACCCGGTCTTTTTTACTTCTGGTGGTACAGCAACCATGCCGGTTGCCAAAACACATGCCATTCTTTCAACAAATGCAACAGGAGACAATATTGTTAACTTGCCCAATGTGGATGCATACTTGTACCGCCACGGAGAAAACGCCGCACTTTGGGTAAAAGTGTTGGGAGAAAATTTCGGCACTTTAAAACTTAACGACAAAGTCAACGAAGATTTTTTCGGAACAAAAACGGATGACGATGGTGAATCGAAGACAACTAACGATTTTGTCATAAAATCGGAGTATGGTTGGGCAAAGTTAATACCGGTACGTGCTAATACGTCTAATTCTTTTTATGGATCCAAAAAGGGGTGGATTGTTACAGCGTTTGGTTCGGATTTAGGAAATTTAATTACGGCGTGATTCGTTAATCAAAACAAATACAAAAAAAAACGTCAACATGAAAGATGATTTTACGGTACCCGGGTAGTAAGAACCGCATGAAGTGTGACTTGGATGCGGTCTTACCATCCGATGTAACATGCGTGGCATCTCCTTTTTTTGGTGGAGGCGCGTACGAGTTTCATCTTGCACGCAAGGGTTACAATGTTGTGGGGGCTGATTTAAACGGCGCTCTTGTTAATTTTTGGAATGCAACACGTAACAACGCGAACGAAGTTGCGTCAATGGTTGAAAAAGTAAGTGGTGGTGGTTGTTTGGATCGACATGAATTTGAACGTTTACGTTTAAAGTTGATGGAAGATTCGTGCATCGCATCGGATCCGTTGCATGCAGCTGCCGTCTTTTTTGTACTGAACCGCAGTTCGTATAACGGCGTGATGCGTTACTTTTCAAATGCCGGTCGTTTCACACCAAGTTCGATTGCACGTCTGCGCAACTTTGAGTGGCCTTCATCCATGTGTGAGTTACAAACGCGTGATGTATTTGATTTCCTGGAGGAGCATCGTGACATGTTTTGGTTCTTAGACCCTCCATATTTTAATGTGAAGGGAGGTTTGTATGGTTTGGATGCAAAATCACATGTGTTCAACCACGTTGAGTTTGCGTCGTTTTTAAAACGCGCTTCACCGGCAACAAGATGGATGTTGACGTACGACGACACGCCTGAAATTCGAAAACTTTACGAATTTGCAAACGTCATGTCTTTGAATGTGCACTACTGCAGTCGCCACACGAACAAAAAAGAGCTGATTATTACGAACTACAACACATAAGGGTTGAACACGGGAGTGTATGCAAACCCGGTGGCCGCACGATTTCGTACGGTGTAGAGTTCTTGCCACAAGTGGGACGAAAGGTTTGTGGTGGTGGATGGCGTGGGGTCTGTCCAAGGCCACGGTGTCGACGGCGATGCATACGTTTCCGTGGTACAACATGGTGGTGGAGGTGGTGTGTGAAACACGGGACATTTTGACGAAGAGTGTGGGCTTGCAAACGGTTGTGACGCAAGATGTGTCCATGAAACGGACACGGTTCCGTTATCGTTCATTTTTTTTTGTATAAACATGTTTTTTTTATTGTTTCAACTCTTTTCTTCTTTGAATCCATTTCTTTACATTTCGCAACACAATAACACACTGCTTAAACATAAATCCGTAGATGTTAATCACCCATTTTGAATGTTTGACGGCGTATGGTATGGTGGTGACATTGATCCACGTAAACGTGTTCTTCTCCATGCACACGGGAACACAACACGGTCCTCCACCACCAAGCGTGGTGTCATGACACCGCGGTGGAATGTTTTTTTGTGACGCGTCGGCAGTGACCACAAGCAGTTCGTGATTTCGCGGCGACGGACGGGTTCCAATGTAGAGGTACCGTTTTCCTTGAAACAGCAGCTGCAGTTTTTCACATGATGCGCGCAAAAGTGCACGAAGCAACACGTTGGTTCCCGTGGATGTACACGTAACATACCTCAAAATGGCAAGTTGTTCCGTCAGAGCCGCGTCGCGATGTGTACTGCGTCGCCAGTGGTTCCACCACGCTTTCCAATTTTTTCGGTGCATAAATACAGCATCGGAAAAGGTTTGAAAGGAAGAGGGTGGTGGTGACTTTCGACCGTTGAGGAGCGGCATCAGAAACGGCATGAGCGTGGAAATCTTGGGTGCATGGTGGTGTGTGTACAACAAACCACGAAATGCAAACGTCATGCGTCTTGCTGCGTCGTCAAGAATGCCACGATTGATGGTGTTCATATAGGCGTCAATGAACGGCATGGCTCCAACATCAATCCACACGGGTGTTGACCACGCTCCCTTTACACACAACGTAATGGGAACACGTAAAATGGCGCGGTCTGCACCACCAATGTGAACTCGAGGTTGCATGCCGCTTCCCTTGAGACGCGTGACACGAACGTCCAATGTTTGAAGGTTGGATGGTAACACGATTGCATTCAACCACACCATTCCCGTCTGCATGTCGCTCAAACTCACACCATCCCGAATCAACGCAGTGACCACTCTTTGTGTACCCACATTGCTGTTCAGAATGTAAAAGAGGTGGTACAGAAAATCGGAAAGGTCGACTTTTCCTCTCCACGCACACGTTTGCGAGTCCAAAAAGTTGTCACGAAGACGGGCCCATGGTTCAAACATGGAAAACGGAAACGGCATGTCTTGTTCTTTGTACCATTGAAACTTGATGTTGTTACTGGAAGGCGTGAGAATGGATTGTTGACGCCGACCCGAATACTTTTTC
>Ga0075477_10001085_pt1 | contig 12673 bp, 11 predicted proteins | sample DEB08_DNA_FD_76338 | JGI IMG/M metagenome (GOLD analysis project Ga0075477, IMG submission 76338) | Aqueous microbial communities from the Delaware River and Bay under freshwater to marine salinity gradient to study organic matter... | ecosystem: Environmental > Aquatic > Marine > Coastal ...
CGAAGAGGCTCCCATGGTTGTAACGTATTTTCCCCGCGAGGGCCCCTAGGTCTCTCTGCCAAAAGGCGACAGCTGAAATTACAAAAAAAAATCGAAATGCAAAGTTTGCCAAACATTGTGTTCTTTATTGCAGCATTTTTGTCAAAATATGTTTTCTGACAAATCAAATTGGGATGCCCTTGTTGCCCTTTCCCTAGGATATGCGACACCTTTGAAACCGTTTGTGGTTCAGCGATGTTGTTTGGCCACTTGCTATGTTGATTGCTCTGGGCGCATGCATGGTCTGGTTGAAGGGCGTTTCGGGAATTTCTTGAGCTTAGCATGTGTTTTAAACAAGTGTATTGCATAGGCCAGCGCTTCCGAAGCCATTTCGGCTTCAAATCCGCCCCTCCACAGGGCACGAGGGCATTGCGATGTCGGTGCGCGGTGCCATCGGCCACCATGGGCGATTTCAGCCCAGCAGGTGGGGACTTGGGTGCTTGCGAGGGCCAGGGCGAGAGCGATGACGAGGACCTCGCTCGCGATCTGGATCGCAATGCGGCTCTCGTTGATGGCCTGTCTTGCCGACGAGCTCAGGCGCCCCCTCCCAAGCGAAGGCTGTCTGATCTGCAACGGGAGGCCTTCGCAGAGTTGGGCATCGCGCCTGCTGGCACACGAGATCGTCGAGCGATCTTGGCTGATGCTCGCCAGGCCAAGCGGAAGCGCTGTGCAGAACGACATGTCGTTGCCAGCTTGCGCAGCGATGGCGAGGCACTGGCAGAGGCTGTGGCTGGGCTGCCCTCAGTGCCCGATGCCGACATGGATCGCATCTTGCTCTCGCGACAACAGGCCCAAGTGCTGGCGAACAGGCCTCTGCTTACTGAGGTCATCGAGAAGGCCCTCGACAACGCCGCCCATGTCGAGGTAAGCGAAGACATCGGCAAGGCTGTTGCATTGCTCTGTGGTGGCGAGGGGCACGTCCATTCCAATCGGGAGCTTGCTGAGAAATTGGGTATTGCTCGTGCAGGGGTGCAGCCCTTGACCCAGCTGGTGGCATCCAGCCTCACAGGCGTCGATGCTTGCTTTCGCTACAAACTAGACCGAGCAATTGCAGAGCAGTGTCGTTTGGATGGCTCCTGGAAGCCCCTGATGTTCATGGAGTGCATGCGGTATGACGAGACGCCCATGCAACTAGTTATGCGACACATGGCCTTCAGTCGCAGCAAAGCGAACCCCCACCCAGCCCAGATCGACGATTCTGGCTTGGAGCTCATCGCCTCGCACACTTTGGCCAAGGAGTGCGCACCATCGAAGCTCTTTCAGACAGAAGCTCGCTTCGCTTGGCTGTTGCAACACACCTCTGCTGAGGGCGAGCGCACTTTTCGAATGGTCAGGGGCTCGGCGCTGAATGGCGTCCAGGTCCTCGAGTCGACCAGCAACGAGGTCTTGATGAGCGCGCTTTGCGAGACCAGCTTGGCGACCAGGCATGCTGAGCAGTGTCGCCTCCAGGTCAGGGCCACGACGACCGACAAGTTCGGTGCCAATTTCCTCGCCGAGAAGCGCATCTTGAGCGAACGAGGCCCATCGTGGGTCGGCATCCACTTGCCATGTGATGTGCATTGTTTGGCTACTTGCCAGGGCAAGGCTTTCGCTTTACAGTCGGCTGCATGGTCAGGCATGGTAAACCTAGCCCTCTCTATCGTCCAGGCTGGCCTTATGCGCCGATGGCGTCGCTGCATCCAGGAGGACATCAGCGAGCGAGTCGAGGTCAGGGTCGGTGCCCTGTGCTCGGCCGAAGCGATAGCCTACAAGCAGCATTGCCTGAGCTTGTTCATGTCGCGAGGGCGAAACATCGCCGAGAGGAGAGTGCTCGCGAGGTTGATGCCCAATGGCGACTGGCGAGAGTTCGACAAGATCCCGATTCATGTCGCACCTGACCCAGGTGGCCGAGATCCAGACAGGCGTGCCATCGTCCAGGGCGTGCAGGGTATGTTTCTGAAGGCTTTTGCATCCCATGGCCTCCCCATCTATCGCCGAGACAGGTGGACTGGGGCCGACCTCTGCCTGGACGAGCTCGGTGTCATGATGTGCTGCAATGGCTTGCTCTACCACTCCTACATTAAGTTTGTGTCAAGGTTGGGCCCTGCTCGTGACCTCGGCTGCAAAGGTGTGGTCTTGCCAGTGGCACCCCAGTCCGAGGTGGACGAGCGACCACCCCTGGCCGATGCTGCTCCCGATGCCGAGGGCAAAGCTGCTGCTGCTGCTGAGGCTTCCCAGGAAGGTCCACCTCAGGAGGCCCAGGCCATTGACGAAGAGGAGACTTGGGAACAGAAGCATGCTCGCTTCCGAAGGCTGGGGCTTGCGTTCGTCGTGCAGAGGCCGGTCGCGATCATGATGGTCCTGCGAGCTGCCATGGAGCCGTTTCGCTCCTACATGGCCAAGTTGCTGAAGGTCGGGGCCCATCGCTGGGAGCAGCGCGAGAGAGCGAAGGAGGCGAAGGCCATTGCTGGAGCTGCTGCAGGGCGACAGCTTGCCGATGTCGCTGCGATGGCTTATCGTGTGACCTTGGCTGCCGAGGGGACGTTGGAGGACGACTGCTTGGACCAACTCAGGTCCCTGCTCGGCTCCGATGCCATGTGGAGGCACCTTCCCCCAGGCAGTTGGACCATCGATGCTCGGCACGAGATCTTCAAGCTCCTGTCGCGAAGCATGTGCGCTGTGGAGGAGCTCATTCGACAGCCCCATTCTGTGTACCCCATTCGGGTCTTTTTGTGCCTCGTGGACAAGACCTTCACCGAGGTCGTGTCGTCTGAGCCAGAGTGTGTCCTGGACCAGTTCACTCTCGAGTGGAGGGAGCTCTTTCGCGAAGAGGGCTTAGATTCAGACGCCGCTTTGATGTGCCTAAGAGTGGCAGCGCAGATGCTGTACACCGACATCGCTTCCATCGAGTGCCTGCATGCATCAATGCGCAGGATCTTGCGAGGCAAGGTGCAGACACATCAGCTGAGTTCGTCGGACTTGAGTGTCGAGTGGTTGTGCGCTCGCTTTCGCTCTCGTCAGAAGCATGCTGGCCGAGCTGCCTCGGCTGTTGCACCGAGGAGGCCCCACAAGGCTAAGCGAGCGCGCCACAAGCGAGGGCCCCCAGGAAGGAAGAAACCACGCCCTCCTAGAGGTGGTGCTTGGCGCGCTTTCGTTTCGCAGCAATGCAAATTCAAACAGGGCCAGGCAAACTTCAGGCAGCTGGCAGCCCTGTATGCCGAGCTGCCAGCTGTAGAGAAAGCTCGCTTGAAGGAGGTCGGTCGGGCAGCCCATGCGTCTGCACAGCGCTTGCATTCCAAGGGGTCTGCCTTTGGCAGATTGGCTCGCCAGGTTGCTCAGCAAGCAGCGAAGCGGCGTCGGTTGGCATTGATGCCAGGGCCTCAGGGCTTGGCAGGCCCCGGGTCAGTGGCTCTATGCAGTGCCTCTGGGACCACCTTCGGCGAGCTCGCTCCAATTTCCGCTGGCAATGGGGAGGTCAAGGGGCACATTGCAGCAGCAAGGCAGGAGCAGCGCCTTGTAAGCGCTCGCTGCAGCCTTGACGATGCCAATGTGGCCAAACAGGTTCAGGCTTTCAGGGAGGGGGTCGGCAAGCGTTCTCTGGATAGCTTCTGCGAGCAAGCCCCAGGCCTTCGCGAGGTATTAACGCATGTCCAGCCCATCCCCGATCGTTGCTTGCAGGCTTTCGACTTCGCTCCCGATGCTGCTTCGTGGGCTGCTGGCTTGGCAAGCCGAGCTCGAGCAGAGAGCACGTCGTCCAACTTATGCAATGCCTTGCGCATGCTCTGGCAGTATCGCAGCCTCACCATCACCCACCAGGACAAGCCTAAGCTGGTGGACTTGGAGTCCCCTGATGAGAAACGAGCGGCAGCCAGGCGCGACAAGTGCCGAGCTGAAGGTACATGCTTGTGTTGCAAGGAGGGCAGGCAGATCATGCACATCGAAGGCGCCTATCTGGCAGTCTTGCGACGATTTTTCGGTGTGGGCAAAGCGCAGAGGCAGGACATCGTATCTGGCGCCATTGTGGTGCGTTTTTGCTTCCCCGATCTGCTTGACGAGTGGTACCACATCGGCATGCATTACTTGTCGCCGCTTCGATCGACTTTCCTCGCCCTGGAGTTGGTGTGCAACCTCGCCGAGCTGCGACCCGACGAGCCAGTGCAGCTCCAGGTCCCCATGGCCGAATTCAATTTTGAATTTGTTAAGTGTCGAGTCGGGGTGGGGCGACTAGCTGGCCAACCCAAATTGTTGTCCCCTGTGTGGTGTTCCAATGGTGCTTGCATCTGTTTCGCCAGATGTGTGCCCAGTCGCTTGTTCGCTTGTGCACTGAATGGCCATGTATACTCGTGCAGATGTGGAATGGGTGTGTGCATGGTTATGCGCTTTCATTGTGCAGGCCAGCCATGTGACTATACAACTGTGGTTGTGATTGTGCCATGCCTGTGTTGATGTATGCGCTTGCGCTTACATGGGACATCTTCGTGCATGTGCTGGCGTGGGCTCGGGTGCATTATTGTCTCGTTGCCTTCGGCGTTGGCAGCTTTGTTCTTGTAGTGTTCGCAGCCACATGGTTAGACAAACGTCTTCGTATGAGCATGCAGCCCCCTGAGCACACCGCAGGCGACCGGCCTCGTGGTGCGAGCTCGCAAGCTGTTTGCTTCGTGGGACAAGTCTGGGGACATCAGCATGATGTTCTACTCCCTGTTTCAATCCGAGCAGCCTGTTGGCGAGATGTGCCCCAACCAAGTCTTGGTCGCCCCTTTCGCTGCAGCTGGAGGACAGCAGTTCAGAATCTGGGGTGCCCCAGCTCATGGGCCTGGCGATGGCGACCAGCCCGACAACCCCGAGCTGGACGAAGGGCCGGTCAGCGATGCTGATGAGCAGCAGGCTGACGAGCTGGCCGACGAGGCCCCAGCAGGCGACGAGCTGGACGATGACATCCTCGCAGAACTGGCGATCGCAGTTTTCGATGGCCTTGAGAACGCTCAGGACGAGGAGGCGCAGGTGCAGCCCCCCGAGCCTCCGCCTCCTGCGCTGGAGGCTGCAGGGCCAGCCCCAGTCGCAGAGCCACTTGATGGAGCAGTGGTTGCGCTTGGGCATGGGCCTGCTTCTGCACTTGCAGGCAGCAGTCGCGACCCACCTATCGTACAGGGCGGTGGTATGCGGGTGCCTTCGGCACTCTGGACAAGGTTCGGCGATGGCACCCTCACCTATTACGAAGGCACAGGGGACATCGTGGCCACATGCTGTCGGGTTGGACATGGGACCAGGTGCAGGATGACTCGTCGAGCTTGTCCCATTCGACCGTTTTCTGCTGCCAGCGGTCGTGCTCTTGGCCTCTTGGCAGCTTTCCTTCTGGAGCCAGGGCACAACACCCAAGAAGGCAAGGCTCGCTTGCGATCTTTCGAAGCCAGGCGGGCAGCCAGGTCTCGACTGCAAGGGTCGCCAGGCTCGCAAGGTCTTTTCGCTAAGGAGCGGAAGCAGCGAGACGACGAACCCGACTCTGAGCCAGAGGGTGTTGCCTGAAACAGCGCTTGGCTTGTGCCCCATGTGCCCACAAGCGAATGAGTGTTATTCAGCTGATTCCTTGGGCGAGCAGGTTTGCAATTAGTTTGGGAGGCTCTGGCTTTCACCATACCCTGGCCGACCGGTCGCCCAATTCGGCGCCGAGAATTCTGAACCAAAGCTTGTCGAGCCAATCGCCTTTCAGCCCCACTTCAGCTCGCAAGCTCCAGCCTTGAGCCCCAACCCCAGCCCCAGTCACAGCCTTGCTGATACCCCCAGCTTCAGAGCCCCCCACCTCGTGGCCACCAGCCTCAGCCAGTAGACAAACATGCCAGTCATGTAGACCCACTTCTTGTGAGCCCCACCCCCAGCTAGTAGAGCCCTGCCAGGTCTTGAGCCCCGACCCGATCCCGAAGACCAGCTAGCAGAGGGACATGGTTGCTCACAGGTGTAGCAGTTCGGTTGCGCTTGGGGCAAGGACACAACCATCAATATTGTGCCCTTGCCCTCCGAAGTCAAGGACACACTTGTTTCGGGGCTGGCGCAGGATGACATGAATCAATATTTTTTGAATCTTGGTTTGTTCAAATCAACTTTTGATGTTAACAGGTTGAATCTTTTTTGAATCTTTTTTGAATCATTTGGGATCGTTTGGATCTTTCTTGGATAACTGTTTTGTCGATTCGTATTGCGGTGACTTTGGTGTTGATCTTTTTGGTACCCCATAAACAATATCAAAAAGATCAACTCCAAGATGTCAGCGTTCACCTGGCGACCCCTAGCATCAATGTGGTGTTGTGTTTGGGTCGCTTTTGCTCAGATGGTGTATTGCCCAGACGCAGGCAGCCTTGCCCCGAACGCACTAAGTACAAAATGGCGCGCGTGCCCGCGCGCACTAAGTACAACGTGTTTTTTTTGAGACCCCCCCTGGCCCCCAAGGCCCCCATGACCCTCAGCCCAGCATCCAAAACCCCCATGGCCCCCTCCCCCCTGGGTTTCGAGTGCAAGCAGGGCCCAGGCCCAGGGCTTGCGCCCAGTCTCCCACCCAAGACAATTGTGTTTGGACTCAGCCACTTGAGATTCTTAGCGCTGGTGATGCACAGCTTTCTTTGAAACACCCAAGTACCATAACACTGCGCCCCTCTCAACCCTTGGCACACAGCAACATCTTACATCACATAGGGCCATAGGAGAACCTTATGCATACATTTCATTCAAAGGTTGTAAGCTGGACTTTAAAGGGTGTGCACATTAGTTTGTTAACGCCTTCCCCCCAAACGGGATGCACATGCACAAAGTTGAGTTCCAAACGCACGACATTGCACATGTGCCAAAAAGCCACACCATTTCTAGGAGGAGGTTGATTGCATCCAAGTGCTTTCGTTATTGAAGGTCACCAACCCCCTCCCAGCAATTCTGTGGGTGTTATACATCGATGTGCTATTGCGGGGAACCCTTTACCAAATGATTTCTTGTACTTTGAAATCGCATTCGCTTGCTCAGCTCGTATTTCGCAGGTGCCAAGAGTCGGTGTCCCAGGGTTCCCTGTGTAAGTGTATACTGCTGTGTCTGTTTACACACGAAGGTGCAGTTTTTATGCTCGAGCTCGGCACAGGGCCAGAGCCAATGCCAGGGCCTCGCCGCCGAGCCCTGGCAGCAAAGCCTTGAGCAAGCCTGGCATGCCTCCCAGTGTTAGCGATGGTGGTCGCAGTCGCCCTCCGCTGCAGCTCAGCTTGTCCACCAGAGGGGGAAAGAGAGGCGCTGCCGAGGTCGCTGCTGCCCCACAGCCAGCAGCCAGCTCGAAGGCCAAGGCTGCCAAGGGTGCACTTGGCACTACCAGGGCCACGGCCAAGGCCGAAGCGAGCCCAGCCAAGGCCGAGCTCGCTGAACACGAGAAGCGTGCCATGCCATCCATGATCGGCAACTGTGTCTGCAGCCGGTGTGCGGCGACCAGCGACACGAAGCCATGGGCATGCGAGGCAGAGACACCGAGTGGCCTGGTCGCTGCTGGTCGCGCCTGCCTGGAGTGCATGTCCGAATGGAACGACCACTTCTCGCACATCCAGACCTTCGAGGCCTTCGTCGCCCACAGCAAGACCGCCAGAGGTGCGAGGGAGGCTGCCGAGGCAAAGATGAGCGCACAGCGGCGAGGAGGCAAGGAGTTTCATGCTGCCAGTGTGAGCTCGACTCGCCAAGTCGGGTGCGTCTTGAAGCGCAGCCTGGTGGTTCTGAACAGGAGGGAGTACAAGGAGGCGATCTCGAAGGCCCCCACCAAGAGGCACCCCAAGTGCCCCAAGATCAAGATCATCAACGAGAACGGCGAAGAGGAGGAGGTGCACTGTTTCTCGAACCCTGCGCAGCCCTACCGCACCCTGGAGCTGTACTGCGACATCTCTGATGGCATGGTCACCCAGCGCTTGGGTGCAGGCAAGAATGCATTCGAGACCCATGCCCAGCAGACGCTGACAAGGTGCAGCAGTGTCAGGTCGCAGTCGATGGGCCACCAGATCTTGTTCGGCCCCTCGTCGCTGCACACTGTCGACCATGTCAGGCAGAAGGTTTTGAGGCTTGCTCAGCATCCCGGTGGCGAGGGGGCCGATGAATGCGATGCCATGGAGGAGGATGAGGGCTTCGGCTTCGGCGGGCGCGAGGAGGCTGCTGAGGAGGTGAGGATCGTCGAGAAGGTGCAGCGAAGCACAGCCTTTGACTCTGCACCAGGCTTGCCCGACTTGCCTGCCATGCCTGGCGACAGGGTCGCTGCAGCCCTTGCGCTTGGAGGCCCGACCCCCAAGAAGAGGCGCCTTGCCGATGGCGGTGGGCCTGGCGACGGGCATGCGCACGACTCGCAGCCAGAGGGTTCACCTTCGCCCCTGCCTCAGGACTGTGGCAAGGCAAGCTCGGTGTGGGCAGGGTCGGATGCAAGGACAGTCCGCCACGACTCAGGCGACGACAGTGGCGAGGGCAGTGCCCCAGAGGTGGAGCAGAACGAGCTCCAGAAGTGGACCTCGAAGCTCTCGCTTGACAAGGTCGTTGCTGGCGCCAAGCTGCAGAGGCAGGTCCGATTCGCGACCAAGTCCATGACCACCAAGATGAACAAGAACGATGCTGGGATCATGCGCGAGCATCTGAAATTGGTCCCAGCCCCAGCACCCTCGAAGTCGCTAGGTCAGCTCTTGGGGGTCGTGCAAGTGAGTGCAACACAGCTTTAGGCATCGTTTGCGCGATGTTTCCGCATGGGGTAAACCGATCTGGCAATAGGTTTGAAATTCGGCTTTGGCTTTGAAGGCTGTGTTGCTCAGCTCGGCCTTCGCTTCGAAGTCGCTTTCACAATGGGTTCTGCAGATTGGCAGATTAGGGCTACCAGAAACATGGAAAGCAACATCGGGTCAGGGCTGGTTCGTTTTTCGCACGCCCATGTCGACCGAACATTGTGCTTGACTCTTGTCGACAGGTCGAGCAGGCGAAGCTGGTGGCCCCCGACATGATCGCATCCACGCCTGCCAAGGAGAGGCAGCAGATCCTCGCAATGCTGGAGCGCCGCAGGGTCGCGCTCCCTCTCGCGAGCCAGCTGCAGCTGGTCAGTTGCGAGGCCAGTGCTGCGAGGGAGGCTGCCGAACTGAGCATGGACTGGAGCACGCTCATCTCCATGGTGCAGCCTTGGGGTGCTTCTGGCAACGCTTTCGACCCCTTCAACCCTAGGGCTGCAGACATCGATGGGCCAGAGGCTGCTGTGAAGTGGCAGTGGTTCCAGAAGATCATCGTCGAGGAGTCCCTCGTCGAGTACCTGGTCCAGGGCGAGAATTTGCAGCAGTCTGCAGTCGCACTCGCCAAGCAGCTTGTGAGCTTCTTGGAGAGCTCCTTGGACCACTTGACCGACGAGTTCTATGTCAAGAAGGTCGATGTCACCTTGAGCGTTGCGCGCGCCATCGTGCCCTTGACTCGGCCTTCGGTCGAGGACATCGCGAAGCTTCATGCCGATGCACTCGCCTTGAAGGGAGCGACTCAGAGCAAAGGCACCTCAGTCAGGGTCTGTGTCGCCACAGCCATTATGGGGTGCCCATGGTGGCTTGAAAAGCTCGAGCAGTTTGTCGGCGCCAATGCAATTGCTGCTCGCTATGTGGAGGAGATCGAGAGCGCCACTGCTGCCATGCACAGGTTCGAGGCCACAGGCGCAGACGCAGTCACCGCCCACATGGGCATGGTGTCGGAGCAGAGCCGAAAGCTGTGCTTCTACCAGTCGGAGCTGCTCGAGGGATCGGTCGATGTATTCGCGACGTCGCTCTTGACCTCAGCAGTGCGCGTCTTCAACTTCGTCGAGAAAAGCATTGCTGACAAGGCCGAAGAGGCTCCGAGCTTGCTTCGCGAGCTCTCGCAGATGCTCGCCGAGCTCTCCAACTGCTTCCCCGAAGACCCCAAGGTCAACAGCATGGTCGACACAGTCGCCGAGCGCCTTGCGACAGCTTCGCAGGGCGAGGCCTTTGCGATGATGCAGTCTGCCCTCGAGGGGTTGCAAGCAGCAGGGGTGCCCACAGAGGGCAACATCCTGGAGCCTGAGTGTGCCACATTCGCTGTGGCTTACAAGTCTTGGGTGCAGCAGCCGTGTGCCAAGGAGGGGTCGAACTTGGTGGAGCCCCTTGTGTCGGCCTACCAGCATGTCGCCACATGCCTGCTGGAGACGATGGCAGTTGACCGTGTCGGAGCCTTGTTGCAATGTGGCTCCGCGCTGCAAGGGCTCCTTGAGGAGCATGGGAAATCCCATGGGGAGGTCCATGTGATCAAGGCGGCTTTGGCTGTGCAAGGGAAGCTCGGCGACTTCGCAGGCAAGGAGGTCTCCATCATCATCGGCGAGGGGGCGGCCTTCGATCGCGGTGTGGAGATAGTGCGCGAGTTCCAGCAGGCGCAGCAGCAGTTGCTCGCGATGATCAAGAAGTCCGAGCCAGCAGGGCTCAAGGAGGTGCTTGCCAAGGGGAGCGAGATCGCCAAGCTGGCCGACGAGCAGATAGGCAAGTTCGAGCAACACCTTGTTTCGGGGTGCTTGGCTTCCTTGGCGAAGGAGTCTGAGGAGACGAAGGCTGCTGCGCCAGGAAGTCGCGATGGAGATGCATGGCATTCAGGCTTGGGTGCCAGGGCAGCTTGGCCAAAAGTCCAGGAGCAAGGTGTGAAGTACTTCGCAGACTTCGACGAGCAAGCCTTCAGCATGAAGTTGGCTGCGCTTGGCAAGGCCAGCTGTGGGGATGGACACCCACCTGTAGACCCCATAGGTAAGGCAAGCGCTGAAAACAACAGTTGGCAGACAGTTTTCGGAGGTAGCGTTGTCACAGCACGCCCTCTGACGCCAAGCTTCGCATCGACACTGGATCGGCGTTCATGTTTCAAGCCTGGTCGCTTCGTGTGGTGGCAATGGAAATTGCATGTGCCATTCCATTCGGTGAGACATGTAGCATTGGAGCTTGCGATCGTGTGTGCTGTTCCCCCAAACACACCTCATTTATTGCACCCTTTTTATCACACATTGTTCCTTGCTGCATCGTCGGCGCAGTTGTTTGCCCCCCCCCCCCGAGGCCATTGAAGCTTACAGATCCATGGTGGCCAGCTTCGGCAAGACAGCTTCGGGCGACGCCCTCGATCAGGCAGCCACTCAGCTCAACGAGGGCAGGCTGAGCTTGTTTACAGCTCGCCTCTTCAGGCATTTCAAAGAGCTCGCTGCCAAAAAGGTCGAACTCAGAAGCGCAGTCCAAGCGACCATGGCCGACATGAAAAAGGCCAGCCTTAGTCTCGACAACCTGCACGATGCGGTGAAGGCCAAGTGCAGCGATGCTTTAAGGCTTCGCTATTGAGTGGCATTTTTTGTTTGGTTTGCCCATGCGCGCAGCGATGGCACCAGTTGAGGCCACAATCCTCGTCCAAGCAGCCACAGCCACCTAGCAAGCCTTCGCCCAGGCACCCACAGAAGGTAGCCAAGATATGGTGTGAGCGGTGGCCTGGCACAGTAGCACTGTTAGCCCACATTGGGCAGTCGTGCATGATCAGTGCATGCGGTTGCTTCTGGATTTCGCATGAAACGGTGTTGTCGCACTCTGGGTGCTGAGTCGGGCGCATGGCTTGCTTCTTGGCGATGGCTGGGCGGCTTTTGCTCCAACCGAGCCCACAAGGAACCAGTTAGCTTGCGGCAGCGAGAAGCAGTCGGAGGCCATAGGGGAGCAAAATGTTTTGCTTGACGTGTGGTACCTCTTGCAAGTGTCCCACCAGCAGAAGCATCATGTCTGGTCGTGTGTGTCGCAGGGCGTGGCTCGGATGCTCCCAACCCTGCTTGCGCATCGCACGCCTATCTTGTCTGTTATTTCCCTGTGGGTGTTGTACTTCGGTCGTTGCCTGACGCGCAAGGCGCTAACCGCACCAATGCTCAGACACATGTGTCGTCGATGTCTTGGGGTGTCCTTGCGCAACTTGCTGAGTTGATTTGCCCATGCCATGTAAGATGTACATTGTTCGGCTTTAGATGTTCGCAGGGTCGCCTGAGAAACCGATGGTTCGACCGGGGCCTTGTTGACTTTCGCGATGCAGACCCCTTAAGCTTGCCAATCCCGCTGCCGAAAACCTGTTTTCGCGAGGCCCAGCCTCGACCCCTTCGGTCGCTGTCGGCATTGCTGAGCGCGCCCATGCCATGTTTTTTTGATTGTTAGGGCCTTCGTCAAAACCAATTTTTGGTTGAACTAGTTACCGAACTTATAGAGACATTTACTGGGATAGGCCCTCGCAGGAAAAATACATTACAATACTACTACTGACTTTAGGCTGAATGATCCCGGGTACTTTTCGTGGGGATACACTGAGTCGGCTGAGGGTGACTTTCCATACGCCGACGACAGGGGTCTGCGTCGTCCCTGGAATTCTCGAGAGTCCTCGACCGACTACTCGTGGCCTAACCCACGATCCCGACACCCGGCGAATCCCAATTGGTCTAGCAGCGGCGCGGGATCTTCTACCGACCCTGCTCGTGATTACCATTCATGCTATTAGCAGGGGCGATCCTGTTTTGAGTTATGAAAAAGCTCACAGGACCGTTACGGGAAAACTCCTGGAAACCCATCATGAGAGATGGCACCAGTGGTTATTTTATTGAAGTGACAACCACTGAGCGACATATCTCTCT
>Ga0075477_10001094_pt1 | contig 12626 bp, 11 predicted proteins | sample DEB08_DNA_FD_76338 | JGI IMG/M metagenome (GOLD analysis project Ga0075477, IMG submission 76338) | Aqueous microbial communities from the Delaware River and Bay under freshwater to marine salinity gradient to study organic matter... | ecosystem: Environmental > Aquatic > Marine > Coastal ...
GGCCAAGGATGGCCGCAGCGAACGTCCGGTGAAGCGGCTCCAGACCGCCCCGAGCGAACCACCAGCGGCGGGGCTGCAGATGTCTCGCCGCCCCCTCCGCCTCAAGACCAGCGAGTGCGGTATGCTGCCGCCAACACATGATCGGAGCCCCGCATGCCACGCCCGCAGCCACCGTCTGTTCTTGCGATCGTCGCCCACCCCGACGACATCGAGTTCTCCGCAGCCGGCACGATGCTGCTACTCAAAGAGGTGGGCTGGCAGCTGCACTACTTCAACATTTCTGGAGGTGACTGCGGCAGCACCAAGACTGGCCGAGACGAGACACGGCGGATCCGCGCTCGCGAATCGCAAGCCGCTGCGGAGGTGCTCGGTGCGGAGTTTCATCCGAGCGTCGGCAACGACATGCTGATCTTCTTTGGTGAAGAGCTGCTGCGGAAGGTGGCGGCGGTGGTGCGGAAGGCGCAGCCGCGGATTGTGCTCACACATTCGCCGCAGGACTACATGGAAGATCATATGAATGCCTGTCGCCTTGCTGTGACGGCGGCCTTCACCCACGGCATGCCAAACTTTGAGACCGATCCAGCAGTCGCTCCCTACGACGGCGATGTGACGGTCTACCACGCGATGCCCCACGGCCTCTGCGATGGGCTGCGGCAGCCCGTTGAGCCTGACTTCTTCGTCGATGTTGAACGGCAGCGGGCAGCGAAGCGGCAGGCCCTTGCCTGCCACGAGAGCCAACGGGCCTGGCTCGATGAGTCACAGGGCTTCGACTACCTCGCCGCCTGCGATGCGATGAGTGCGAGCGTGGGCAGGCTTTCGGGTACCTTTGCTCACGCCGAGGGCTGGCGGCGGCACCTCCACCTGGGCTACTCCGCCGAAGACACCTGCCCACTCAGCGAAGCCCTCGCCCCATCGCTCGTGCACCACAACCCACACGTCAGCAAACCGATCGTGTCGCTCAACACCGCGTCCAACGAGTCCCCACAAGCTCCATGAGGTCAGCGTGATAACGACCACCGATTCCGCAGACAGCAACGCCACATCGTGATCACCCCGTGACGCAGGAACGCCAACCGCCACGTCCATCGCCGTTCACTTCCAGACAGCAGAAGGAGTTCACATGCCACGCCCCGTGAGCCGCATCGCTCCCGAGTGGTGGGACTACACCACCCTCGAACCTGAACTGATTCGCGACGCGGCGAGTCTCTCTGAGAGCGATCTCGCCGGCCTGTCACGGCCCGGCTTTCAGGTGGTCTTCTACGACACGCTGGAAGACTTCTATCTGGCTGAGGCCTTGGAATACATCCATGCCTGGCGGCAGGCGACCGCCGATGACCCGGTCGGCATCTGCGGTCCGATTGGGCCGACAGAGCAGCTGCCGCTCGTAGCCCGGCTCGTCAACGAACTCGAGCTCGACCTGACCCACGCCCATTTCTGGGGCATGGACGAGTGGTATGAGAATGGCCGTGAGGTTCCCGTCACCCACCCGCTCTCGTTTGAACGGGCCGACCGCGAACTCTGCTTCAGCCGAATCCGCAGCGACCTTCAGATCCCAGAGTCCAATCTGCACTTCCCCAAAGCTGACACCGCCGACTACGTCGCCAGCTGGGACACTGCTCGCTGCGCGGTCATGCAGGGAGGGCAGGGAGATATCAAGCACTGGGCCTTCAACGACCCGCTTCGCCGCGAGGGCGCCCATGTCGACACGCCCCCATCGGCTGCCGACTACCGCAAACTCTCAACGCGGGTGGTGGAACTGCATCCGCTCACGCTTGCCCAAAATGCCCGCACCAGTGGCGGAGGCAACATCACGATGGTGCCGCTGCAGGCGATCACCGTCGGCCCAGTCCAGACCTGGAAGGCGGAGAAGGTTTCGATCTGGCACGCCGGCACGCACGACAACCCACTCGGCCAACGGCTGACGGCCCTGATGATCTCCAAAGGCATCGCAGACTCGAGCGTGCCGATGTCGTTGCTCGCGGAACATCACAACGTCCAGTTCAACTACTACCGTGGCGGCATCGGGAGCTGCGACGTGGAGATGCATTAACCACCGCTGTCACCATGCCCGCCTCCACGCCCCCTCCGCAACAGTCCCAACCACATCATCAGTACGGACTGATCACCCTCTCCGCCCTCGTGGTGACAGGGATGATCGGGTCTGGCGTGTTCACCACGTCGGGCTTTGCCCTCGACTCCCTCGGCTCCCCCCAGGCGGTTCTCTCAGCCTGGGCGGTCGCTGGCCTGATTGCGACCTGCGGCGCAGTGGCTTTTGGAGCGTTGGCCGTGCGAATGCCTGAGTCGGGTGGCGAGTACCTCTACCTGTCGCGAGCGGTCCATCCGCTTGCTGGGTTCCTGGCCGGCATCGTGTCTCTCACCGCTGGATTTAGTGGCAGCGTGGCACTCGCCGCTCTCGCCTGCGAACGGTATGTCGGGCCGTTGATCTCTCTGCCTACCTGGCTACCTGAGCATGGAATCGCTGCAGCCGTCGTGCTCATCTGCGGACTCGGTCATGCCACCGCCTCCAGGCTCGCCGTGCGGGCCAACACGCTGATCGTGCTGGTCAAAATCATCGCGATCACGACCCTCATCACCGCCGGCTACCTTGCACTTGCCGGCCGCGACCCAGCGACTCTGGAGCAGGCCACTGCCGTCTCCACGGTCTCACTCGGCAGCTTCGCATCGACGGTGATGTGGATCAGTTTCAGCTATGCCGGCTTTAACCAGGCGGTGTATGTGGCCTCGGAAGCACGCGACCCGCAGCGGACCGTTCCGAAAGCGCTCCTGACAGGCACGATTCTCACCACGGTGGTCTATCTCCTGCTCAACGATGTCTTCCTACGATCAGCGGACGTGGAGGCCTTGGCGGGCAGGCCGGAGGTCGCTGCACTTGCTGCGGCGGCCTTAGGCGGCCCGACATTTGAATGGTGGATGCGGCTCGCCATCGGCGTATCGACCTTCTCCGCCGTGGCAGGCATGATGATGGCAGGCCCACGCGTGTCGGCCAGCATGGCTCGCGACGGCGTCTTTCCCAGACTCTTCACAGGCCCTCATGGCATCAGCCGAGCTGCCGTGTTGCAGACGGTCCTCGCCCTCTTTCTTGTTGGGCAGGCATCGATTCTCGACCTGCTTAACTACCTGGGTGTGACACTCTCGCTGTTCTCGGCGTTTGCCGTGGCCACCCTCTGGCTGCCATCTCCCACACCGGACGACAAAACGCCCAGCCGACTCCCGCCGCATGTAGTCGTCGCATCGATCCTGTACTTCGGTGCCACAGCGGTGTTCATTGTGCTGATGAGCCTGTTCGACCCGCGTTACATGCTCGGCACCGTCGCCACGATCGCTTTTGGCGGGCTCGCTTGGCCTCTCGTCCGCCGCCTCACTCCGCCCAACACCGCAGCCAGCGACGGCCTTGTCGAGGACCGGTGAGTCTCCTACCGTGTCGCATCTGGCGACAGCGTCGGCCGGCGCAGGTGAAACAGAGAGGGCTCTCCTTCAGGTAAAGCGACGTGCGTGAACGTGCTCGACACGACCTCAGCAGGCCCGAGGCAGCCCACCGCTTGCTTCTGGCATTCGTGTCGACAGTTCTCACCGTAACGGTCTCTGCATCGCCTCCAGACGCCACCACAGCAAACGCTGTCTCTCCCCCAGCTACGGCACAGGCCGGGCTTTCCCTCCCCGAACCCCCGTCGGCTCTCCTCGAATCAGCCTCGCCGAGCATGCGGGTCGCTGCCCTGCCGCCGCTCGACTTCAACCTCGAGCAGGACAGTTTTGCCAACGAGCCGCTCTCTGACGTCGACCCCCGGGCGACGACGCCTTCGGTAGACAAGAAGAAGCCCTACGGCAGCAATGCACCGGTGAGCCTGGGAGCTTTCTGGGCACCGGCCACGCCGGTGGTGGGACAGCCAGCCACGCTGGGCATGAACGCGGAGTTCGCTCGGGTGGGGGTGCCGTTGGTGAGGCCTCAGGAAGGTGAGCCACTCTGGCTGGGTATTGCCAAGTTTGGCCGGCTTGAGCTCGCCACGGAAGCCGTCCTACCTGACTCGGGCGAGGCGGTCCCCTCGCAGTTTTGGCTCATTGAGACGGGCCTGACCCACATTCGGCCGCTCGATGATGGCGGAACGCTCGGTGGCACGTTTCTCTTCGGCACCGCCAGCGATCAGCCCTATGCCGCCGGCCGTGACCTGACCCTGATGGCGGTCGGTTTCTGGCAGAAGCCCGCCGCCAATCGCCGCGATGACTGGAGTTTCAGCGTCTTCTATTCACCCACCTCGCAGCTGCCGTATCCACTGCCCGGAGTGGCCTATGTCTGGAAGCCGGACGATACGCTCGAGGCTAAGATCGGCCTGCCCGGCGGCATTGAATACCGGCCGGACGACAACTGGGAGTTTTCGCTGAACTACTTTCCCCTTGTGAACGTGGCCGCCGTCGTCCGCCGCCGGCTTACTGATCAGGCCTCCCTCTTCGCGACCTACCGCACTGACACCCAGATCTACTTCCTGGCGGACCGGCTGATTGATGACGAGCGGTTCTACGTGTTTGACCAGCGGGCCGCGATCGGCCTGGAACGGCAGCTGGGGGGAGGCTTCGCTCTGGAGTCCACTGTTTCTTACCTGTTCGACCGAACCCTCTTCCAAGGCACGAGCTTCTCGTCGGGCCGTCAGGATGTCATCGACTTCGATCCCGGCATCGCTTTGGCCGTGCAGCTGCTCTGGCGGCGGTGATCAGCCCGCGGGGGCTACGATAGCGAGCCAGGCGACGGCTCGTGTCCATCTACCGTCGATCTTGGCTTCCCCGAGAGATGCCATTCCATGCAGCTTGCAGACCAAACCCTTCTGAGAACAGAAGCTTTCATCGGCGGCCGCTGGTGCCCCGCTGCGGACAACGGCGAGACGGAGGTTGTCAACGCCGCCAGCCGTGACCCGATCGGCCGCGTCCCCAACATGGGGCCAGCTGATGCTGAACGGGCCATCAATGCCGCCGCCACGGCATTCCCTCAGTGGAAGCGGATCGTGGCCTACGAGCGGAGCGTCATACTTCGCCGGTGGTGCGACCTTGTGCGGGAGTCGGCCGACGACCTCGCTCAAATGATCACGGCCGAAGGAGGCAAGCCACTGCCGGAATCTCGGGCTGAGGTCGCCTACGCCGCAGGCTTTCTGGAATGGTTTGCTGAAGAGGCCCGCCGGGCCTACGGCGATGTGATCCCTCCCCATCAGGCTGACAAACGGCTGCTGGTGGTGCGGCAGCCAATCGGCGTGGCCGCGGCAATCACACCCTGGAACTTTCCGGCTGCCATGATTGCCCGCAAGGCTGCGGCCGCGCTTGCCGCTGGCTGCACGATGCTGGTCAAGCCAGCTCCGCAGACGCCGCTCACCGCCTTGGCCCTGGCTGCTCTCGCAGAGCGGGCTGGCCTGCCTGCAGGTGTGCTGAACGTGGTGACCACCGACGCGTCCACCTCGCCGGAGATCGGGAAACTGATCTGCGAAAGCTCTCTGGTGCGGGCCCTCTCTTTCACGGGCTCAACTACCGTCGGCAAGTTGCTTGCCGCCCAGGCCGCCGCCACAGTCAAAAAGGTTTCCTTGGAACTCGGTGGCAACGCTCCCTTTATCGTGTTTGCAGATGCGGACCTCGAGGCTGCCGTTGAAGGGGCGATCGCTGCCAAGTTCCGCAATGCCGGCCAGACCTGCATCTGCGCGAACCGCTTCTATGTGCAGCAGCCGCTGGCCGATGCGTTTGCCCGACTGCTGGCGGAACGAGTCAGCAGCCTGAAGGTTGGGGCAGGTGACACCGACGGCGTAGCGATCGGTCCATTGATCGACGAGCGAGGGCTCGCCAAGGTGGAGCGGCATGTCGCCGATGCCCAAGCCTGCGGCGGCACGATCCTTCTCGGCGGCCACCGCCATGCCCTCGGCGGCACGTTCTTTGAGCCCACGGTGATTGCTGGAGCGACGAGCGGCATGCAGATCGCTCACGAAGAAACATTCGGCCCCCTTGCCGCCGTGTTTCCTTTCACCGACGAGCCTGAGGTGATCGCCTTGGCCAACGCCACCGAATACGGCCTCGCGTCGTACTTCTACAGCCGCGACCTCTCGCGGGCTTTTCGCATGGCTGAAGCCCTCGACTACGGCATGGTCGGCATCAACACCGGCATGCTCTCCACACCGACCGCCCCCTTCGGGGGCGTCAAAGCCTCGGGCATCGGCCGCGAAGGTGGCCGCGAAGGCATGAGCGAATACCAGGAACTCAAGTACATCTGTCTCGGTATCGACGAATGAGCCGTGTCCGCACGCGCGTGGGCCGACTCGGCTGGCGGCAATAGTGGCATCGCCGGGAGAAGTGGCCGAAGCTGAGTGTGTCAGGTTTTTTCCTGGCTGGCGTTTTCACTTTCATTCCGCTGCCACGGTTTCTTAGAAAACGTCTCTTGGTTCCAGGAAAGGTTGCTTGAGATGCCACAACGTCAGCAAGGCTTTACTCTCGTTGAGCTTCTCGTGGTCATCGCCATCATCGGCGTACTGATTGGCCTCCTCTTGCCCGCGGTCCAATCAGCTCGTGAGGCAGCGCGTCGGGTGACCTGCAAGAGCCACATGAAACAGATTGGGCTCGCGATGCACAGTTACGAGAGCGCCCGCAATCGATTCCCAGCATTTTTCGTGAGCCGGTCGGGCAACCCAGCTCGAGTTGCGGACTTGGACAAGGGTGCCAACTGGCTGGTGACACTGCTCCCAATGCTTGAGGAAACAGCACTCTTCGATCAGTGGGATCGCAGCGTTGCTGCGGCAGAGAATCAGGGCCGCTCCCAGGACATCTCGGTTTTCAAATGCCCATCTGATCCGCAGAGTCGCAGCGTCCCTTGCAGTTACGCGGGAGGTGGCTGGGCACGCGGAAGTTATGGAATGAACGTCTCACCATGTCAGCATGGAGTCAACGATGGGGGTGGTGTGGGAGCTGTCAACCGATCCGTCAGTTTTCGTGATATCCGCGATGGAACAAGCAAGACTATTGCCATTGATGAGCTTCGATCGGGTCTGAATGACAGAGATCTCCGTGGCAGTTGGGCAATGCCTGGTCTTGGAGCAGGAACGGCAGCGCTGTTTGGTGATGCGAGTCAGCCAAACAGTCCACTTCCTCGATCGGATGACATGGAGAACTGCCACGAGTCTGGCAACTATGAGACACCTCCAATGGGCTGCTTTGCGAGCAACTCAACCGGACAGATGACCCCCAGAAGCTCGCACCCGGGAGGCCTGCATGCCTGTATGGCTGACGGCTCCGTACGGTTCTTCAGCAACGATATCGATGCCCAGGCTGACGAAGACGGCTGTGGTCCCGTTCTCTCAAGAGGAGTCTGGCAGCGGCTCCACACTCGAAACGGGAATGAGGTTGCGCAGCTGGACTAAACGTGGGTTATTTCATGTCGCCGGTGATCAGTACTCGAAATCGCCGTCGAGCGTTCCGATAAAGAGACGCGGGCATCGGAGCACTGCCACGTCCCCAAACGGGGCTCGGGAATGCCTTCGTTCCATGCTGCCTCCGGGCGGCTCCTACCGCTCTACTGCAAGCCGATACACCGCATGCTCCGTCCGCAGCAGCAGACTGCTGCCGACCGCGACGGGCGAGGCCATGATCGAACCCTCCAGCCGGTTGGTCGCTTTCAGCACAAACTCACGGCCGGGCTGGATCACAAACGTGTCACCATCGCGGTTGGCCAGATAGATCACGCCATCGGCATAGAGCGGGGATGATGAGAAGTTGCCGCCGAGTCTTTCGGTCCACCGGTTCTCTCCGGTCTCGACATCGAGACAGCTGGCCACGCCGCGTTCGCTGACCATGTAGATCTCGTTGCCGACCACGATCGGCGATGGCATCGTGGGCACGCCCTTCTTTTCACGCCAGACGATCTCTGGTGGCGACTCTGCTCCCGCCAGCTTCAACGCCAGCAGCTCTGGCTGCATGAAACTCGTGCTCAGGAAGACGAGATCACCGGCCCGAACCGGCTTCGGCACGATGGAGAAGCCCAGGGTGCCATAGCTGACCTTCCAGAGTTCGCGGCCGTCGGCCGGCTCGTAGGCATACACCCAGTCGGCAGCCGGCGAGAGCACAACCTCTTTCCCATCAATAATCGTCACGAGCGGCGTACCGTAGGCCTTCTTCAGCTGCGGGTCGTCACGGAGTTCGCCGCTGCGGGGCGTCTTCCAGGCGAGTTCGCCGGTGGATGTGTCGAGGGCAGCGATGAACTGCACATCGCTCCCATCGCAGTGCACAATCAGTTTGTCGCGCCAGAGCACCGGAGTGCTGCCCGGGCCATTTTCGTGGTTGAGCCGCAGCAGCCGGTTGGCCCAGAGGATCTCACCGCTGGCGGCATCAATCGCGGCAGTGCCAAAGTCGCCGAAGTGGCAGTAGAGCCGGCCGTCGGCGAGCACCGGCGAGGGGGACGCGTAGGAGTTGAGCTTGTGGATCGGCTGGGGCTCATCGATCAGGAAGAGCTCAACGTCGTGGAGCACCCGACCGCTGTCGAGGTCGAGGCAGATCGCCCGCAGGCTGACCGGGCCGGAGAGTTCGAGGGTGCCCGCGTTCGGCACCGATTCCAGCCGCCGCTGCTTTTCCTCTTCCGAGAGCGGGCTTTCAACCGCTGTCGTCAGCCAAATCCGCCTGCCATCGATCACTGGCGATGACCAGCCCTTGCCCGGAATCTCGGTCTTCCAGGCGACGTTCTCCGTTTCACTCCAGGTCCGTGGGAGATCATGAGCCTCGGGAGCATGACCATCGCCCGCCGGACCGCGCCACTGCGACCAGACGTCAGCCCGAGCGTCGCCTCCACTGCCGAGAACAGTTACACACCCCAGCAGCAGCCAACCGGAACAAAAGGCCCAAGACAGAGCGGATCGAAATAGCATGCGAAGCACCTCCGGGAGCGAGACCTGCCTCAGATCATGCCCGGGATTGGGCTCCTGGAGCAAGCGACGGCAATCCAGGCAGCCTCGGCAGACTGCAGAGGCCTCGGCGGGGCGGCAGTTGAGAGCGACAAAGTCGGCTTGGAGGCGGCCCGGCTGCTTGCTACAAGCCCTTCTGTCATGAGCCCTTTCTGTTCGTTCGTGAATCGTGTTGGTCTTTCCCTGCGTGGCAGCTTTGCCGCCACGCAGGAGGTGCCTGCATGTCACCTGCAAGCAGCAGCGAGGCCGGGCGGCCTGTTTGTAGCCGTTGCCATCGCCATCTGCCTGACCGGCTGCGGCACAACGAAATGGACCGACTCCGCTCGATCAGCAACCGAACAGCTGCTGACGTCTGACGCCATCGAACGAGCGGTGATGCAGGTCGATGCCACACCGCTGGCAGGTCGCAAGGCGTTCTTGGATGTCTCGCCCCTCGATAAGACGAACGACAGCTCGTATCTGCAGAGTTCGCTTCGCCATCAGCTGCTCGCCTGCGGCGTGGGGCTGGCGGAGTCGAAAGCCGATGCAGAGGTGGTCGTTGAGGCGCGAGCGGGAGCGATTGGCACCAATCGCGATGAACTGATGGTCGGCTTACCCCAGACCAACCTCACGGTGGCTGGCTTCGGTGGCATGCTTCCAGAGATGTCCCTTGCCAAGCGAACAGATCAAGAGGCCGTGGCGAAGCTCTCGCTGTTTGCCTACGACCGAGAGACCGGCATGCCCGTCTGGCAGAGTGGTGTCCAGAATGTTGCCAGCCGCACACACGACCGCTGGTACTTCGGAGCCGGCCCGTTCAAGACCGGCGACGTCACCGAGAGCCCACGGTTTGCCGGCATTCGACTACGGATGCCGACCTTCCGCCGTCAGAAGCCGGCAGAGCTCGCTGATGCGGTCAAGCTGACCAAGCCGCATCTCTACGACACGCTTCCGCCTCTGCCAGAAGACATCAGCCCCGTGCTCACCGCAGCCGGTGATGCCGACGGCACCCGCAAGTAGGTGGCAGCCGACCTTCTCGGCGGCCAGAAGCCTTCCGGCACGGCGGTGGCCACTCAGCCTCATCGCAGGTACAACACCCGCAAAGAACCGTGTTGACGCTTCGTGTTGCTGACCAGCCACGAGGCCCCACCAGGAGCAGTCATGCAGGTCGAGCGGGTAAAATATGTGATCTGGGCCGCAGACATCGACCGTGCCGTGCGGTTTTACACGCAGCTGTTTGGGGCCACCGTCGGTCGCAGCAATCCGGCCATCACTGAGCTTGAACTTCTCGGCAGCGTGATCAGCATCCACACCGGTGGGGAAGGGAAACGCACCTGGACTGGGCTCTCGTTTCAGGTGGCCGATGTCGTGGCAGGCGGAGCCGAGGTCGTGGCTGCAGGGGGCCTACTAAGCCACGAGCCCAAAGAAGAGAACGGCGAGCCACCACATTTGGCGATGTGCGTCGACCCGGAAGGCAATGAGTTCATGCTCTCCCGCCGTCGTGGCTAAAGTGGTCAGATCCACCGCCACGAGCGTCTTTCATGCCCAAACGTCGCCCACCGTCTAGGTCTCCTGCCTCGCCCGCCGCTCCACCACGCCGGCATCAAGGTGAGCGAGAGGAGACCTACCATGGCCAGCATGCCTGCGAGGCCCTCTTCGCCAAGCGTCCGGAGGCAATCGTACGCGTCTACCTCACCGCCGCCGTGAAGCAGCGGTTCAGCCGCCTGATCGGCTACTGCAGCACCGCCCGTCGCGGCTACAAGATTGTGGAGCCTGAGAACCTCGACCGGATCGCAGGCACGCGGCATCACGAGGGGATCGCCGTTCTGGCTCGAGCCATTCCACGCTGGACGATGGCCAACCTGCTCCCGGCCGTCGAGACTGGCAGCCTCACAGGACCGTTTCTCTTCCTTGACGGAGTCTCGAATCCCCACAACCTCGGTTCAATTCTGCGGACCGCGGCGCACTTCGGCTGCTCCGCCGTGCTCGGCCGTGTCAGTGACCTGCCGCCTCTCTCACCCGCTGCAGTCCGGGTCGCTGAAGGCGCCGCTGAACGGGTTCCCGTCTGCGATCTGGCCACGCCACGCAATGACCTGATGCGGCTGCAGTCGGCCGGCTTCCGGCTGGTTGCCACCTCCAGCCATCGAGGAGAGCCACTCTCACAGGCTGGCCTGACCCGACGCAGCATCATCGTGCTCGGCAGCGAGGCGACCGGGATCACCCGCCAACTGGAGAGAGTCGCCGACCGCACGGTCTCGATCCCCGGAACGGGAGCGGTGGAAAGCCTGAATGTGGCGGTTGCCTGCGGTGTGCTGCTGGCGGAAGCCTGCCGCGAACGGCCGACGCCAGTGCGGTCGAAACCGAGCCGGCCACGCGGACGGTGAGGTCGCCTTGCCCGACACCGGCTCTCACTACGGGGTAGGGTTGAGAAAACCCACTTTTCCTGAGGATCGTCGCGATGCGCTACCGTTGCTCCGGCCCTACAACCGCTCTCTTCCTTCTGGTCGGCATGATCGCCCCCGTGACGAGCCTGGCCCCTCTGTCCCAGGCCGACGAACCTGCTGCAGACACTGTGGCTTCTGAGACCGTCGATCCGATTCCCGTCGAGGCGGACAGAGGGCTGCTGAGCCTCGACACCTCCTACCGCTACGACCCTGTCAGCCGCCAGCTCTGGCCGATTCCAGAGGCGTCGATGAAGGTCGGCTGCGTCTACATGACCTACGCCGGCGATCTGCAGTCCTGGACCTGGAGCCAGTGGATGGGCGACGACGGCTTCCGCTACGCAATGGGCGTTGGATCAATCCAGCCAGCAGACAACTTTCATCTCACGATCAGCGAAGCCGAAGGACGGCAGGTGATCGAAGAACGGTATCCAGAACTCGCTCGCAAACTGGAGATTCAAGGCGCCACAGCTGTTCTCCGGCTTGATGAAGACGGCAGCTGGCGGCTGAACCCCAACTCCTGCGGAGCTCGCGTCTATGATGAGCGAACTGGCCAGCGGTGGGAGTGGCACGGCAGCCGCCCGCTCGGCGTGGTGCATCTCGGCGGCAACAGCTGGCGGTATGAAAACGACCGCTACGTGCCCGCGTTCCGCTAAGGCTGTCGGCCTACATTGAGGCTGATCAGAGTGGAGTCGTTGCGAAGGTAGAGCCGGCCGTCAGCGAGAGCAGGCAGCGCTCGCAGCGTTCCTTGCAGCGGCGTTGCCGTTGCCAAGACGGTCAGTTTCTCTGCATCTGGGCGGATCAGCTGGAGCCGCCCATCAGTCCCCACAGCGAGCAGTTTTCCATCGGCCGCCACGAGCGTGCCGTAACTCGGCTGCGGCTCTCGCCAGCGTTCTTTGCCGGTGCTGGCATCAAGACAGACCAGGCTCGCCGGCGGCACATCTTCACGACCGTCGAAGGCAAACAGGGTTGCACCGAGCGCCACCGGGGTGGCGTACTGCGTGGCGAGCGATGCCGTACCTTCCCAACGTGGGCGAAAGCCAGTGGCATCAAACGGACCACACTGCGAGCCCACCCCGTATGAGGCTGTGATCAACAGCGAGGTCTCGCCGCTGGCATCTGTCATCACCAGTGGGCTGGACGCATTCACCGTCGGCCCACGCATCCCGAAGGGCACCTCCCATCGCACCGCACCGGTGGCTGCATCGAGCAGCAGGCAGCGGTAGCGGGTGATCATCACCACATCAGGCAGGCGATCGGTCGCTGACGTCGGCACTGC
>Ga0075477_10001105_pt1 | contig 12586 bp, 10 predicted proteins | sample DEB08_DNA_FD_76338 | JGI IMG/M metagenome (GOLD analysis project Ga0075477, IMG submission 76338) | Aqueous microbial communities from the Delaware River and Bay under freshwater to marine salinity gradient to study organic matter... | ecosystem: Environmental > Aquatic > Marine > Coastal ...
CCGCCCGCATCATCACGGCGCTCGGTTTGCCGACGCTGAATGCTTTTCTGCCGGTGGCGGTTTCAATCATCGCGACGAGTGCACCGCAGCCGGGCCTGAGGCCATCCTGCGTGGGGCAGGTTGGGTCCAGGTTGGTGGCAATCAGTTTCGCTCCGCTGAGCACCATGCGAATGGCCCGCTCCATCATCTCGTAGGTGACTGCGCGGCCTTCCCCAATCACGACGTAGTCAGGGTCATGGTCGACGACGGAGTATCCGTTTTCGTGGAGCGCATTGAGCAGGCCACCTTCCCCAATCACGAACGCCGTTCCCCCCGGCTTTTGGCTGGCGAGAAATCGGGCGGTCGCCATCGCGCAGGTGAAAATATGCTTCTCTTCAACGGTGATCCCGAGCCGGTGCAGCTTGGTCACCACATCTCGGCGGGTCCGCTGGCTGTTATTGGTCAGGAAGAAGAAGGGGAGATCGAGATCGAGGAGATCGGTGATGAATCGCTCAGCTCCCGGGATCAGCTGGTTGCCGCGGTAAACGACCCCATCCATGTCGATGAGAAAGCCGTGCGGTGCTGAGGAAGGGATGATGACCGAATCGGGGGCGTAGGCGGGCATGGAAACACTCCGAGAGGAAGGTCCGTCATAGGTGGAAGGCAGATGCCCGTGGGGAGACCCTCTCAAAAGGGCATGAGCATCTGGCACGGAGCCGCCAAACGTGCGGGCGGAGTATGGCAGAGTGGCAGTTCAGGCGCCAACGTGTGGTGCTGGAAACAATCCGGTGCGATATGCTGACGCTGGCTCGTTCCAAATGACGGAGAGGCAGTATGGCAAGGCAACCTGGAAACCGGTCGCGTTGGGCTGCGTGGATGGCTGGCGTGCTGGCCCTCGCGGTGCTGTGTGGGATCGTCGCCTGGCAGTTTGGCTGGTTCGAACGCCCGGAAGACCCGCGGGTGATCGAGATCGGCGACATGATGCAGGGCATGCTCGAGCGGGAGCGGGAGCGGCAGGGGCCGGGAAACTTCTTGACCGCCGTTGAGCGAGTCGCAGGGATCGGGGCGATCGCTCTGAAGGTCAGCACGCTGCCGGAAAACCTCCGTCCCCGAGTGATGGAACTCGGCTTCGATGTGATGATGCAGCACATGGGTGACCGAGCAGACCTGTACTTTGCGTTGAAGACTGCTGAGGAACGGCAGAAGTTTCTTGACCAAGAACTCAGTCAGATGGACTTCATGCGATCGGCTTTTCAGGCGTCCGGCAGGCCAACGGGTGAGCGTGACGGCCGTCCTCGTGGCCCGGGTGGCATGCGGGGTGGTGAGCCTCCAGACAACCGGTTTCTGAAGTTTGTGCTCGACCGCACAACGCCTACGGAGCGGGCTCGCCTGGAGGAGTTCATCTCCATGATCGAGCGGCGGATGGATGCGACTGGGCGATCACGACGGTAGGCTGTTGGCCTAACTAGAAATCCGTCGAGCCCCGAGATGGTGGTTCGAGTTTGTGAGGGAGGAACTCATGCTGCGCGTTGTGGTGCGTTGTCTCGTGTGTCTGCTGGTGGCTGTGGTGGCTGTCTCGTCGTGTGAAAGGGCAACGGCGGAAGTGCCACCGACGTCGGAACTCTCGCCGATCTTCAGCGGCACTGATCTTTCAGGCTGGCATACCAAAGAGCCGCAGTACTGGACGGTGGCGAATGGCGTGCTGACAGGCCTGAACGACGAAGAGAAGAAGGGCTCGATGCTCTACACCGACGCGTCGTATGGAGACGTGATCTTCGAGTGCGAGGTGCGGTTTTCCGGTGAGATCGATAGCGGCGTGATGATGCGAAAGCCTGAGGTGCAGGTTCAGATCGGGGTCTCCCGAAGCCTCAAACGCGATATGACCTGCTCGTTTTACGTGGGGGGCTATCCGGAGGAAGCCCAGGCGAAGCGAGCTGGCGAGCTTCTCAAGGAAGGCGACTGGAATCGGCTGCGTGTGCAGGCCAAGGGAAACACCTTCACGGTCTGGCTCAATGGCGAGCAGGTCTCAAGCTACACCAACGACAAGTATGCCGAGGCAGGGCCAATCGGCCTGCAGATTCACGGCGGATTGGTGATGAAGGTTGAGTATCGCGACATCCGCGCGATGGAACTCAACTAGGTCTGCAAAGCCATACTCACACAATACCGGTCATCGTGCCTGTGCTGCTGGCAAAGCGGTCGATCTCCATGCCCTGTTCCTGCAAGAGGCTGACGAACAGGTTGGTCAGCGGATAGTTGTTTCGCTCATCAAAGGCGAGATGCTGACCGTGGCGGAAGCGACCGCCGGCAAGCAGCACAGGCATGTTGCGGTTGTCGTGGTTGGAGGCGTTGCCAAGGTTGCTCGTGAGCAGCACGGAGGTGCTGTCGAGCAGGCTCGAGCCGTTGTCGTCAGTGGCGGCGAGGTCACGGAGGAACGATCCCCAGGCGCTGATGATCGCCTTCTCTACGATCGCCAGCTGGGCGATCTTGTCCTCGTCGAGGCCATGATGGCTGAGGTTGTGATAGCCGTCGTCGACGCCCGGAAGCGGGATTACGCCGCCACCCGTGCCGAGGTGGTAGGTGATGTAACGGGTAGAGTCGGTCTGCAGAGCAAGCCGTACCATCTCGCTCATCAGTCGCTGCCGGCCAATGAAATCGTTCGGATCGCTGATGTCGATCGGCTTTGGAAAATCAACGCGAGGCTTCGGCCGGCGGGCCCACTCGGCGGATTCCTGCAATCGCCGCTCAAGCTCGCGGACGCTGGTCTCATATGAGTCGAGGCGATCACGGTCGCCAGCACCGAGTTCACGACGCAGCCGGCGAGCATCGTCTGCCACCAGGTCCATGATGCTGCGACCCTCAAGCAGACGCTGAGCTTGACGGGCCTGTTCGGCAGGAGAGTCGTCAACAAACAGCTGCATGTAGAGCTGGCTGGGCGATGACTCCGCCGCGATCATGCTGCCTTGCTCGGTGTATGACGGGCTGTTGCTACCGCTACTGGAGAGCACGAGAGAGGGGAAGCGGGTGTGACTGCCGAGATGCTTCGCCATGAACTGGTCGAGCGAGATGGAGTTCTTTCCTCGCCCCACCGGTGCTGCGGTGTTCGCCGAGAGGATGCTGGCCTCGGCCCGGTGGCCGCCGGTCACGCCAGGGTGTGAACTGCCCGAGATCACCGTAAAGCGGTCACGGATATCCTGCAGAGGCTCAAGGTAGCTGCTTGGCGTGTAGTCTCGTCCGGCGTTGGCGGGGTTCAGGTTGGGACCATGCAGGCCGAGCCCGAGCGTCATGGCAACAAATCGCCGTGGCGCGGCTTCTGCTTCACCACCGTTGGCCGCCCGCTGCATGGCGGTCATCCAGGGCAGTGCCAGCGCCACACCTGCTCCGCGAAGAACCGTGCGACGATGCATGCGACGGCCGAGGGTGATGTTGAAGGGGGCGGCCATAGGGCTGTCCTGGGTGTTTGGGATGCAATGCTTTTAAGAGGCACTGAGTTTGCTTTTGAAACGCTACTTTATGCGAAACGGACGGCTGACTGCGACCTCGGCCACCAGTGAGCGGAAGCCGAAGCCGTGGCCGCTGACTGCTCCAGCGATGTCATCAAGGTCTTGTCGGTCGGCGTAGGTAACTGGAGCCCCAGTGCTATACGTCAGCAGGCGGGCTGCCACGCCCTTGGTGAGTCCTCGCGGATCGTCGGCGAGGAGACGCACCAGGCCTGCGACGTCTGCAAAGCCGCGTCCATCGTCGAGTTCGTAGCTGGCGTCGATCACGGTTCCGTCGGTGCGGTTTCCGTTTTGCACCACGGGATACTCTTCACGCCATCGGCCGGTCGGGTCGTAGTTCTCCAAGGCGTAGCCTGGAGGGTCAAACTTTGCGTGACAGGCAGCACACGAAACATCGGCACGGTGTTTGGCGAGCAGTTCACGAATGGTGGTCGCGCCGCGAATATCAGGTTCAACAGCCGGAACGTTCGCAGGGGGTGGCGGAACGTCGAGGCCCAGCAGCCGCTCCGAAACCCAGATGCCACGGAGAACCGGTGACGTGTTTGTTCCATTCGCGGTGACTTTGAGGATCGCGCCCTGGGTGAGCACACCACCACCGCGGTGGTTGTCTGCAGAAAGGAGCACGCGGCGCATCGCGTCTCCCTCCACGCCGTCGATGTCGTAGTAGCGAGCGAGGCGACTGTTGAGGAAGGTGGAGTCGGACTGCACGAGCTCCCGGATGTCCCGGTTCTCTCGCAGCATGGCAGCGAGATAGTTCTGGGTTTCGGCGAGCATCGACTGCTGGACCACCTGGTCAAAACTTCGAAACAGGCGGCGGTCTGGCTGTGTGAAGTCGATTTCCGAGAGGTCGAGCCATTCATTCGCGAGGTCTTCAACAAACTGGCGGCCACGTTCGTCGGCAAGCATGCGATCGACCTCGCGACGAATCGTCGCTGGATCGCGGAGCCGGCCCTCAGCGGCGAGGTGCATCAGGGCCTCATCCGGCATGGAGTTCCAGAGGAAGTAGCTCAGCCGAGAGGCGATCGCGAAGTCGTCGAGTTCGCCTGGAGTCTCCTGCAGGTAGAGGAATCTCGGTGAGCAGAGGATCGCCCGGTAGCCACTCCGCACGGAGTCGAGGAACGAACTCCCGCTGGCTCGCTTGGCGTTCGCGAGCTGAACATAGGCCGCCACGTCGTCGTCGCTGACCGGTCTGCGGAAGCTGCGGCTGGCAAATCGCTCGATCAGTCGGGCGAGAGCGGCGTCCGAGGTCTCTGCAGCCAGCGCAGGGGTGGGCTCGGAGGAGAGTGGGAGGTCGGCGAAGAGCCGCTGTCGCACCGTGTCGTCGCTGCCCGCGCGATGAATCCGCTCCATCAGCACTTCATGCAGGGCAACGCCGCAGACGTTCTGCGGGGCACCTTCGCCGGTGCCGATCTGGCCACCCGCAAACCGGGCCTGCTTGAGTGTGGTGTCGGCAGGCCGGATCTCCAGCATGTGCCCTGCGGGAAGCCATGTCTCGAAGGTCCACTCGCCCGGCTCGGCGGTGGCCTCAAAAGCGGTGGCCCATTCCAACAGCGGGGCACTGGAGACGCACATGCCGGTTCGCACGGAGCACCACACCCCGTGGTCTTCAGGCACGTTGACCGCCGATGCCTTCACCGTAAAGCGATACCAGCCAGACTCGCTGGCGCGGGTGGCGGGCAGTCGGCCGTAGTAGATCACACCGCCGTTCCAGGTGACGGCTTTGCCGTCGATCAGTTCCGGCTCGCGGCAGCGGCGATTCGGATCTTGTCGACAGAGCTCCTCAGGCAGCAGCAGGCGGCTCCACTCGTCGGTGGGCGTGGTCGCACGGCGAAAGGCTTCGTCGAGCGCGATGTCGATGAGCTCGAGGTGGTCTTGGAGCTGAAAGTGGCTCATCGACTGACCGGACGAGACGGTCGTGAAGCCATTTGTGCGGGGCTCATCAGGCAGCAGACTCGCCAGCGGAATGTCGATGCCGAGGAGGTCGTGAATGGTTCGCTCGAGCTGCAGATGGGTGAGTCGACGGCCCTGGACACGGCCACTCTCTCGCCACTGCTGCTCCTGAAGACGGCGGAGCCAGGTGCCAGCGGCGTCTACAAACTCCTCGCGGACACGGGCCGGGAGCTCCTCTGCATCCGCTGGGGGCATCTCGCCATCGTGCACGCGATCGATCACGCGGATCCAGCTAGTGAGGTCGGCGGGCGTGGCCAATGGACTCCCCAGCGACGTCAGGTCGAGGCCCGCTTCGGCCGCATCACCCTCATGGCAGGCGAGGCAGCTGGTGTTCAAAAGCTGAGCAACAGCCTGGGGAGGGGACGCGGGGAGATCGTCGGCGACCGCAGCCGCTGCAGAAGAGATGCCGATCAGCCCCACGGCAGACGCGACCCTGAGGCAGCACGCCTGCCACGTTCGATTGCCATCGCAAGCACCCACGTCTATACCCGTTTCTCCGCCACGAAAACCGCTTTCTCGCGACGAGAAAACCGCCTTCTCTATTTTAGAAGGTGGTGACGGGCGGTGCAGGGGCAGCTTCTGTGGTGCTGGAATACGCATCAAGAGCCTGGCGAGCCTCGGCGTTGTCGGGATCGACCTGTAACACGCTCCTGAGCCACATCAGGCCATCGTCGATGCGTCCCTCGGCGAGGAAAATATCTGCGAGCTGAAGGCGAAACGTGGGATTTGCCGGCTGCTCCTCGACGCGGCGACGGAGGTGCTCGGTTCGCTGGATCTGTTCACTGAGCCGGACGGCCTTTCGAAAGGCCGTCTGGGCCTCGTCTGGCGTGCCCAGGGCCACTCGCGCCCAGCCGAGTGCATGCCAGGCCTGCATGTCACTGGGGTTGAGCTCCACAGCACGCGCAAGCTGCACGGCCGCGGTCTGGTGGTCACCACGCCGAGCTGCCAGACGGCCAGCGGCTGAGAGGGCTGCCGGGTCTTCTGGGAAGCGGGCCAGCAGCTGGGCGTAGACCCTTGTGGCGGCATCAAGATCGCGGAGAGATTCGTAGCAGCCTGCGAGCCCACGCAAGACCCCCACGTCGTCTTGATCACACCGTTCGTACTCAGTAACCGCTTCACGGTAGTGGTGATCCGATCGCAGCGCATCGGCAAGATGACGCCGGGCCTGTTGCTGATCGATGAGGCCTTTCTCAACCGCACTGGCAAAGGCGGTCGCAGCTGCAGGCCAGTTTCGCCGATGCTCGTCGATCAGGCCGAGGTAGTAGTCGGGCATCGGATCGTCTGGGTAGTCGCTCTGCCAGCCATCGAGAAAGAGTTCCGCTTCGCCGAGCTGCATCGTGGTCAGGCAGCCTCGTACCACTGCTTGGTAGATCTCCAGCGTGTCATCGCCGGGGGCGGCGAGCAGTTCGGACACCTCCGCTGAGCTCACCGAAAGCTGTCCTTGCTGTGCGAGCATCAGGATCTGCTCACGCTCGAGTGCCTCGGGTGGGCTACCGAGGTTGGCCGCCAGGGTCAGGCTTTGCCGAAAGGCACGGAGCTGTCCCATCCGGCGGTGGTAGCGGGCTTTGAGCAACGCACGCTCAGCGGAGCCGGGATGAGTCTCGGCAGCGTCGTTGAGCAGGCGTGCGGCGGTGGGCAGGTCGTGAACAGCCAACGCGTCGCGGATCGGGGTGAGGGCATCGTACGACGACCAGTTCAGGCTGACTGTGGCACCGACAGCCATTCCGATCACCACACCGAGTGCTGCGAGCAGAAACCGTCGGCGGGAGCGGGGAGTAGCCATAGCGGGCTCGTTAGCGGCTTTGGTTGGTCCAGACACGCACCGATGCCGCTGTCGGCTCGATCGCCGTGTCGTCAAAGCAGCCGTTGCCCACGAAGAGGTCTGGAAGGCCGTCGCTGTTGTGGTCGTGCAGCGTGAGATAGGGGTGCCGAAGGTCGCCGGTTTCGAGCACCTCGGTGCGAAAGATGCCCGGCTCCGTCTGCTCAAGCCAGAGCAGCGATGCGAGGCTTTGCACGACGGTGGCGTCCGCTTCTGGCTCAGCGAGTGCGGAGGCAACCAGATCGAGATCACCGTCGCCGTCGAGATCAGCGGCGGCGGCTGCATACGCACCGGGCATATGGGCAACGTGATGCTCAACAAACTCAAACCCGCCACGATTCTCGAGCCAGCGGATGCCGTGGTAGGGCTTCAGCAGGGCGTTGTCGTAGGCGTCGCCGTTGGTGAGTAGCAGATCGTCGTCGCCGTCGTGATCGAGGTCGATCAGCTGCATGCTTGAGTGACCCCAGGCTGGGTGTGGTGCTCGGAAAAGGTCGCGGCTCTCGGTCCAGCCTGCGGCCCCACGGTGGTAGACGCGAACAGCCTCGTGTTCCTGTGCGTAGAGGGCGACGAGTTCCAGTTGGCCGTCTCCATCGAGGTCAGCGGGCTCCACCCGACTCGCACCGTGGAGGCCATCGATTTCGATCCGCCGAAACGACGGTGGCCCGTCGGGGCCGGCAGTATTTTCATCGGCGGTGTTTTCATAGAGCAGGAGATGGCCGGTCTGCCGCCAGCCAAACTCAGCGACGGCGAGGTCGATGTCGCCATCGCTGTCAATGTCGACCGGCTGCACATCAGCCACGCGGCCTAGGCCGTCCGCCAACACCACCGGGTCAAAACGTCCGTCTGCAGCCTGCCTTAGCCAGACGACTTGGCCGAGAAGATGATCCATGGCCATCGATGAGCCGAGCACAGCCACGACGAGGTCCATCCGGCCGTCGGCGTCGAGATCGACCGCTTCGGCGCGAGCCGGACTTGGCAGGCTGGCGATCTGTTGCGGCTGCCACTCGTCGGAATCGGCGGAGCCCGCCCAGACGCCTCCATTTCGCATGTCGCAGAGGATCAGTTCGGGGCCCTCTGCGGGGAGGAGATCGGCGACCAGCAGGTTCGACACAAAGGGCACGGCTGCAGGGGCCGGCAGGGAGAGGCCCGCCTCAGGCTGAAAATGCGGCGTTGCGGCGGCAGCCACTGCAGTGGGCTCGGGAAGGCGGACGGGCGCGTTGGCCACATACCAGTCGACGACTGCCTCGACGTCGACGTCACCAGGAAGATTCGTCGCGAAGCCACCGAGCCCCGCCATCTGCCAGATTGTGGCCGGCCAGGCCGACTGAGGGAGAATAGCTGGCTCTGGCAGGCGATGGCAGTGGGTGCAGAGCTTCTCGGTTGGCAGGGTGTCTGTCGCAGATGCCGGACGCTGCATGCACAGGCACAACACACTCAAGACCACGGCAACAGCACTGCATGCTGGGACTCCGCAAGACTTCTGCGAGGTACCCACACGGCACCGCGAGGTGCCATCGGAGTGAGCAGAAGAAGCAGAGAGAAGAGGTGCCACGGTGTGTGAGTCCCGTGAGGGCCGCATGCAAAACTGCAGAATGAAGGCAGCCGCAGGCCGCTGCCGGCCTGTGGTTTGTGATGACGGCTCGAAAGCCCGCAGCAGACGGGCCCGCAGCAGACGGGGCAGTGCACAGACGCACCGCCCCGTCTCGCGGAAGCGATCTCTAGTTTTCGCCGATCGCCATCTCGCCGGCCTCTTCCTCTTCGGTCAGCTCGATATCGCCTTCACTCGTGTCGGAGTCGGCGGGATCGATTTCTGGTGTGCTTTCGCAGCCAACAGCGGCGAGGGTCAGGGCGAGAAGGGGAGCGAACAGAAAGAAAGACCAAGTCTTCTTCATGGGAATGCCTTTCGGGGAAACATGACCGCGAACACCGCCGCGATGCACAGGAACAAAAACGTCATCGAGGCCGAACAGCCCGAAGCCAAGACATGGCCGGTCTGAAAGCCGAAGGCAGAGGCCCGTAGGCTCCTGCCTCACCTCGACTCGATTCTAGCAGATCGCACGCCGAGTGGGCATCGGGTGGCCCTTTTTGCCACTGAACGAACTTCTCTGGCGTCGCGTCTGAAGAGTCACGATCGGAATGAGTCTGCAGCCGTTAGCGATCAAACGACACGCTGTTGCCATCGTCTTTACAGCCAAGATCTCGCCAGATCACCCAGTCAATCGCGTCCTGGACTGCGTGCACCGAGCCGTCGACGGCAACGCACTGCACAAGCCCGTCGCGAACGAGCTGAAAAAAAGGTAGAGACTCCCGGGAGTCTCTACCTGGTTGTGTTGAGTTCAGCGGTGAGTGTGCTTGAGGCAGATCTGCCTTAAGCACACGGAAACTGCTGTGCTCGCCTCAGGGGGCGTGGTATCCCACAGCCCCCGTGAGGCGGCAAGCATCGTTTCACGTGACCAGAGGTCGGCCTACCGATCGAAAGACGCTGGTTCAGCGTCATCCTTGCAGCCGAGATTCTTCCAGATAAACCAGTCGATGGAGTCCTGCACAGAATGAACCGAACCATCAACCGCGACACACTGGACGAGGCCAGGGTGCTTACTTCGCGATGCGAAGCCAACGTCATTGGAGTTGGCGGAGCAGTCGTAGAGCCTCGAGTTCGGCGTCATAACAGTGCTGAAGAAGATGTGGTTTGGCATGTAGCCCTCAAACCAACTCGCTCCAGTCTGACGCCGGCCATTTGTCGCCGGGTTTCCGCTGGTCGGGCAGCCATTGTCCGTTGCCGTTGCATTGCCCAGCGTTCCCCACGTTCTGTAGGCCGAGTTCACCTGCCGATGCGGGAAGCCGATGACCACCTCGCTGGCGAGAAGTGTCTTTGACGTGCCATCTGATGCACTGGCCATTGTGTGCTTCCCTGGATCAACGTTCGTGTAGCGATGGCTTGTGAACATGCCCTTGCTCAGGTTGTTACGGATGTTTGACCCAACCTGCAGGGTGTCACCAGCGCTCCCGACGTAGTTGGTCTGGCCTGATCCAAACCGGTTGGTGTCAGGGACACCACCGCGGACCTTCGCTCCATTCGGGGCTACCCAGGCAACTTTGCCCTGACCACCGTCTGATGGACAGCGATACGCAGCCACCTTTGACCTCCGAGCGGTAATGTTCTGGCCACCCCAGCCGGGAATCTGACGTTCGAAATCAATCGTGTCGTGGAGCGCGGACTCCTCCATGTGAGGCAGGATTCGGGCAAGCCAGCCAATATTCTGAGAGTTCCAGGGAGCTGCGGGATTGCCTGGCCACTTTGGTGCGTTTGCAGCACGATTACTACGGATTCGCCCTTCTGGAAACTGGTTTCGTGCATCGTGAAAGACCTGAGTTGCGAGTCCAATCTGCTTGAGATTGTTGGCACAGCTCGACCGACGGGCCGCTTCACGAGCGGACTGAACAGCGGGCAGAAGCAGCCCGACCAAGACGCCAATGATGGCAATAACAACGAGAAGCTCCACGAGCGTGAAGCCAGAACGACGTTTCATGACGCAACCTCCAAAAGTGGTTTGCAGTGAAGATGGAAATCTCTGAGGAAAGAAAAGAGGAAACCACGAAATGCGGCTGACGGGAAATCGCGGAGAAAACCCGAAGGCAGCAGGAAAAATCTGAAGTGTGGCAGCGTTGTGGATCTGCCCCCGCAGATCACCGCCAACTCCAACCCCTTCCTCCAGCCTGCGAGAATGCGGCGGAGGCGTCAACCCCTGTGTGTGGGGCGACATTGGGCGTGCCGCAAAATCGGCAGCCCAGAAAACGCTTAAAAGAGCGTTTTTGAGGCGTTTTCTCCCCCGTGAGGAGTCGACTGCACGAGGAGCGAAAACACGTTTTTTTGTGTCGGGTGTGGCCTTGGGAGGCTGGCGGACCAGCCTCCCAAGGGACACAGCCTGAGATTATCGATCGAAACTGGCGGGTTCGGCGTCGTCCTTGCAGCCGAGGTAACGCCACACGGCCCAGTCGATTGAGTCCTGCACCGAGTGCACCGAACCATCAACGGCCACGCACTGCACGAGCCCTGGATGCTTGCTTCGCGAAGCGACCGCCAGGTCGTTGGAGTTGGCGGTGCAGTCGAAGAGCCTGGAGTTGGGCGTCATCATCGTGCTGAAGGCGATGTGCTGGGCAAAGTAGCCTTCAAACCAGCTCGCCCCAATCTGCTGACGCCCATTCGTGGCAGGCGTGCCCGAAGTGGGGCAGCCGTTGTTGGTCGGGCTGGCATTGGTAAGGCTAGCGAAGGTCCGTAGCGACGAGTTTGTTGCCAGGAACGGATGCCCGATCACGACTTCGCTCGCCCAGATCGTCTTGGAGGTGCCGTCTGTGCAGCTCGCCATGTCGACCTTGCCAGGACCGGCCGGCTCGCTCTGCCGATAGCGATGGCTGAAGACCACGCCACGGCTGAGGTTGTCACGAGCCCGCGTGCCGAGCTGAAACGAATCGCCAGCGTTGGCAACGTAGTTCGTTTGGCCCTGCCCGAAACGATTGATATCAGGCACACCGCCACGAACCTTGGCACCATTGGGAGCCACCCAGGCCACCTTGCCCTGCCCGCCGTCGGAGGGGCAACGGTAGGCGGCAACCTTGGACCGCTGCGCGATGCCGTTGCCGGTCGCCGCTCCACCCCAGCCAGGGTTCTGGTCAAAGTTGATGCCCGAGTAGAGAGCCGTCTCTTCCATGTAGGGAAGAATGCGGGCCATCCAGCCGATGTTCATGCTGTTCCAAGGAGCACCGGAGTTGCCCAGCGGCGTTCCGCTTGTCTTGTCACTGCGGCGGCGACCTTCGGGAAACATGTTCCTGGTGTCGTGATAGTTCTGAACAGCCAACCCAATCTGCTTGAGGTTGTTGGAGCAGCTTGAGCGGCGGGCGGCTTCGCGTGCGGACTGCACCGCAGGCAGAAGAAGCCCGACTAACACACCAATGATGGCAATCACAACGAGAAGCTCCACGAGCGTGAAGCCTGAGCGGCGTTTCATAACGTAACCTCCGAAATGGAATTACTTAGAAGATGGATATCTCCGAAGAAATCAAAAAAGAAAGGGACACAAAATAGGCCCAGAAGAGGCTGGCGTAGAGCCAACCTCTCCTAGGCACAAACACAAAAAGTTCTGTTGACTACCTGTCAAAGCTGGCTGCCTCGCCGTCGTCCTTGCAGCCGAGGTTCTTCCAGACAAACCAGTCGATGGAGTCCTGCACGCTGTGCACCGAGCCGTCGATGGCCACGAGGTTGACAAGCCCTGGATGCTTGCTGCGTGAAGCCACTGCCAGGTCGTTGGAGTTGCCGGCACAGTCAAAGAGCTTTGAGTTG
>Ga0075477_10001128_pt1 | contig 12478 bp, 13 predicted proteins | sample DEB08_DNA_FD_76338 | JGI IMG/M metagenome (GOLD analysis project Ga0075477, IMG submission 76338) | Aqueous microbial communities from the Delaware River and Bay under freshwater to marine salinity gradient to study organic matter... | ecosystem: Environmental > Aquatic > Marine > Coastal ...
TAAAGATAGCGGCTACGTATTCCCCGGTCACGGAGGTTTACTGGATCGCCTGGACTCGCTCCTGTTCGTACTGCCCGCATGTTACTTTATTTTTAGCCTATTTGTAACGAATTAATGCCATGAACAATACGCACGAAATCGATTTCGAAATTAGTGGAGAAGAAATGCAATGCGTTTCCATTGAATTGGACCCCAGAGAGACGGTGGTAGCAGAACCGGGCGCACTTCTTTACATGGACGGTGAAATTGAGATGGACACTATTTTTGGCGATGGGAGCCGTTCTGGGGGTATATTGGATTCGCTATTCTCTGCAGGGAAACGGTTTTTAACCGGCGAGAGTCTTTTTATGACTTCGTACACCAATATGGGATTGGGCAAAGCAAAGGTTCACTTCGCCGCTCCATTTCCAGGTAAAATTATCCCATTGGATTTGAATGAATACGACGGTAAAGTTATTTGCCAGAAGGATGCGTTTTTGTGCACAGCCAAGGGAAATTCCATCGGCATCGAATTGCAGCGCAAGATTTCAGTTGGGCTTTTCGGTGGTGAGGGTTTTATTATGCAGAAAATTGAGGGTGATGGGCTCGCATTCTTGCACACGGGAGGAACCGTTGTAGAGCGGATGTTGAAACCGGGCGAGCGAATTCAGGTGGATACGGGTTGTCTCGTAGGATTTACCCAAACCATCGATTACTCCATCCGGTCGGTAAAAGGGATTAAAAATGCATTTCTCGGTGGCGAGGGATTGTTCCTTGCCGAACTCACTGGGCCGGGTAAAGTTTGGATTCAGAGTTTACCTTTTAGCCGCTTGGCCCACCGAATTGTCTCCAGCGTACCTCGCACAGGTGGAAAAAGTAGAGGTGAGGGAAGTATTTTAGGGGGTATTGGTGATCTTTTAGATGGCGATAATCGTTTCTAAAGAACAAATCCAAGAAAATTTTCACTTATGAAACGTATCGAGTCGTTAATCGCAAGTCTTGAACCGTTCCGCAAACCCCTTGAAATCCATCCGCTTTATACCCGAATGAATTCATCAGAGGATTTGAGGATCTTCATGGAGCATCACGTCTTTGCCGTTTGGGACTTTATGTCCATGTTAAAAGCGCTGCAAAATGCACTTACCTGCACCACTACTCCTTGGGTTCCCAAGGGATCGGGAAGGGTGCGTTACCTCATCAACGAAATTGTTACAGGCGAAGAGTCAGACGAAAATCATGAGGGGGAACGAATGAGTCATTTCGAAATGTATCTTTCGGCAATGCGGGAAGTGGGTGCGTCTACCGATGCCATATTGTCCTTGCTCAAAAATTTACAATCGGGAGATACTGTAGAGGAATGCATCGTGCGGGTTGAGCCCGCGTCTGTCCGTGAATTTTTAAGCTATACTTTCCACTTGGTTCGAGAGGGCAAAGCGCATAAAATTGCTTCTGCATTCACGTTCGGGAGAGAAGATCTTATTCCGGAAATGTTTATTGGAATTCTCGCGGATTTAAAGGGTCAAGAAGGACTTCAAGCAGAACAGTTGCTGTATTATCTTCAGAGGCATATTGAGATTGATGGTGATGAGCACGGGCACTTATCCATTGAGATGGTGGAGTTGCTCTGTGGGGACGATGAAGAAAAATGGAAAGAAGCAGAGGAAACGGCACAAAAAGCACTGGTTATGCGCAAAAAACTATGGGATGGTGTGGTGGAATCCATCAACATGCCCTATGAACTACATGAAATAAACACATGACTAAATCAGGAGTTTCAGCAGCCGATGCGGTATCGATTATAAAGTCGAGAGATCGCGTATTTATTCATAGTGTGGCCGCTGCGCCAGCTGAACTCATCAAGGCCATGACGGATCGAGCCTCTGAGCTCAGGGATGTCGAAATCGTTCAACTGCACACCGAAGGAGACGCTCCCTATGCCCTGCCCGAATACCGAAATAGTTTTATTGTAAACAATTTATTCATTGGACCGAATGTGCGGGGATCGCTACATGGTGGAAGGAGCAGTTATATTCCCATATTCTTAAGCGAAGTTCCGCAACTATTCCGTCGGGGTATTCTTCCGATTGATGTGGCTCTACTTCAGGTATCTCCCCCGGATCAGCACGGATTTTGCAGTTTGGGCACATCGGTAGATGCCTCTTTGGCTGCAGCTCAAACGGCGAAATTAGTGGTGGCGGAAATCAACCCGAATATGCCCCGAACGCATGGCGATGGAATGCTCCATATGAGTAAATTCCATGCAATGGTTCATGTGAACTATCCCCTTCCTGAACACCCAGTTAAATCATCGAATAGTATTGAGAAGGCAATTGGAAAGCATATCGCTGGTCTTGTAGAGGATGAAAGCACCTTACAAATGGGGATTGGAGCTATTCCAAACGCCGTGTTAGCCGAATTGGAAAACCATAAAAACCTGGGAATCCACACCGAAATGTTTAGTGATGGTATTATTCCTTTAGTGGAAAAAGGGGTGATAACGGGAACGCACAAAGGGGTGCGAAAAGGTAAAATTGTTAGCGGATTCTGTATGGGGTCAAAGGCATTGTATGATTTTATTGATGACAATCCCATGATTGAAATGCGAGATATTGCCTATGTGAATGACGTTGCCAATATTCGAAAGAACCCAAAAATGGTGAGTATCAACAGCGCTATTGAGGTGGATTTAACTGGTCAGGTTTGTGCAGATTCCATTGGAACCCGATTGTATAGTGGGGTTGGAGGGCAGATGGATTTCATCCGAGGGGCAAGCCTTAGTGAAGGGGGAAAACCTTTCATTGCCTTGCCGAGTACAACGAAGTCGGGTGAGAGCAGAATTGTAAGTTTCTTAAAGCGCGGTGCAGGAGTGGTGACTACTCGAGCACACGTTCATTACATCGCTACAGAATACGGTGTGGCCGACTTGTACGGCAAGAATATTGAACAACGTGCAAAGGCTTTAATCCAAATTGCTCACCCCGACCATCGAGAGGAGTTGGAAAAGGGATACCGCGAAATTTGCCATTAATTAAAAGGTAGATTAAGCGGGATCTAAACCCTGGTAGGTTCGGTATTCATTAAAGTTTTCTACGTGGCGCGATTTCACACTATCGAAGATATCGGGAATAGTTACCAAAATCCCAGTTTCCTCTACATTGCCAAACGCCTCATTTTTCGCGGTTCCAAAGACGCGCATGGTCTCTGAAATCCCCATGTAGGTATTGATGAGTGGCGGCACATTCTCGCCTCTTTCACGTATGAATTTATTGAGTACGGCAAAAGCTGCTTTATAATCCAATCCATCCCAGTGATGCATGTATTGTTGGATTTCATCCATAGCAATTAGGGGAATATGGGGGGTAACTAAGTGATCTGGGTCCGGAAAAAAGTGATGCATAAAACTCATGAGTATATTCCGAGAGGACCGGTCGTACTGAGGATACATGGTTACCTTTCCAAAAAAATAGCGCATATCCGGGTAGAGGGCAATGAGTGCTCCTAACCCATCCCAAAGATTATCAAGTGCAAACAACCCCTTGCGGGCCCGGTTGCGCTGCTGATAGTTGGGATGTACAAAAGATCGCCCGAGCTCTATGGTAAAAGGCATGTAATCGGTTACAAATGAAGAAGAGAGTTGAAACAGCCGTGAAGTGGGTGAGATTAAATTACCCTGTTCATCGCTTGCACCGTCTCGGCAAATAATTACCCGATATCCCGCCATGATTTCCTGCGCATCGGGATCCCAAACCACAAGCTGCATAAAGGGATGATCCGAGGTATCGTAGGCGTCTATATCCAGCTCTTTTCCCGTACCGCCTCCTGCAGCACGAAAAGTTTCCTCTCGCAGGCGACCAATTTCACGAAGGGTATGAGGGCATTGCGCTCCTGTGAAAAGAAAGAGGGAATTGCCCGCTTTGCGGGTCGTTCGTAGAAACACCTGTTCAGTTAACTCACTCCGAATTAATTCGGGGTCCACGGGATCAATAACTTTTGCAAATTCATTCATGACCACCTAGTTCATAAAGCTTTTCTCGCAGACTATCGCAAGTTTGCGCAACGGTTTGTTTCGAACTAAAGTACGTATACGGGATGGGTTTTCCTACAATTAGCTGAATGGGTTTACCCCTGCGCTTGAACATCTCATGCGGCAATAGAAGCATTTCCAAGTTTACAGCAATCCCCAGGCGCGTTCGCCAGCCAGCCACGCGGTAGAAAAGTTTGCTATTAGTTCCACTCACGTAGATGGGTACTACCGATCGCTTCGTTTCCATAGCCTTAGAGACAAAACTCTTTTTCCATGGCATATCGGTAACGGTTCCATCAACCTGCCTGGACACCATTCCCGACGGAAAAATGAGCACGGCCCCATCGCCTGAGTACGTCTCATCGATTCGCTTTAAATGCTCCCTGCTGTTCGCCCCAATCTTGTTTACGGGCACGAAGATGTTGTCGAGTTGATGGATGTTCATAAGGATGTCATTCACCAAAAAATACAGATCGCTCCTCACCTGTCCCACCGCGGAAATAAGTGCAATACCGTCCAGTCCTCCCAGAGGATGGTTGGAATAGAATATACAGCGCTCCACCGGAGGAATATTTTCAAGGCCTTGTACAGATACCTCTACCCCTAAGTATTTCAAGGCCGCCCGGGCAAATTCAATTCCCTTTAGGTGTCCAAATTGAGCCAAGCCTTCATTCACCTCTTGCTGGTGAATCAATCGCTCCAAAAGTCTCACGATCCAGCGGGGAATCCAGCGGTCGAGATCGGGGCGCTTCGCCTTCAATATAGCGCCCACATCTACGACTTTAGGTATGTTCAATTCTCCGTCCATATTCTGGGGGTGAATTTATTCAAAAATCGCCACATCGAGACTCCAAAAACCCTCTAAAAATTGGTATCTTTAGTCGTGTGAAAAGTGGGTTGAGCATATTTTTCGGGTTGATGTGGAGCATCTCTGCTCTCGCCCAATCTTCCTATTTTCCATCACCCAACCAATGGGACACCCTGTCCGCTCAAGAATTGAATTGGGATTCCAATATTTTACAAAATTTACATCACTGGCTGGATACTTCCGGAACGCGCGCATTCATCATTCTGGAAGATGGAAAAATTGCAAAAGAGTGGTACTTCAATGGTTTTACCGTGGACAGCTTGTGGTATTGGGCATCGGCCGGAAAGTCGCTTATGAGCACCCTTATTGGAATGGCCCAGGAGCGGGGCTATTTGAGTATCGATAGCAGCGCTCAACACTATTTGGGTATGGGATGGACACAGATGCCCGCAAATCAAGAGCGGAACATTACCGTCCGGCATCAACTGACCATGACCACTGGTCTAGACGACGGCGTGGCCAATCTGGATTGCACCGACCCCTCTTGCCTCACCTACTTAGCTGATGCAGGAACGCGATGGTCCTACCACAATGGGCCCTACACGTTACTGCACGATGTACTCCAAAATGCCACAGGCATGAATACCAATGCATTTATCCTGCAAAACCTGTTCCCAACAACGCGAATTTCAGGATTCTACTTACCCATAGACTCCTACCTTAAGGTGTTTTTTTCTACCGCGCGAGCTATGGCTAGGTTCGGATTGCTGGTGGCAAATAACGGCTATTGGGATGGTACAGCAGTACTGGGAGATACGGCATATTTTCAGGCGATGACCACACCGAGTCAATCCCACAATTTGGCGTACGGTTATCTATGGTGGTTAAACGGTCAGGGAAGTTATATGGTACCTTATATCCCTATGGTTTTTCCGGGATCACTCTTTAGCAATGCACCAGCAGATATGATTTGCGCTCTTGGAAAGGACGATCAAAAAATCTATGTGGTCCCGAGCAAGAATTGGGTGGTCATTCGCATGGGGGAAGCTGCAGGTGGATTTACGCCTGCGCTCTCGGGATTTGATCAAACCTTGTGGTACTGGCTAAATCAACTCGAAACAATTGGTGTTGATGAGGAAAACCAAGGGGAAGAAAGTATGCAATACCGCATTTGGCCACAGCCCGCTTCAGACGTACTGCACATTGAAACGAATGAACCTGCAACCATAATACTTTACAACGCTCAAGGGCAATGCTTAGAGAACCTCAACACGCCGCGCAATCTTCACGAGTTCAATACCGCCACATGGCCAGAAGGAATGTACGTGGTCCTTATTCGTACTGGTGCATTAACCCGCCGATTGAGCATAATGGTGTCTCACTGAGAAGTTGAATGATTTCCGAACAATTTAGGGGCAGTTAGCGTTTTTAGTGCATGTTTGGATTATTCAAAAAAGAAACCCCGGCTGAAAGACTGCAGAAAAAATATCGGAAGCTCCTAGAAGAAGCGCACCGAATTTCTACTGTAGATCGAAGAAAAAGCGATGAACTTCAGGCGGAAGCAGATAAAGTGCTTCGCGAAATTGAAGCCTTGGAAGCGCAATAAAATCGGATTATGGCTATTCAGAACGTAGCTTGGGCAACGGCCTACCTTCTCTTGTACCACGCCCTATTTCTATTGGGGTTCGATGAAATGGCAGCCATGCTGTTTGCATTTTCACCGGTAGTGATGGGATGGATGGTTTGGCGGGTTTTAAAAGACCCTTTCACGAGCGAAAAAACTTGGGAGAGGGGATACCTCTACTTGGATCAATCTGAATTTTAAGATCCAGGTTTTTGCTTGGCGTGCTCCACCGCTTTTACCATGGTTTGGAACATGGACTCAAAGTGTATCATCACCTCCCCTGCTAACACTTCACGCACCACAATTTCAATGGATTCAAGTGTGGGATACACATCTTTTTTGATTTTATAGGTTTGCTCCATAGGGCCTGCTTCGAACTTCACCACAAAACGCTGCTCGGTCGCGTATACATTAATCTGCAGAGCTTCGTGCTCAATCTGACTCACCCACCTCATAAATTCATCACCAATTTTAAATTCAATAACCTGTTAGTCAGGTAATTGGGTACCGCAATAGATCCTCCTGATACATCCTTTACCCAAAGGTAATTAATGGTATTGCGAATGGCCAATAAATTGAAAACCTCCAATCCAACCCACAAATGTTTAATGGTGGGAGCATCCATTTCCGCTCCAAATCGATCTGGTGCAAGCAGGGTTTTAGTGAAGCCGATATCTACTCTTCGGTAGGCCGGCATTCGATAAATTTGCTGATAGCGCTCCGACTCTGGCGCTCCAAAAGGCAATCCCGTGCCTAAGAAAACCGTGAGATTCACCTTAAATGAAGGATCATTGGGTAAATGGTCTTGAAAAAATATGGAAAAACCCACGCGCTGGTCTGTAGGTTTGGGAATGTACCCCGGACTTACCACATCACCATCCGCATTCACATACGAATCGTTATTCAAATCTTCTTGAATGGTCATTACCGACAAACTTGCCCAAGACTCTACGCCGGGCACAAACTCCCCATTGAGGCGAAAATCCAACCCTGTGGCATAACCCGAAGCACTGTTCTCTGCGAAATACCGCAGCCGGACATTCTCCATTTGATAGGGCACCAAATCGCTTAACCACTTGTAATAAGCCTCGGCGGAAAACTGAAAAGGCCTGCCCCAAGCGTCAAAATTACGCGTTGCTCCAGCAACCAAATGTACCGACTTCTGGGCCCTCACTGCGGTGTTTAATTCCCCCGTAAGATTGCGTAGCTCTCGATAGAATGGGGGCTGATAATAGACTCCTCCGGACAATCGAAAATCCCAATCGGGCAAGGAGTCGTGATTCAAACGAATAGAAATTCGGGGGCTCAACAATAATTGTTCGTTGATGGAACCGTAACTTGTTCGAACTCCTGCGTTCCATTGCAGCGTGGCGGGGCCTACACTTTCTGTTTGATCCCATTGCACGTAGGCCGTTGCTCTATTTCGGATAAGCTCTGCATCGGCTCTGATGCGCTCATCTACATCCAGTTGCTCATCGGAGTTTTGAGGAATGGAATAACCGACGGAATCGATATAAATCCATTCATCGAGGCGATCGGCAATCGCTTCGCGCTGAATTTTAACTCCCCAATGGAGATGGGTTTCATCGTCTACAGAATTGAATACACCGCGATGCTGCAGATTTACTACACTGGCAAAAAGACGGTTTCGGGCATAGTTAATATACTCGCCAGCCCCGCGCTCGTAAATTACTTCCCCAAAGGTCTCTGATCCCAAATTATTCTCGAGTTCTCCAAGACGATACTGCCCAATAACGTCGAAGGATTCCACCTCCTGAGTTTGAAAGCCGGACATGGTGAAGTGCAGCACCGTTTGATCGGTGAGATGATGCCTTAAAGAAAGGGCCCCAAATCCCGTTTCGTATTGATTCACCTCTCGTCCATCGAAAAACACGGTGAGTTGAAGGGCTTCTTGGACCGTTCCAAACTCAGTGGTGCGGGTTTCGGGTATGATTTCAAAAATATTCCTGGAATAGAGACCCAATGCACTCACATACCACCGCGGTGCTAGTTCCCACTCCAGTAAACTTTGGAAATCGGTGTATCGGGGGCGAAAATCGGCATCGGTATCCAGTGCTCCCAAAACCAACTGATTGGTACGGTATCGGAAACTACCGAGATACCTAAACTTCTTACTTTCGGACCGATCTCCCACCGATATGGAAGTGCCCAATAAATTTCCATTGATAGTCGCAAAAAAAGATTGGGGACGCTTGTAGGTGATGTCTAAAACAGAGGACATCTTATCGCCGTATCGAGCCGCAAACCCTCCGGAAGAAAACGAAATCTGCTGAATGAGATCCGAATTGATGACCGACAACCCCTCCTGCTGCCCACTGCGAACCAAGAACGGCCTGTACACCTCTATTCCATTGATGTATACCAAGTTCTCATCGAAATTACCGCCGCGAACACTGTATTGACTGCTGAGTTCGTTGTTGCTCATTACCCCTGGAAGTGTTTTAATTAGCCCTTCCACCGTAGCGGTAGGGCCAGGAATAACTTCGAGCGTTTGGGGTTTAAGTTTGATCACTTGTTCGGCCGTCTTGCGCCGCTCCTCTAGCGTCACTTCCGAAATGACAGTTGATTTAAGAGAGAGGCGGACCTCCTCGAAATATAGGGTATCGGAGCGCATCACACCCTCGGCCAATGCCACAAAAACCTCGGCAAACGCCACATGAGAAACCTCGAGAATACCTTGGGTAGCATCACCCCGGAAACCAAACGAAAAATAGCCCGAAGCGTCCGAGACCCCACCAAAGCGACCACACCGGACTGCGGCATCGGAAAGTGCGCGCCCATCAACCTGTGTAATGCGCCCTGCAATTATGGATACCTCCTGCGCCATGGAAACTCCCGACCCGATAAAGCACAGCACTCCAATTAAAAGGCGCTTTCTAATCGTTCTTGTTAAAATCACCCCGCTTAATTGCCTTAAAAAATTCCGCCCACGCAAAAGGATTGGTCAGCGATGAGAGGATTGCCTGCCCACCATTGGCTCCGTAATAGCGGCCCGCATTGTAGTACTGATTATTGTAATTGTCGATTACAAAATCTCCGATTTCCTTAGCGTCGTAACCCATGGCCATGGCCTGTTCTCGCATGGTCTCTATAGCCAAGTTGCGCTGTGCACGGTCTAAGTCGTCCATGGGAACCTCCATGGCTAAGAAATACTCCTTAAACTGCTCCTTGCTGGGCCACGGGAAAACCTCGGTAGTAGGGAGTAAGACGGTGTCGCTCACCAAAAGCATCACCATAGAATAATGATGTTTTTCTAAGGTATCCGGCACCACAAAATAGTCGCTCTGAAAACCCTGATGAGAAAATAGAATACTATCCCCGCGGTTTACCACGATGGAGAAGAAACCGTCGAAATCGGTGAGTGTACCAAAACCACGATTGGTAATAAACAGATTGCAATATGGAATGGGTTGGATGGTATCATTGGTGGCTACCACCCCACTGAGCTGAATTAAATCGGCCTGTTTACGCTGGTTTTGCGCCTGAGCCTCGGCGGATAGAAGCAACCACCCCAATAGTAAAAATGAAATTACACGCATAGCTTTTTCAATGAACCGATAAAGGTCGCAAATATTATGCAGCCTCCCTTAAAAAGTAATCATCTTTACCCATTTCGCTCGGTTTTTAACCTCATCCCCTACCTCTACGCGCACCTCTACACGTTGCCCAATATAGCGATCGTCTACTTCGAGAATAAATCGATCCGATTTGGCATCGTATTCAAGGAGGGTCCAAGTATCGTTTAAAAATGCAGCATAGGTGTCGATGGACAGGAGTGCATCTACCGCCTTAAAAATGAGTGTGCGACCGCTCTGACGAACCAAAGTAAGGCTCGGCGGAACGGTGTCTCTGGTTAAATAAAACGTTCCAAAATCGCGGAAATCGGCCTCATACCACCCTTGCACAAAAGTACAGGGTTCAGCGCGCTTGCTCCCCTTGTAACCCTCACAAACCATGATTACCTTGCCATCGTTGGGGAGGGCATTGTTGGGGCGGAGACTCACGGTAAAGCGTCGATGTGCGGGAATTTCAGGCGAAAGCACTCGAAATGCACCCTCCTCTTCACGAATTTCCCAACACGTACTGGAATACAAACTGCCGCTTGGAATATTCACTTTTACTTGTTCAGCATCATAACGAAACGACTGGCCCCACTTTACCCAACCGTTAAGGGAATCGGGGCATTCAAATGTTTCCTTCCCGCGCCCTCCAATCCATTCGCCTGTAAGCATAGCGGTATTGCGTGCATAATCCGATAGGAGCATGACAAACGGCACCGTATCTCCTTGGGCCACTCGGAACCAACCCTCTTGTCCGCGGAGCGAAGCCAATGTGTTGCCCGGTAGACGATGCATTCGGTACACCTTTTTTCCGCTGTGAAGATTTTGCTCATAGTCCATCACGGCATTGCAAAACCGGGTTTCATCGAATGAAAGTTCAGAAGCAAGCCATTGAAATACAAGCGAATCGCGGACCATAAGCGTAAGGGCGTAGATTCCATTCTTATTTAATGATCCCGTTTGCTGATCGTAAGCGTAAAGCATCAAACCGAGGTCCACTCCGGAAGGAACCTCCACACTACCTAGATTCCAGGAATCAGCTTGTGCACTGGTTTTGGCGGCTGCGGGTAAGGGAATTCGGCGGCCGCCCTCGGTGCCAACCATCAGACTCAGCTGACCGAGAAACGGGGCTACTTCATCGGGGATATAAATTCCCTCCTCCAATGGATTTAGCGGGTGTTGATTTGCTCTGTTTCGGATTTCGAAATGCAGATGAGGTCCTCCACTTCCTCCTGAATTTCCACTCCGAGCGATGCGCTGACCGCGCGCAATGGGAAATCGGCCAGGTTTGAGATAGAGGTTCACTTCAAAAGAATTTCTTCGGTATTGTTGTTCCAGTACATAGTAAGCCAACTCTGGAATGAGTTCATCTAAATGTGCATATACGGTGGTCCGATTTCGATGAGGGTGGTCGATGTACAATGCCAGTCCATAACCATAGGGCGAAACCGCAATGCGCGAAACATAGCCGCTATCTGCGGCATAGACTGGTGCACCTACTTTGCCATCGGTCTTAATATCCAGCCCGGCATGAAAATGATTAGAGCGCAATTCCGCAAACGTTCCGGAGAGATAACGCGGTCCATCGAGGGGAAATCGCCATCCTTCATCGGTCTGGGCCGATGCGTACACACTGAGCGAAAGCCATAAAATGAGAGATAGACGTTGTTTCATTTTGCAAAAGAAAGAAAATCCTGCTCCATCGCCTTGATTTCGGCCTTTTTTGATTTATTTTGGAATATGAATGGATTGGAAAATAGACTGTCTTCGTTGGAGCAAAAATTGCGCCAGTTCGTGGCGTTGTGGGAGGAACAACAAGCGGCTTACACCGATTTAAAGGAGCAACTTGATGCTTTAAAGCGCGAAAATTCGCAATTGAAAGAAGAGCTAGAAAGCGTAAAGGAACATCGAAAACATTTACTATTTTCGCATAGCATACAGGGAGATGACAATCTAAAATTTGCCAAAAAGCAATTGTCAGACATGATTCGTGAAGTGGACCGATGTATGAGTTTGATTGTGGATTAGATGAGTGAACAACATCAGAAAATAAAAGTAGCCGTAGCAGGGCGTGTATACCCCTTGTCCATTCCGCCTGAAAAGGAGGCGCAAGTGCGAAAAGCTGCAGCTGAAATAGATGATCAACTCCGCAAATTCGAAGCTCGTTATTCGGTTCAGGATCAGCAGGATTTATTAGCGATGTACGCCTTACAGGCTGCTACCAAGCTAAGAGATGACGAGCTGGACCATCGTTTAGAAAATCTCGAGTCCATGTTGGACCGCGCGTTGCATGAAGCACGTGTAGACCAATAGCTATAAGCAAGTTTTTAGTGGCATCTCTGTAATACATACAGAACTATGGAATTAATTATAGGTGCCGTTGCAATTGCATCCTTAGCCATCGGGTTTGGTTTGGGATTTGCCATGCAAAAGGCACAGACCAAAAAAGGGGCATCCTCCTT
>Ga0075477_10001133_pt1 | contig 12459 bp, 8 predicted proteins | sample DEB08_DNA_FD_76338 | JGI IMG/M metagenome (GOLD analysis project Ga0075477, IMG submission 76338) | Aqueous microbial communities from the Delaware River and Bay under freshwater to marine salinity gradient to study organic matter... | ecosystem: Environmental > Aquatic > Marine > Coastal ...
AGCATGGTTGAAAGCCTGGAATGGTCCTGCATCGGTCGCTGAGCGTAGGTTCGTCCCGCCCCTTGGGGGGTGCCAGGGGTCCGGCAGGAAGGGCGGTTCGGGGGACGGCCGTCGCCGGGGCGGCGCTCGGCGGTGCGGTGATCGGGAAAACGGCCGAATCCTCGTTGGTGCCAGCATTGACCATCGTCGCGCGGGATCGATACACTCCGCGATCCGCCGGCAACGGTGCCGGTGGGTGTTCGTCGTCCACCTCTCTCCGCGACCCGCCGCGCGCTCGACTCATGCGAAGCACCACGCCAGGCATGAATCTCGGACCTGCGACCGTGTTCGGACCCTGGGCATGAGGCCCGGGGGCGGTCATCGCGGAGACCGGTCGGCACCTGCCGCCCGGACGTGCACGGAGGCCGCGATGTCCTGACCCGCCTCGCGAGGTCAAGGTCGATTCGGACGCCCGATCCCCGAAAGGAGGTCGCGGCCGAGTCGAGGACGACGGGCCACGGGCGTCATCGGACGCCGGTGGCCCGTGAGCGTTTCAGGATCCTGCCCGTCGCCACGGCGACCATCACAACCCGACAACCCGAACCGACGACCACATCATGAACTCCGAAACCCTCCGCATCCTCGACTCGATCGCCCGCGACCGGAACATCGACCGCGAGCTGCTCATCAACGATCTCGAGCAGGCGATGGTCAGCGCCGCCCGCAAGCACTTCAACAGCCTCGATGCCGAGGAGTTCGGCTGCGAGATCGACCGCATCTCGGGCGCCATCACCATCTGGCGCAACCATCTCGACGGAGAGCGCGAGGACATCCCGCTCGAGCGTCTCGGCCGCATTCCGGCGCAGACGGCCAAGCAGGTGATGATCCAGAAGTTCCGCGAGGACGAGCGAAACAGCCTGCTCGAGGAGTTCTCCAAGCGGCAGGGCGAACTGGTCACCGGCACCGCCGCCCGCTACGAGGGCGGCGCGCTCGTGGTGCAGATCGATCGAGCCGAGGGCTTCATGCCCCGGTCCGAGCAGATTCCCGGCGAGCAGTTCCACCCCGGCGACCGCGTCCGCTGCCTGATCCTCGACGTCCGCGACGCGGGCCATCAGGTCAAGATCGTCCTGAGCCGCGGCCATCCCGACTTCATCCGCCGCCTCTTCGAGACCGAGGTTCCCGAGGTCAGCGAGCGGATCATCGAGCTCAAGGCGATGTCCCGCGAGCCGGGCTTCCGCACCAAGGTCGCGGTCAGCTCGATCGACTCGAAGGTCGACGCGGTCGGCGCGTGCGTGGGCGTCCGGGGCAGCCGCATCCGCAACATCGTCGACGAGCTCGGCGGCGAGAAGATCGACATCGTCCGCTGGAACGAATCCAGCCAGATCCTCATCGCCAACGCCCTGAAGCCCGCCGAGGTCGAGGAGGTCAGCCTCTGCTTCGAGCTCGGCCGCGCGACCATCATCGTGCGCGAGGACCAGCTCTCGCTGGCGATCGGGCGCCGCGGACAGAACGTCCGCCTCGCGGCGCGGCTCACCGGCTGGGACATCGACATCCTCACGCCGGTGGAGTTCGCCAAGGGCCTCGAGATCCTCGAGCAGACGGTCCGACCGATCGAGGGCGTCACCGAGGACATCCTCGATCGCATGGGGGCCCTGGGCATGATCAGCGTCTTCGACGTCGAGGAGCTCGGCGAGGAGGTGCTTCGCGACGAACTCGGACTCGACGAGGAGGTCGCGGTCACGCTCGTGGACATCTGCTCGGAGAAGGCCAAGGAGGTCGCCGAGCAGCAGGCCCGCGAGAAGGAGGAGGCCGAAGCCCGTCGTGCCGAGGAGGAGGCCGCCGCCGGCGCCGTCCTCGGTGGCGGGGCAGGCGACGGCGAAGGCTCCGCGGCGACCGACGAGGCCGCCGAAGCCGCAGCGGCATCCATCCTCGGAGGTGGCGGCGGAGACGAAGCCTCGGCCGACGTCGCATCGACCTCGGACGAGTCGACACCCGAGTCCCGAGACGCCTGATTCCACGTGCGCGGGCTTCGCCCGTCGCTCGACGTGTTCCGTTCGAATCGTTCGAACCGCACGCCCCGTCCGTTCCACCGCTCGCCCGTCCGTTTCACCGGCAGGAGCAACCCTTGTCCAAGAAGGCCCAGCTTCGAATCCACCAACTCGCCAAGGAGATCGGTGTCGCATCCAAGGACATCGTGGCGAAGTGCCAGGCGGAGGAGATCCCGGACATCACCAACCACATGTCGCCGGTGACGGTGGGCCTCGCCCAGACGATCCGCGAGTGGTTCGGCTCGGCAGAGGGCGGCGTGGCGACGGCGGTGGAGACCGCGGAGAAGGTCGACCTCGACGCGCTCGCCCCTCCACCCAAGCCGGCCCGCAAGAGGGCGGCGAAGAAGAAGGCCACGTCCGCGAAGGCGACCGAGGTCGAAGGCGAGGGCGACGAGAAGCCGGCGAAGAAGACCACCCGCAAGTCGACGGTCGAGGTCGCGGCCGAGGCCGACGAGTCCACTGCCGGTGACGCCGCCGTCGAGACGCCGTCCGCCGTGAAGGCTCCGGAGTCCGACGGCGTCGACGAGTCCGCAGGCGCTGCGACGGCCGAACCGGCGGAGAAGGCTCCCGCCGCGCCCGCGCCAGCGTCCGCACCCAGGATGAACGTTCCGAGCCGGCCCAAGGTCGTGAAGCCGGTCGGCCCGAAGGTCGAGCCCAAGCGGGTCGAATTGAGCGGCCCCCGGGTCATCCGCATCGAGGAGCCCGAGCATCTCCCGGCGCCGCGGCCTCGCCGCACGCCCGGTGGGCCGGGTGGCCCCGGCATGCCCGGCGGGGCGGGAGCGCCCGGTGGTGGGGTGCCGAACCGCGGCGTACGCGACGATCGGGGCAAGACCCGGACCCCGCGACGCCGCGACGGCGCAGGTCGCAGCGGTCGCGCGGGCGAGGAGAGTGGTCGCTTCGAGCCGTGGCGCGAGCAGGATCTCGCCGAGCGCGAGCGTCGCCTCCAGGGCGCCGGCGGCTTCTTCCGCAAGCACCGACGCGACGCCAAGGGGCGGGGCGACCAGTCCTCCGGCGGCGGCGGACGCGCTCAGACCGCGAGGGAGATCGGCGGCGAGGTCACCGTCAACGAGCCCGTGACCGTGCGCGAACTCTCCGAGGCGACCGGCGTCAAGCAGGCGGAGATCATGAAGCGCCTGCTGCTGATGGGCACGCCCATCACCGTGAACAGCGCCATGGACACCGAGCAGGCCATCGAGGTGATGATGGAGTTCGGGATCGAACTCAAGGTCACCCCGCGGCCCTCCGCGGCGGAGGTCATCGAGCAGCGCTTCGTCGATCGCGAGCCGGTCGACGTGAAGCCGCGGGCGCCGGTGGTGACGATCCTCGGCCACGTCGACCACGGCAAGACCTCCCTGCTCGACCGGATCCGAAATGCGAACGTCGCCGCGGGCGAGGCGGGCGGCATCACTCAGGCCACCAGCGCCTTCCAGGTGCCGGTCAAGGCCGGCAACCGCGATCGCGTGGTCACCTTCATCGACACCCCGGGGCACGAGGCGTTCACCTCGATGCGGGCCCGCGGCGCGAAGGTCACCGACATCGCGGTGCTCGTGATCGCCGCCGACGACGGCGTCATGCCGCAGACCATCGAGAGCATCAACCACGCCAAGGCCGCAGAGGTCCCGATCGTGGTCGCGCTCAACAAGATCGACAAGCCCGAGGCCACCGAGGGCAACATCCAGCGGATCTTCGGCCAGCTCGCCGAGCAGGGCCTGAACCCCGTCGAATGGGGTGGCGAGACCGAGGTCATCAAGACCAGCGCCATCACCGGCGACGGAGTCCAGGATCTTCTGGACATGCTCGACTACCAGGCCGAGCTTCGGGATCTGAAGGCCGACATCGGCGGCCGCGCCGTCGGCACGGTGCTCGAGGCCCAGATGGAGGAGGGGCGAGGTCCCGTCGCCCGCCTGCTTGTGCAGGAAGGCACGCTCAAGAAGGGCGACTTCGTCGTGGTCGGCCGGGGCTTCGGTCGTGTCCGCGACATCGTCGACGACCACGGCAAGCGGATCCCCGAGGCCGGACCTTCGACGCCGGTGGCGATCAGCGGCATCGACGAACTGCCCGACGCCGGCGACCGCATCTACTGCGTGGACAGCCTCAAGGATGCCGAGGCCGCCGCCGAGGAGCGACGTCGCCTCGACCGCGAGCGCGAACTCGCGGTGCCGCGGGTCACCCTCGACAACATCTTCGAGAAGATGCAGGAATCCGAGCGCACCGAGCTGCCGCTGGTCGTCAAGGCCGACGTGCAGGGATCGGTCGAGACCCTGCGGGCGCTGCTGGGCAAGCTCGGCGGAGACGAGGTGGACGTCTCGGTCAAGCACATCGCCGTCGGCGGCATCAACGAGAGCGACGTGGCTCTGGCCCAGGCGACCGGGGCCATCATCCTCGGCTTCAACGTCACGAGCTCGTCGCGTGCCCGTCAACTCGCCGAGAACAAGGGCATCGACATCCGCCTCTACGAGGTGATCTACCAGCTGACCGACGACGTCGAGAAGGCCGCCCGCGGTCTGCTGGCGCCTGAGATCAAGCTGGAGGTCCTCGGCCACGCCGAGGTGCGAGCGGTCTTCCGCATCACCAAGGTCGGCATGGTCGCCGGTTGCTACTGCACCGACGGCGTCATCGAGCGCAACAGTCAGATTCGCGTCACCCGCGACGGCATCGTCGTCGAGTCGGATCGCCGCCTCGAACAGCTCAAGCGGTTCAAGGACGACGTCAAGGAGGTCCGCTCGGGCCAGGAGTGCGGCATGAAGATCGTCGGCTACGACGACATCCGCGAGGGCGACATCCTCGAGTGCTACAAGAGCGTGGAGGTGGCCCGCACGGGCTGACCCGGCATGGAGGACTCGCAGCAGCCGGACGAGTCGCGACGCGTCGGATCCTTCGCTCTGCCGCCTTCGCGGCGTGAGGAGGGCGGTTCTCGTCGCCTGCAGGTGGGCGCGCTGCTCCAGCGCTGTCTGCAGGATCGTCTCGTCAAGGGGCTCAACGATCCCCGGTACCGCGGCATGGTGTCGATCCTCGAGGTGCGGGTCTCGCCCGACCTCGCCGAGGCGACGGTGTTCGTCTCGGTCCTGCCCGCCGAACGCGGGCCGCTGACCGTGGCGGCGCTCGTCCACGCCCGCGGACATCTCGCCACCCACCTGCTCAAGGCGACGCGACTCCGACGGGTTCCGCGCCTCGAGTTCCGCCTCGACGACCGACTCAAGAAGGCCGCCTCGCTCGAGTCGGCGATCCGCGCGGGGGTCGCGGACGCAGACCTCGATGCGGCCGAAGACGCTTCCCTTCCCACGACGCCGCCCGACGCCGGCACCGACGAGGTGCGAGATCACGCGGGTGGAGATGGAGGTTCCACCACGTGAAGGCTCCCGCCGGCAACCGAAACAAGCTCGCGTCGATTCTCAAGAAGCATGCTCCTGCGGAGATTCCGCAGCACCCGATCTGGAGCGAGGAGTTCGCGGGAGATCCGGTGGCGCTGTTCGTCCACTCGATCCTCGCGTGGGAGGCGCCGCTGGCGATCGCGGACGCCGCGTTCGAGAAGCTCTCCAGGCAGCTCGTCGACTGGAACGACCTTCGAGTCTGCCTCGTCGACGAGACCATGGAGATCGTCGGACCCCGCTACCCCAACGCGTTCCGTCGGCTGCTCCTGCTGCGGACCTCGCTGACGGCGATCTACAAGCGTCAGCACGAGGTCGACCTGCGGCATCTCTCCGCCGCGGGCAAGCGCGAGGCGCGGGCCTACCTCGAGGCGATTCCCGAGGTGCCGTCGTTCGTGGCCCATCGCACGCTGCTGCTGGGCTTCGGCAGCAGCGTGATGCCGATGGACGCGAGACTCCTGGTCAAGCTGCAGCAGGCGGGCGTGGTGGATCCCGAGGCCAGCGAATCCGCAGTGGCCGCCTGGGTCGCGAAGGAGACGGCCAACGATCGACTCGTGGAGGCCCACTTCGCCCTGCACGCCTTCGCCGACAGCACGCCCGATCGAGCCGTCGGCACGCCGAAGACCGCCAAGACCCCCTCGAGCAAGACCTCTTCGAGCAAGACCCCCTCGAGCAAGGCCGGTGCAGCCAAGGCGAGTTCCAAGGACGCGGCGCCCGCGACTTCGAGTGGGACGACCGCCAAGACCTCCGTCAAGAAGACCGCCAAGAAGACCGCCAAGAAGAGCTCGAAGGCGCCTGCCAAGAAGGTCGCCGTGAAGTCGACCGGTTCCTCCAAGAAGGCCGCCGCGAAGGCCTCGCCGCGAAAGACCTCGGCCACCAAGGCGGGCTTGAAGGCGGGGACGAAGGGCGCTTCCAAGAAGTCGGCCGCCTCGAAGAAGACCGCCGGCGGAACGAGAAAGAAGAAGTCGTGACCGTCCGCGGGGCCGTCGGGCGTCCCCAGCGACTCGCGCGACGTGGTGTCGCCATCGCGACCTTCGCGGCGGTCGTTCTGATGTGCTCGGCCTGTGCCACATCGAAGATCGTCGAGCCCACGGACGCCCGAGGCCGACTGCTCGCCGCCGCCGCAGTCGAAGGCGCCTCGGACCGTTCCGCAACGAACTCCGAACGCAGAAGCCTCGAGCCTCCGGCCAACCTCGCCGGGATCGATCTGTCTCCGCGATCGGCCGACGATCCGAGGGCGTGGTGCTCGCTGAGCGAGGCGATCGAATCGGCCGACGAGGCCCACCCGCAGATCCGAACGCCGCCGTCGGTGGTCGCAAGCGGACTCGGCGAGGAGGGCGACGCGGACGAGGCCCTCCGCGCCTACCTGCGGGGCCGCAGCGCGATGCTCGCGGGCGACTTCCCGCAGGCCGTGGGGGAGTTCGAACGGGCGCACCTGCTCGATCCCGGCGAAGCGTCGATCCTGCGCCAACTCGGGCGGGCCTACTCCCAGGCGGGCAACGGACCTCGGGCCGCAGAGGCCTTCTCGCGCCTTCGAGGTCTCGAGCCCGACGACGCCGAGGCGCTCTTCACGATCGGCATGAACGCCGCGAACCGCGGCCGCCATGCCGAGGCGGTGGCGGCGCTGTCGCGACTGCGAGAGATCTTCGCCGAGGGTGACGGCGACGCGAACCTCTCGACGGTGGTCGCGGTGGACTTCGCCCTCGCCGATGCCCTGCTCGAGCTCGGCCACGATCGAGCGTTTCTCGAGATGGCGGAACTCGCGCTCGCCCACCCGGTCGAGACGCTTGCGGCCCGCGGCGACGATCCGCGGGTCGGCGAGATCTACCGGCGACGCAGCGAGATCGCCCAGGCGATGGGCGATGCGACCCTTCGCCTCGGCGATCCGGACGCCGCAGTCGAGCACTATCGAAGTGCCGCCGCGCTGCCGGTGGCGGATCCCGCGGCTCTTCGCTCGCGGCTCGTCCACGGACTGCTCGTCGCCGGTCTGCCCCTCGCGGCGCAGGCGGAGCTTCTCGCCGCATGCGAAGGCGGCGCCGCAGGAGACGCCGAGGTCGCGCTGGCGGGGCATCTCCTCGACGCCGAGGTGGACGTGACGCCGCTCGTCGCCGCGGTCGAACAGCTCGGCCGCGAACGCCCCGACGAGTCGGAGATCGTCCGCGTGCTGGCTCGGCTCGATCCCGACGCGACGGTTCGCATCCTGACCGATCTGGCCGCCCAGTCCGCGGATGCCGACGGCGTCGAGCAGCTGCTCGACTGGGTGGAGCGGGTCGATCTGGGCAGCGCATGTTCGCTGGCGGTCGATCTTGCGCGCCGCAACCCCGATGCGATCGCCCCGTCGGCGGCGCGCCTCGCGGCATCCTCGGGAACGCCTCGCGAGCTGCGAGAGCATCTTGCGGCGCTGCCGCCGAGCCCGGCCCGCACGGCGCTCGAGGCCTCGCTGCTCGTGGCGCTTCGCGATCCGGCGGCCGCCTGGGCGATTCTCGACGCCGTGTCGCCCGAGACGCGCTTCGATCCGGCGATCCTGAGGGCCCGGGCGATCGCCGCGGGCGCCCTCGGCGACGCGACGCTGGTCGCGGAGGTCGAGGCCGACGTGCGCGGGGCGGTCGCGGCGGATCGACTGGACGAAGGCGCCGCCATCGACGCCGAGTGGGCCGTGATCGAGGCGATGCTCGCCGCCAACGCCCCCGAGATGGCATGGCGAAGGCTCGAGGCGACACCGATCGATCCGACCTGGCCCGCGTCGCAACGCTCGGCGTGGCTGCTGCTGCAGTCCCGAGCCGCGGCGCTCGAGAGTCGCGTCGCCGTCGGCGCCGAGGCCGAACTGCTTGCCGCCGTCGCGGTCCGCAGCGCCGACGCCGCCGTCGAGGCCGATCTTCGTTCGACGGAGGCGTGGGAGTGGCGCCTGTCCCTTCGAGATCCTCGCAGTGGTCTCGCTCCCGATGCCGAGGCCCACCGTCGCGATCTCGAGGCGATGCAGTCGGCCCTTGCGGGGACCTCGATCGTCGAGCGGCTCCGCGCCGAGCAGGACCTCATGCGTGGCCGGGTCGATGCGGCGCTTGCGCGCCTCGAAGGCGTTCTCGAAGCGCATCCGGGCGACGCCGCGGTCTTGCAGGCGCTCGTGAGCAGCCTCAATCGGGCCGGTCGCAACGCCGAGATCCCTCCGCGGCTCGATCGTCGCCTCGCCGAGGCGCCGGCGGATCCGGTGGGCTGGGACATTCGGGTGGCGACGCTGGTGCAGGCGGGACGGGCCGCCGAGGCCGAACGCGAACTGCGGGCGTTGCTCGAGTCGGATCCGGATCATCCGTTCGCCAAGGGACTGCTCGAGGCCATGCTGCGGGCCACGGGTCGAGGTGTGGAGGCGGAGGCTCTGGCCGCCGAACGGCTGGATCGCCGACCGGCGACGCCCGGACAGGCGATCGACAAGGCGATGCTGCTGCTCGAACGCAGCGGTCGTCTGGCCGCAGCGGCGCGGGACGAGGCGGCGGCGGCGGAAGTCGTCGCCAACTCGACGCAGGCCGTGGATGCGGCCGCGGCGCTGGTCGAGTCGGTCTCGGCGATGAGTCGCGCCGAGCGGATGCGCCTGATCTCGATCCCGCTTCAGGCCTCGCCGGACGTTCGATCTCGGCGCGAGACGATGGCGACGCTCGCCGAAGCGGTGCTTGCCGCCGACGCCGAGGCGCCGCTTGCGGTGCACGGGGCCGTCTTGTTGGCAGCGGCGCTCGAGGATCCGCTCGATCGCGATCGGACTCGGTTCGCCGAACTGGTGGCTCGGGCCGTGCGGAGTCCCGCTGCCCGAGCCGTCGACGTCGCCGCGGCCATTCGGTGGCTGGGGATCGCCGAGCGGATGCTGCAGGCGGGCGAGCCGGCGACCGCCGCAGAAGTGATCCTCGAGGCGTCGCTGCGTCTTCCCTGGCCCGAGGGCGAGGCGCGACGCACGCTCCGCGCGGCGACGGTGGCGCTGTTCGCCCGAGCGGGCGGGCGCGCCGACGAGAGCCTCGAATTCGTCGAGGCTCTTCGTGAAGGGCAGGCGTTCGCGAACGGCGAAGGGCTGATGCCGGCCGAGGAGCAGGGCGACGTCGCCAACCCGCTGCTGGACGCGTCGAGCATCCACTCGATCGTCGGAGATCGTGCCGGAGCCGAGACGCTGCTCGAGGCGGTGCTTGCTGAGAATCCCGATGACGCGATGGCTCTCAACAACCTCGCCTACGCGCGGCTCGAGGACGGCTTCCTCGACGAGGAGACCCGCGGCATGCTCGAGCGGGCGTTCGAACTTCGTCCTTCCGACGCCCACATCCTCGACAGTCTCGGATGGTTGCGCTACCGCGAGGGTGTGCTCGAGGACGACGAGCAGGGCGGTCTCGGCGCGGTCTCGCTGCTCGGCGAGGCGGTTCGGCTCGGCGGAGTGAATCCGAGCCTCGAGGGGCTGGACCATCTCGGCGACGCGTTGTGGCGGGTCGGGCGACGCGAGGAGGCGATGGAGGCGTGGCGGAGCGCGGTGGAGATCGGCCTCCGACGGTTCGAGCGGGAAGGCACCATTCGCGGCATCGAGGGCTTCCAGCGCGGCGCGTTCGGCATGGTGGTCCGGGATCCGGAGGCGTTCTACGAGGAGAGCTACGGCGAACCGATCGCACGGGTGCGGGCGAAGCTGCGGGCCGTGCGCGACGGCCAGCCGCCGGAGATCGCCGACTCGGAGGCCGCCGACACCGATTGACGCAGCGCCCGGCGGCGGGCCGGGCGGCGACGAGAGACCGTTGGGAGCGTGTGAAGCGACATGGCCGGACACAGCCACTGGGCGAACATCAAGCACAAGAAGGCCGCGATCGACAAGAAGCGCGGCAAGATCTGGTCCAAGTGCAGTCGCGCGATCCTCGTGGCGGCGCGCATGGGTGGTGGCGATCCGAAGTTCAACAACACCCTGCGCTTCGCGATCGACGAGGCCCGCGCGGCCAACATGCCGCGGGACACCATCGAGAAGCTCGTCAAGCGCGGCACCGGCGAACTCGGCGGAGAGAACTACGAGGCGGTGCGCTACGAGGGCTACGGACCGGGAGGCGTCGCCTTCCTGCTCGACTGCCTCATCGCCAACGCCAACAAGACCGCTGCGGAGGTCCGCACCATCTTCGACAAGCAGGGTGGCAACCTCGGCGTGCCCGGCTCGGTGGCCCACTCCTTCGTGCAGAAGGGTCAGATCCTCATCGACGCCACCACGATCGACGAGGATCGCCTGATGGAACTCGCCCTCGAGGCCGGCGCCGACGACGTCGTCGAGCAGGAGGGGATCTACGAGGTGTCGTGCGCCCCGACGGCGTTCCTCGCGGTGCGCGAAGCGCTCGAGCAGGCCGGGCTCGCCTTCGAGCAGGCGGAGGTCGTCTGGTCGCCCACCGTCGAGGTGTCGTGCGACGAGGAGACCGGCCGAAAGGTGCTTCGCCTCGTCGAGGCGCTCGAGGACCACGACGACATCCAGAAGGTCTGGACCAACGCGGACCTGCCCGACGCGGTGCTGGAGTCGTGAGCGACGCGATCCGCGAGGAGATGGTCTTCGTGGGGCGGGTGCAGGGCGTGGGCTTTCGGGCGACCACGGCCTCGATCGCGAACGAACTCGGTCTCCTGGGCTGGGTCCGCAACGAGCCCGACGGGTCCGTGCGGTGCGAGGTGCAGGGGCCGTCCGCTGCGATCGAGGCGTTTCTCTCTCGTCTTCGAGCTCGAATGTCCGAGAACATCCAATCGATCGGGAGGCGCCCCCTCGCGATCGAGGCGGGCCTGGGCCGATTTGATGTGCGCCGCGGCCCGCTTGGTCGATGACCCGTGCGGCGGCCCGTCCGCCGCATTCGTCACCCCGTTCGAGTCGTGATCGCTCCTTCGAGCGCCTCACGAGCTCTCAGAGGAATCGGCATGCCCCGTCTCGTCGTCCGTTCGGTCGCCATCGCCCTCGCCGCCGCCGCCTTCGCCGGCTGCGCCTCGGAGTCCGCCACCTTCACCGGTCGCCCCGGCGACCAGGTCTGGACCGCGATGGTCGCGGTGGCGGAGGAGCCGCGGTACTCCGACTGGCGAGTGCTGGAGAATCGGGTGGTCGTCGACGACGAGCGGCGGGAGATCTTCATCAGTCGGCATCTGCGCCGCGATCTGGTGCGACCCGGCGCGGACGAGGTGCGGCAGGATCGCAACTACCGCTTCGACATCGTGCTCGAGACGTCGGCCGACGAGGAGGCGGACACGCCTCCGACCATCACCTTCTCGACGGTCCAGCCGATCATGCCGTCGCGACTCTTCGACGAGGCCGAGCAGTACTTCGCCGAGGTCGCCGAGCTGCTCGGAGAGGTGAAGGAGACCCCGGCACCGCGGCCGTTGGCGACCGAGCCGCCGCGAACCGTCCGGGAGTGAGCCCAACGCCCCTTCGTCCCGCTTCGCCTCGCCTCGCTCGACACTTCGAACGGCCTGTTGCGGGTGGCTGTCGACTTCGCGGCAGGCGTTCGAGTCGGACAAGGTCGGACCGGTGACGCGTCGCACTTCGGGCCGGCGCCTGATTCGGACACGCGTCGACGCCTCGCTTCGCTCGGCAACCTGGCCGGCCGGTTGCGGGCGCTTGCGATTCAGCCTCCGTTGGATTCGGCCGGAGCGACATCGCCGACGACCACTGGTTGGCCATCGCGACGCCACGCCCGCAGTCCACCCCGCAGGGTCGAGACGTCCTTGAAGCCCATCTCGAGCAGGCGCTTGCTGGCGCTGACGGCGATCGGATCCGCGTAGTCGGTGCCGTAGACCACGAATCCGCCGTACCGCTTGAGGCCCTCTGCAGTCTGCTCTCCGAGCTCGGGGAAGGGGATGTTGATCGCCCCCTCGATGTGTTCGGCCTCGAACTCCTTGCGGGTTCGGGGATCGAGCCACACGATCTCCCGTCCCTTGAAGCCCAGCGTGGAGCGTTCGCTTCGGGACGCCTCGACCAGGGCGTTGGCGGGATCGACCCACACGATGTCGCGATCGCTGGTCTTGGTCTCGCAGGCGGCGAGGATGCAGGCGGCGGCAAGGGCAACAGGCGTCGGGACGAGGAATCTGGGCATGGG
>Ga0075477_10001137_pt1 | contig 12442 bp, 10 predicted proteins | sample DEB08_DNA_FD_76338 | JGI IMG/M metagenome (GOLD analysis project Ga0075477, IMG submission 76338) | Aqueous microbial communities from the Delaware River and Bay under freshwater to marine salinity gradient to study organic matter... | ecosystem: Environmental > Aquatic > Marine > Coastal ...
AATGATTCAATAAATCCTCTGGCCTCGGTCAGGTCACGATGTTGATAAAGGTCGTGGTAATAGGGGGTGTTAAACCAGGTTTGGTACCAGGGTAGGCTCATAGTTGTTTAGATGAATTGGCCAATATACGGTTGAAACATTTTTACAATAGCCACGATAATCACGGCGATGAGGACCTTACGCGTGATGGCATTGGCTTTTTTGTGTTGCACTACTTTTTTAGCGCCAAACCGAGCTCCCATGGAAGTGCCCAATGCTAGGGTAAGACCATAGGCCCAATCTATACCTCCGCTCCAGGCGTATATTATGAAGGCTGGTATGGTCATTAAAAATGCAACGAACAGTTTCATGATGTTGCCGTCACGTAAGGCATATTTGGCAAGTAAAACGGAGATTGATAAGAAGAAAATACCAAATCCCATTTGAATAAAGCCTCCGTAAAGACCCAGTCCAAAGTAGGCCAACCAGAGGGTAGGGGTTCGCTTATTTTTTGACCCGTCTGTAGGAATGAGCCATTTCTTTGGATTGGTGAGCGTAGTTATAAGCAGCAGAATCATGATGGAGCCAATGGTGATTCGCATCAAATCTTCGGGTAAGTCTACCGCTAAATTGGCCCCAATGATTGCTCCAATGATGACGGGCGGGATGATGAAATAGCTTTGCTTCATCATGTATTTGGTGCGGGCAGTCTTTGATAAGGAGCCTATGGCACTTGTTGTTTGAAACAGCGCGCCAACCCGGTTTGTTGCATTCGCCGCATTTGCATCGAGCCCGACCCACATGAGTAAGGGTAAGGTGATCGCTGAGCCGTTTCCTGCAACCACATTGATCAACCCTGCAGCAAAGCCGCCAATCACAAGGGCAATTAATTCGAACCAATCCAACATGGGGCTAAAGTTAGCGTACATTTGTAGTCTAAATAGCAGAAAGGTGCTCGAAAACAAAGATTACCGCCTCATTGTCAAAACACTCTATGGGCTAGAAGAAATTCTTAGCAAGGAGTTGCTCTCGCTCGGCGGACGAGAAATTCAAAAGTTAAATCGCGCTGTCGCCGTGGTGGGCGATCTAGGCTTTGTCTATAAGATAAACATCGCACTGCGTACCGGATTGAGAGTTCTATTGCCACTGAACGAGATTCAAATGGAGACCGTTGATGATTATTATGATGCGGTCTACGAAATACCTTGGGAAGATTTGTTCGACGAAGGAAAAACCTTTGCTGTACATGTTGTAGGGACAAACGAAGAACTCAATCACAGCAGTTTCGCAGGCCTCAAGGCCAAGGATGCCATTGTGGACCGTTTTCGCGATAAACTTGGGATACGCCCTTCTGTTGATAAACACGAACCTGAAGTCCCTATACACATTCATATTTCACGCGAAAATGTTCGTATTTATTTAGATACCTCAGGCGAAAGTCTTCACCGTCGCGGTTATCGTTTGGAGGCAGCTAAAGCCCCATTAAATGAAGTTTTGGCTGCGGGGATAATCCTTCACAGCAGCTGGAATGGGGGTATGCCCGTATTAGATCCAATGTGTGGTTCAGGCACTTTTTTGGTGGAGGCTGCGCTCATTGCGCACAACATGCCCGCGAATATTTACCGTGAATCCTTCGCGTTTTTTAATTGGAAAGGATTTGAGGAAGAATTGTTTGTAAAGATTAGAGAGGGCCTATTGAGCCGTGCGAAAGATTATGAAGGGAAATTCTTCGGTCGCGATATCGATGTATACAGTTTAGATGCCGCCGCAGCGAATATCGAACGCAGTATGTTTGAAGACGCTGTCCGATTAAAACGCGCCGACTTTTTCGAAGCTGATCCACCTGCGGAAAAAGGACTTCTGCTTATAAATCCACCGTATAATGTCCGTATACAAGCGGATACTCATCAAATGTACCGTCAGATAGGCGACACGTTAAAAGAAAAGTACGCCGGCTGGCAAGTCTTTTGGATTACCTCTGATATGGAGGCAATTAAGAGCATAGGATTACGTCCGTCTAGAAAATGGAACCTCTTTAACGGTGAACTGGAATGTAAATTGCTACGTTTTGATATGTACGAGGGGACTAAAAAACTCCATAAATTGAATCGATAAACGCCAGCTCATGAAACGCATCATTGTACTTCTCATTTTACTCCTTCATTTACCGGCACTTTCGCAGAGTTACAGCAGTAATCTTCGTAGAGTCTCTCGGGAAATTGATAAAGTAATGGCCGTTACCTCAGATATCATTGACGGTACAATGACCTTTGAAAAGTCGAGAAAAGTACAGCCGTTCATTGAGGAACAAAGTAAAACTTGGCGTAAAAGCCAGCGATCATTGGACCGATTAGATGAAGCTCCCGAAGCGGAACTTCTCGCTGCTATTAATGTGAATGTAGGTGGGCTCATTGAAATCACTCAAGAGAACTTAAAATATTGGTTCCAAGAAGATCCGCGTTCAAGCTACGGGTATACCTATGTTGCGGAAGCGGGTAGTTATTTAAATGCGGTAATTGTAGCAATGGATGCCTATGCAGAACAATATGATGTTACTACACGCACCTCCGAAGAGCTAGAGCGTTTTCAAACACAAATGGAATTGTTCCGTTACACCAAGGAAATGAAACGCGGTGCAAACGAGGTAGATAGCCTCGTTGGCTATCTGCAGTCCGAAATTGGTTCTACCGATATGGATGCATTGTATATAGCGCAAAAAGCACTAGTTAAGGCCCTGAGCAAAGAGCTTCGCGGCTATGGTGAAGAGCGGTTTTTCAACGGTCAGACGGAACTGCATGAAGCATATCAGAAGTATTACATAGAGTTGTTAGAATTAGCTTCAGCGGATATTTTGGCCGATCTAACGAAGATGCGCTATGACCTCGTTGAATTCAACAGCATTGCCTCTAGCACCGAAATTTCTGCAAAGAAGACTTTGAGTTTCTTTGATAACGAAATGCGATTGCTAACTAAACGTGAGGCTCGTTTCGTTAAACGCAATTTGCCTAAAGCACCTAAACGCTAGCTATGCAAGTCGCTGAGGTCATACTTCCACTGCCCTTAGACAAACTTTTCCATTATGCTATTCCGGCAGAGATGGTCGGTTCAGTTCGTCCCGGTATGCGCATTCTGGTCCAATTCGGCGCCCGTAAAGAATATGCCGCTATAGTCACACGTGTTCTTGAAGCACCGGATGAGACGGAGTTGAAATACCTGATCAGTGTATTGGATGAATATCCGGTAGTCCTAGAGCATCAACTTCTGCAATGGTCTTGGATGGCCTCATACTATATGGCGCCTGTAGGCGATGTTATGAATGCCGCCTTGCCTCCGGGCTTGAAACTATCCTCACAAAGTGTCGTGGTCTTGGATCCGGAAGTAGTCCCTGATGAATCATCGATGTCCGATGCCTTGTTCAAGTTGTACGAGGCCTTGCGCAACCACCCGAAACTCACCCTTGACGAGGTGCGTGAATTTTGTCAAGTAAAGCAACCTATGCCCTTAGTGCAGAAGGCATTAGAAGAGGGTTGGGCCTTGCTCGAAGAAGAATTAAAAAAAGTAGCACGCGCCAAACGAAGAAAACTTGTTCGGCTCTCACCGTCTGCATTTAAAGATTTGGATGGAGCCTTTGAAATCACAAAAAGATCAAAAATTCAAACGGAAGCACTGCTGGCTCTGGTCGCAGTTTGCGGTTCGGAGAATACATTTCAAGACAAGCGAGGTTTTCAGAAAAATCAAAACGTTGTTGCAACAACCCTTTCTGCGCTGCGTAAGAAAGAAATTATTGAAGAAGTAGAGGAGATTGACGGCACCACCGCGGCCTCAGCACCTGCGACGGAGATAACTCTATCTGCACCGCAATTGGAAGCTTTAGCGGCCGTACAAAAGGGATTTGAAGCAAAAAAACCAGTTGTTTTACATGGTGTTACAGCTTCAGGGAAGACAGAGCTCTACATTACGCTGATAAAAGAGGCGTTCACTAAACACAAGCGTGTTTTATACCTGCTTCCAGAAATAGCGTTAACCACCCAGCTGATCAGTCGCTTGCGTATTCATTTTACAGTGGCGGTAAGTCATAGTAAATTTTCTCCTGCAGAGCGTTTGGCGGCTTGGCGGGAGGCGTTAACGAATGATGCGCCATTGCTCGTCTTGGGTGCACGTTCGGCGGTATTCATGCCCTTGCCGGATTTAGGTTTGATCATCGTTGATGAAGAGCACGAGAGTAGTTTTAAGCAATTCGAGCCTTCACCGAGATACAATGCTCGGGATACAGCGGTATGGATGTCTACAGCCCGTGATTGCCCCGTTTTGTTAGGGTCAGCAACGCCAAGTCTCGAAAGTATGTTTAATGCGCGTCAAGGCAGGTATGAATTGGCCCAGTTGCACAAAAGATTCCATACTGCTCCATTGCCAGAACTAGAAGTTGTGGATATGCTTGGGGCCAGGCAGCGCCGTGAAGTGCAGGGTAATTTTTCCATAGAATTGGTCGATGCCATGCGCCATACCTTGAGCAAAGGAGAAAGTATCATTTTGTTCCAAAACCGCAGAGGGTTTAGCACGTTTCAGCAATGTCAGACTTGCGGTCATATCGAGGGGTGTACACGTTGCGATATTTCACTGACCTACCACAAGGGACCTCAAAAGCTGAAGTGTCATTACTGCGGTTACACGGTGCCTCCAGTAATGAAATGTAGTTCGTGTAGTGGTGAAAGTGTTTTGCATAAAGGCTTTGGAACAGAGCAGATTGCAGAGGAAGCCGCATCCTTATTCCCGAAGGCGGCAGTAAAACGTATGGATTTGGATACCACTCGTGGCAAGCATGCCTTTGGTGATCTGATCCGTTCTGTAGAAAATGGCGAAGTTGATATTTTGGTGGGTACACAGATGGTGACGAAAGGTCTGGATTTTGATCGAGTCGGACTCGTGGGTATCATGAGTGCGGACAATCTATTGAGCTATCCCGATTTTAGAGCCAATGAACGCGCTTTCCAATTGATTGAACAAGTCGCCGGTCGCACAGGCCGCCGCACTTCCAAAGGGAAAGTGGTTATTCAAGCCATGAAGCCTAGACATTCAATTATACAATTGGCGCTTAATCATGATTTTTCAGGGATGCAAGCGAAGGAACTTACGGTACGACAAGAATACCAGTATCCTCCATTTGTCAGACTCATTACCATTACGCTAAAGCACAGGGACCAGAAACTGTTGCAGCGGGCTGCAGGGGAATTTGCACGATCGTTGCGAAGTAAGATTGGTGACCGCTTTCTAGGTCCTGAGTTTGCGCCCATTGCACGGTTGAAAAACTTGTATCAAATGCAAATCATCGTCAAAGTAGACAAAGGAAGTATAGGGGCAAAAGTGCGTGAGCGCATTAAAAAATCGCATCAGGAAATATTGCTTTCTCCGGATTTCAACAGAGTGCGGGTCGTGTTTGATGTAGATCCTAATTCTTAAAGTTTAAAGGGAAATCGAGCACTCATGCCAAAAAAATAAGGAAACCCTAAGTTGAGTTGGCATTCTGCCATGGACCATTGGTAGCCAATAAATAATTCCGGCGCAATTAGTGGCTGATCGAGAGCATTAATATTTTCATCCCTGAACCTCATGTCTATTGCAGCCCCTGAATACACCTTGTTGCTGAGCATCCACATTTTACCAGCGCCTATCACGTAACCGAAATTTTTAGTATCCTCGCCTAATCCCGTTGATGATATTTGTGCGAAGCGAAGACTCCCAAACCAACCGCGCGTTGTATACGAACATCCTATCTCGGAAGTACTGCCCCAGCCGGCCATGTTGCCGTACTTTACATCGAGTTTGATTTGTGCATTAACCCATTGAAAGCTTACCAAGAACAAATAGGTTAAGACGGTTGTTCTCATGGATTCAGGAATGGATTAAAGCTAATGGGTGGCATTGTTTCGATTAGAACATTTTCCTTCGAAGTAGGGTGAATAAAAGATAAACTTTTCGAATGCAGACAGATGCTTTTATCTTTTTCAGCACGACGTGCACCATACTTGACATCACCTTTTATAGGATGACCTACGGCTGCAAACTGGGCACGAATCTGGTGGTGCCGACCTGTTTCTAAACGGACCTCTAGTAAGGTATATCGATCCCCTTTATGGAGCAGGGTATAGGTAAGCTTAGCTTCCTTAGCTCCCGTCTCAGGGCGTTTGTAAGCGATGGATTTATTGCTCTTTGGATTTTTCTTTAAGTAATGATGAAGTTGACCACTTTCCTCAATTTCACCTTCCACCAAGGCCCAATAGATTTTCTGTGTTTCACGGTTTTTGAAGGCCGCATTCATACGTTCCAATCCTTTAGAGGTTCTCGCGAACAGCACGACACCGGTAGTGGGTCTATCGAGCCGGTGAATAACTCCGAGAAATACCGCGCCGGGCTTATTATATTTTTTTTTGATGTAGGATTTGAGCAGATCGGGGAGCGGAACGTCACCGGTTTTATCGCCTTGGACCAATTCGCCTGCCCGCTTATTTACAGCAATCAGGTGGTTGTCTTCAAAGATAATTTCGGGAAGTTTCTGGCCCATGTTTAGCTCGTGTAGCTCTCGTCTTTGTTCGGGAAGTCTATGTCTTTTACATCTTGCACATACTGCCCAATAGCACCTGTAATATCGTCGTACAGATTCAGGTAGCGACGCAAGAATCTAGGGTGGAATTCGTGTGTCATACCAACAAGGTCGTGGAAAACCAACACCTGTCCGTCTACACCTGGACCAGCGCCGATACCAATAACAGGTATATCTAGCATGAGCGCAACCTCTTTTGCAAGCTCCGCGGGAACCTTTTCTAAAACGATACCAAAACAACCTGCTTCTTGCAAGGCAATAGCATCTTCTTTAAGTTTCGCAGCTTCAGCTACTTCTTTCGCACGAACGCTATAGGTTCCAAATTTATAGATGCTTTGTGGGGTCAGGCCTAAATGCCCCATTACGGGAATACCTGCTGTAAGGATTCTTTTGATTCCGTCGATAATTTCCACGCCACCTTCGAGTTTTACAGCGTGACCGCCGCTTTCTTTCATCACGCGAATGGCGGAGTTTAATGCTTGCTTAGAATCCCCCTGGTAGGTACCGAAGGGTAAATCAACGACGACCAACGCACGATCAACCGCGCGAATCACAGAACTGGCATGGTAAATCATTTGATCCAAAGTGATGGGTAAAGTCGTTTCATGACCGGCCATTACATTGGAAGCACTGTCTCCAACAAGTATACAGTCCACACCCGCTGCATCAACCATTTTTGCCATGGTATAGTCATAGGCCGTTAACATGGAGATTTTCTCTCCTTGGTCCTTCATTTGTTGCAGGCTGTGAGTGGTAACCTTTTTAAATTCTTTTTTCGCCAATGACATAGTGCACGGTTTTTGTGAATTAAATCCATACAAAGAAAAGCATCCTAAGCCATAGGTTGTATTTTTGAAGCCCATGAAAAACCTAATTCTCTTCATTTTCGCTTTTTGCGCATTGTTTGCGTGCGATAACTCTTTAGATATTAATGCTGAATATGACGTTGAGAATGTCGTTTATGGTCTATTAGATAAAGATCAAGATACCCAGTGGGTACGTTTGCACCGTACCTACCTGGGGACGGACGGCTTGCTGGCCGGGGCAACACACAGCGACAGCTTATATTTCGATACAGCTGCACTCTATTTAACCCAGTTAAATGATCAAGGCAACGTATTAAATACGTACGAATTCTACCGGAAGGATACAAACATCCTCGAGCCGGGCACATTTACAACGGATAACTATCGTTTGTATTGGACCGATGCACCTATTGATCATAATTTTGAATACCGCCTTCGTGGATTCATCCCAGGGAATAATAATTTTGAAGTAACGACTCCAGTGGTAGGTCCTTTGGAGATAACAAGACCCAAAGGTTTTCAAAAACTAACTTTTGGTATTCAGGATGCAAAGTTTGGTTGGGACGCCGCGAAAAATGCGCGTTTATACCAAGGTTACATTCATTTTAAATACAAGGAGGCGCCTGTTAAAAACCCCAAGGATAGTACCGTTCGTACCTTAACATATGCGCTTCCCACCAGAACGGGATCAAATCTCACTGGATCGGGGAATTATGTCACAGAACTGAGTTATGCAGCGTACTACCAGTTCTTGAGAAATAACATTGGAACAACTACAGATACAGTGCGCGTCTTTAAAAGTATTGACTTTGAATTGTGGGCTGCGGCAGACGATTATGCTACGTATATCAATGTTAGTCAGCCTTCACAGGGCATAGTACAAGAAAAGCCTCTCTTCTCCAATATAGATGGGGGTATAGGTCTTTTCAGTTCGCGCGGTCACACCATTAAAAAACAGATTAAACTGAGCAATACTTCTATGGATAGTTTGTGGCGCGGTGTGTACACCTGCAATATGGGGTGGGTAGATTTTCAGGGCATAGACTCTGTGATCTGCGTGGACGGATTTCCTGTCAAATTCTAGTAAGCGGTAAGAAGACAGTTTGTCACTATTCTGTCTATACTTTGTTCCATACTGACATATATCTTGGTGCAGTTGTGCCAAATTGTACGCAAAATTGGCGCATATCTTTTGTGGCACAACCCTTGTTCTATCACCGACGTAATATTTTGAAAACTCAACCTAAATAATTAATAAAATGGGTAAAATCATAGGTATTGACCTTGGAACCACGAACTCTTGTGTATCCGTAATGGAAGGTAACGAGCCTGTAGTGATTCCGAACAGTGAAGGAAAAAGAACGACGCCTTCTATTGTAGGTTTCATAGAAGGCGGTGAGCGTAAAGTAGGTGATCCTGCAAAACGTCAAGCCATCACTAACCCTGAGAAAACTGTCTACTCCGTGAAGCGATTCATGGGCGAGAAGTTTTCAAACGTACAGAAAGAAGCAAAGCGTGTACCTTATAAAGTAGAAGGTGGCGATAACGATACGCCTCGTGTAAACATAGACGGTCGTCAATATACTCCTCAAGAGATTTCAGCTATTATTCTTCAGAAAATGAAGAAGACCGCTGAAGACTATTTAGGTGCGGAAGTATCTGATGCAGTAATTACTGTTCCTGCGTATTTTGATGATGCACAGCGCCAAGCGACAAAAGAGGCAGGCGAAATAGCAGGTTTGAATGTGCGCCGTATAATTAACGAACCAACTGCAGCGGCTTTGGCTTACGGTCTAGATAAAAAGGGCCTTGATCAAAAAATTGCTGTTTTTGACTGTGGTGGTGGTACGCATGATGTATCGGTATTGGAGCTGGGTGATGGTGTGTTCGAAGTGAAATCTACGGACGGTGATACGCACCTTGGTGGCGATGACTTTGATCAAGTCATTATCGACTGGTTGGCAGAAGAATTCAAAGCGGAAGAGAACATGGATTTGCGCGATGACAACATGGCGCTGCAGCGTTTGAAAGAAGCTGCTGAAAAGGCGAAAATTGAATTGTCTTCAACCACTTCGACTGAAATTAATTTGCCATATATCACAGCAACGGCTTCAGGACCGAAGCACTTAGTGCGTCCATTGAGCCGCGCAAAGTTTGAGCAATTGGCAGCGAGCTTGATTGAGCGCACCATTGCGCCAGCGCGCAGTGCATTGCAGAATGCCGGATACTCTACTTCTGAGATTGACGAAGTGATCTTAGTTGGCGGTACGACGCGTATTCCTGCCATCCAAGAGGCGGTAAAAGCATTTTTTGGCAAAGAGCCGTCAAAAGGAGTAAATCCGGATGAGGTAGTTGCTATTGGCGCTTCGATACAGGGTGGTGTTCTTGCAGGTGATGTTAAAGATGTATTGTTGTTAGATGTAACACCACTTTCCTTAGGTATTGAAACTATGGGTGGTGTAATGACGAAACTTATTGAATCGAACACGACCATTCCTACGAAGAAATCTGAGACGTTCTCTACAGCAGCGGATAACCAACCGTCTGTTGAGATCCATATACTTCAGGGCGAGCGTTCTATGGCAAGCGATAACAAAACGATTGGTCGTTTCCATTTGGACGGTATTCCACCAGCGCAACGCGGTGTTCCTCAAATTGAGGTGACCTTCGATATTGATTCGAACGGTATCCTTAACGTAAGTGCTAAGGATAAGAATACGGGTAAAGAACAGAACATTCGAATAGAGGCATCGTCCGGTTTATCTCAAGAAGAAATTGATCGTATGAAGCAAGAAGCTGAAGCGAATGCTGACGCGGACAAAAAAGCGAAAGAAGAAATTGACAAGCTCAATGCTGCAGATACCATGGTGTTCCAAGTTGAGAAGCAAATGAAGGATCTAGATGGCAAATTGCCAGAAGATAAAAAGGGTCCTATTGATGCTGCCTTAACAGAGCTCAAAGCGGCACATGCGGCTAAAGATATCGCCGGATGTGATGCAGCGCAAGAGAAACTCAATGGCGCTTTACAAGCGGCTTCTGCAGAGATTCAAGCTGCTATGCAGCAAGAGCAAGGTGGCGATCAAGGCCCTGATGCAGGTACTGGCGGTGATGCCGGTGCTGCAGATGATGTCACGGACGTTGACTTTGAAGAGGTGAAGTAACCGTCAAGAATTAAAGGATGTAACAGGCCCCCGCACCGCAAGGTGCGGGGGCTTTTTTATTATATTCACGCCACTTAACACTTTTGAAACCCACGCTCTATGGATTTAGTCCAAATCAATGATTTTCTAGCAACGATTGACGGATATATTGGCGGTTCCAGCTGGTTTGTATTTGCGCTGCTTGGCACTGGTGTCTTTTTCACGCTTTACTTAGGATTTCCTCAAATTCGCTATTTCGGGCATGCCATTGCAGTCGTACGAGGAAAGTTCGACAAAAAAGGCGCAAAAGGAGATACTTCTCATTTTCAGTCCTTAGCAACGGCTTTATCGGGTACGGTTGGTACGGGAAACATTGCTGGTGTGGCTTTTGCGATTCATTTGGGCGGCCCAGCTGCATTGTTTTGGATGTTGGTCACTGCCGCATTGGGTATGACCACCAAATTTGTTGAGGTTACGTTGAGTCATAAGTACCGTGAATTCGCGGAAGATGGAACGGTTTCTGGCGGTCCTATGTACTACATGAAAAATAAGCTAGGCATGAAATGGATGGCAACCCTTTTTGCTGTTGCTGCCATCATCAGTTCATTTGGTACTGGAAATATGCCCCAGGTGAACAGTATCGCCGCGTCTTTGAAGGCCACTTTTGGTATTGAAGAGATGGTCACCGGTGCAGTTTTATCTGTGCTTTTAGGCCTTATTATTTTGGGTGGAATTAAGCGCATCGCAGCGGTTACTGAAAAATTAGTTCCCATGATGGCATTGATCTATGTTGTGGGTGCATTATCAGTGATTGTGATGAATTACGAAAACATCATTCCGTCGTTCATTAGCATTTTCTCTGATGTCTTTACTGGATCTTCTGCGGCAGGCGGGTTTTTAGGAGCTACCATTGCTTACGCATTTAACAGAGGTGTAAACCGTGGATTGTTTTCTAATGAGGCAGGGCAGGGTTCAGCGCCGATTGCTCATGCTGCAGCTAAAGCCGAACACCCCGTAAGTGAAGGTATGGTCGCGATACTCGAGCCGTTTATTGATACGATTGTTATTTGTTCCATCACGGGCCTAACTCTATTAAGTTCAGGTGTTTGGAACGAAAAGCATCAAAACGACTTTAGCTTTGCTGATCTCGAAATTATGGAAGGGGGACTCTCTGAAGATGCAGATGGCGGTCGATTGTTTAACCACTTCAATAATCAAGGCTGGGTAAATAGCGAATCCTTGGTCCCATTTCAAGGAGAATTGGCCGTAAAAGAAGGTAAAATAAAATCAGAAGCTACGGTTTTGCATGCGAGATCAATTGCCGAAGATGTAGTTGTTTCTAGTAGCGAAGGACCGTATTCCGGAGTTCTAATGGTGCAAAAGGGCCGATTGCAAGAAACGGCAGGGCTCACCTTTACAGGAAAGTCGTTGGTGCATAGCGCTCCGCTAACCGCGATTGCTTTCAACAAGGGATTGTTTGGTGATTACGGTCAGTATATAGTGGCCATAGGACTGTTGCTGTTTGCATTTTCTACGGCCATATCATGGAGCTATTATGGTGGACGCAGCGTCACCTACCTCTTTGGGGTGAAATATGTGAATTACTACCGCGTTTTATACGTTATTGGATTCTTTCTAGCTGCAATTATCGATACCACGATTGTTTGGACATTTGCGGGTATTGCCATAGCCTTAATGACATTGCCAAATCTGTTGGGAATCTTCTTATTAAGGAAGGATATGAAGCAGAGCATTACCGACTACAAGGCGTATTTGAAATCCGATTTCAATAAAGAGTTGTAAATTATTGCGCAAACGTCATTAAACCATGAGTTAAAGATGGAGTCTAAATGATGAGTTCGTAGTATCTTCTCAACATAAAGTATTCATATTTAAAGCTTCTCATGAAGAAATTTCTT
>Ga0075477_10001141_pt1 | contig 12415 bp, 9 predicted proteins | sample DEB08_DNA_FD_76338 | JGI IMG/M metagenome (GOLD analysis project Ga0075477, IMG submission 76338) | Aqueous microbial communities from the Delaware River and Bay under freshwater to marine salinity gradient to study organic matter... | ecosystem: Environmental > Aquatic > Marine > Coastal ...
TCAACTGATCCAAAAACTGCTTCATTTTACTCAGAATCAACACCTTCCCAAGCAGATTGTCATCTTCACGCTGTCTCTGCTCTACAAAGCGCTCCACCTCATGCTCCTTGAACTCTTTCAAAAGAGCGGAAAACTTTTTCTCCAATGATTCTACGTGCTCGGAAGGAATTGCTCTGATTTTCTCCCAACGGTTCCGGATACGGCGCACCTCATCCGATTTACTCCACTGCTTCTCTTCTATAATCGAGCGAAGAGAGGCAAGCAACTCCTTCTTCTTCTCAAGATTTTTTTCCCGGCGTTGCTTTTGCTCTTCATAATGCTCTTTTTTTCTGCGCTCCAACTCATCTCGGCTCTCATCAATTCGCTTCCGATAAACTGATATTTCTGCACCCTCCGGGTCGGGCCCTTCCGACCACAAATGATTGATATCCCCAAATTCGACCGTTGCCTGAGCACGATCGCTCAATTCCAGTAGACCCTCTGCTCTCTCAGCTAATTTTTTGTAGTAACCCTCAGGTGTTTCAACTACTTCCGTTGCCTCCGCATCAGCTTCTGTCACCTGCGCATCAGCCTCTGTTATCTCCACATCAGCCTTAGTCTCTACCTCAGCTTCAATCTCTACTTGTCCTGTCACTTCTCCAGATGATGTCAATGACTCTTCCTGCACTATGACTTCATCACTCGAGGAGGATGAGTCACCCCCTTTTGTTTCAGCTGGTTCAGGAGATACATGCTTTTCTATGTCGGATTGTGGATCTTTCTTTTCTTCAGACACTGATTTGGAGTCTAAGGGTTACAAAATTACGGCTCGAAGCCTGCGAAGACAGATAGTTTAAAGAACATAAGAACTGGAATCAAACATTTATTTCCTGCGATATCGTTTCCTGCAGGTTTCTAGTCCTCTTTGATCAAGCGAATTTCACGTTGTGGAAAGGGAAATGAGATTCCTTTTTCATCAAACACGATTTTTACACGTTTCATGAAATCGTAGCGGCAATCCGAGAGATCCCCGGACGCAGTCCAAACCCGTACGAGCAGATTTACGGAATTATCCCCGAGACTTTCCAGAGCAACCAGGGGGGCAGGATCGGAAAGTATTCGACTGTCCTCAGCAATTAACTCCCTCAACGTATCCATGGCCTTGTCGACATCATCATTGTAACCGATCCCGATACTCAGAGACATACGCCGGGTATCATATAAACTCATATTTTTTATTTCCGAACCCCAAACCTGAGAGTTTGGCATCACAATTCCAACGTTATCAAACGTGTGAAGTTCCGTAGTAAACATCCCGATCGCATCGACAACACCTGACGTTCCGCCGATGGTAACCGCGTCACCGGTTCGGAACGGTCGCAAAATCAACAACATAATCCCGGCAGCAACATTACTCAACGTACCCTGAAGAGCAAGGCCAATTGCCAGGCCAGCGGCTCCCAAAACAGCAATAATACTTGCTGTTTGTACACCAAATTGCCCCAAAACAGCCAGCAGTGTAAGAATAAGAATCAATGCTCGTATGGATTGTACAAGAACGGGAACCAGAGTGATATCAATTTTATCCGTCTTTTCTGTGACCCGTCTGACTCGTTTTGCGGTCCATCCAGCAACTATATATCCAGCTGTAAGGATCAATATAGCCCCAAGAACATCCAGCAAGAACGGAATGATAAGTTCCTGTGCCTGACCAATGAGAGCATTTATATCCTTCATGATTTTTTGATTTAATACGATTAATGGATAACTATAAGACAGTGTACCTTTGTAATCTGTAATCCTTTACGATAATTGACTGCGAAGCATCCACGCTGTCTTCGAATGAACAGATAAACGTTGTGTCATCAAGTCCAGACTGGCTTCATCGGCTGCTTCGGAACAGACCTCTAAAACCTTACGTGCAGATCGCATCACGGTCTCGTGATCATCTGTCAAATTGCGAATCATCTGTTGTGCATCGGGAATATTTTCATCCTCTGTGATCGTCGATAAAATAACAAATTCTCGGAACGTCCCCGGTGCCCGGTAACCTATCGCACGTATTCGCTCTGCAATCATATCGATTGCCGTAGCCAACTCGGTGTAATGTTCTTCAAATTGAATATGAAGAGTATGGAACATCGGGCCAGTTACATTCCAGTGATAGTTGTGCGATTTCAGGTAAAGCATGTAACTATCCGCCAAAACAACACTTAACCCTTTTGCGATTGCCTCTCTGTGTTCTTCACTAATACCAATACTCAACGCGTCCGTTTTCATTGGTGTAAGCTCTTTTGAATCTACGGCATCCATTTTTTAACCTATTTTTGATCTATGTTTCGATTTGATGCACCTCTCTTAGTATTGCTCTGGCATTCTCGTCTCCCTTTTGCATGACTCGGTGCTGCAGATTGGTGATGATTTCCGGCTCTGCATTTTCGAAAGCCAGCTCTTTTGCCTCTTTTTCCGTGCCGGTTCGTACCAAATCAAAAATATCATCTGCTCTCACAATACTATATAATTGATCCTTGTTAAACGCATGAGACCGCAACTCCTCATACTTTTTAAACAGCGCTGAAAACTGATAACTGTCGTCTGCGCGATCGATTACCTCCACATCTCTTGGGCCCTCAGCACTTAAGGGAGTTTTGCATAAGTAGTAGTATTTCTGTTTGTAAATCATGATAATTTTCCGTGTTTAATTAGGTACAAACCGAATAAAAAGATAACATATTTTCCAGTCAACTTCACTCGTCAAAACCGAACACCCCAACGTATTCCAGGAAAAAGTAGCAGGTTTGTATCAGCAGACCACGCCGCCAAGTTCAGAGATAACCCGGCACTTGCCAAGAATCGTGTTCCCAGGTAGGTATACGAGGCGCCGGCCGCGGGTGAAATACTCCATCCTGCATCATTCGGAGAAAAATCGAAGAGCGTAGAAGAGCTAAAGTAAACCAGGTTTACACCTCCTCGTGCCTCTAGCTTATGAGAACCACTCCCAAAATAATAGGATGCTGTGACCGGCAGATTGGTTGCTTTAATGAACGAATCCCCGTATTTCTCTAAAATTTCAGGATTCGTTTCTCCACTTTTGATATCAAAATAACCCACTCCCAGCCGAAAAGACCATTTATCATTCAGTAGGTAACTATAACCAATGCTAAAGGGCATGGAAACTCCGAGAATCTCCAGCTCAACGGTGTGGATCCGCTCCTGATCTGCAAAAATCTGACTCTGTTGTGCGAGAACATGATGCGGAATCATGAGAAGTGTAATAAGCGCCAAAAACATCAAGCCTCGAATCTGCAGATGTTCAGACCTCTTTTGGTTCATAGCTGTGACTCTGTTGTGAGTTAATTTGACTGAGGATGTGATGGGCACGTTCATGTGTGCTATCATGGATTGTGTTGGATGTAGGTTCATAGGAAAGGAATATGGGATTGAATTGATTGGTAGTTTTCATGATTTATGGTACACGGTAGACTGCAATGGACTGTACAGTAGTAACAAATATATAGCCATGCTCTATCACAACATTTCGGATGTAAGATCCCGGGGGGTCAGCAATCTGTAGAACCACCCCTGTTTCAGCATCGAAGACGACCAAACCATAGGTGTTTGCCCAGTAGAGTTTGCCGTTATGAAGATCCATTCCCTGCTCACTTCTAGTGATTGGATTGTTGGTTCTCCATACTAGGTCTCCTGATTTTTTATCGATTGCCCACACAGACATGGCATCAGTCCCGTAGATTCTGTCTTGTCCTACAACCCCTCCATAAGTGGTGAGTTGCTCACTCCGCCAAATCTCTTCACCCGTCTCTTGATGAAATGCAAAAAATCCCTGGGGACGGTTGCCTTGCATTGTACCCGTATAGATGACTCCGTTCTCAATATGAGGTAACATCCTAACAAACCGTCCATAACCGGGTTCCTGAAATCGCCACCGTACAGACTCTGCCTGCAGATCGTATGCAGTGATATTGGCAGCTGGTTCTCCGTCGATTTCCGCGGCGTGGGTCACATACAGTACCCCATCCTGGTACACTTTCTGATAGATTCCGAACTCCAGATCCAGAGAATTTATTTTCACACCATCCTCTCGGATACGATGGAGTATTCCATCTCCTCCTTTGCCAGCAAATAAAAAATTCTCCCCATCGAACGTGACATCACTATATCCAAACAGTTCCTCACTGTCATCAAGCAGTATCTCCCATTGCAATTCTCCGGTATCGGAATCCCACGCCATGATCGCATTGTAGGTATTGCCCACCAAAAGACCCTTTTCGAATCCAAAACCTCGATTTTGCAGAGGAATTCCCCTGCCATGGTTCTGGCTCCAGATCACATCACCGCTCTCCGAGTCGAGAACGGCTACAAAATCGTTCAAAGCAACTGCCACCCTATCTTCATCCAGTGGAAGAGCTCTCGTCATGGAAAAATATCCTGGATTTTCAGGTGTATCGAAGGAGCGAAACCAGAGGAGCGAAAGCTCCTCTGGTTCCTCTGAATCGTTGCCTGTAGCACCTTGAAACAATGTAATATCACACCCGGACAGAAGCATAGACATACAAACGCCAGAAAGTACAATCAGATATTTTGCCATAATTCCTCCAACCAAGTAGTTGCATCATGCATCGGAGGTGCGTAATCACCTTGCTCAAAAACTCCTTCCAGAGAGTAAGCCCTCTTCATGCGTCGCAGTTCGAAGTGATTGTACCCCCCGTCTGGTTCCGTATCGGAATAGAAGGAGTTTACGCCATTATCATCCTCAGGATCTTCTCCCGGATTCCAGACAGCATAATCAGGACCGATCAACACATCATTTTTCGTTGGAATCAAAAATGTAAGCTCCACTTCCTGCTGAATCCAGCATCTTCCGTCATAGGCCGAATCGGGAACTCCCGGGTCAAACTCATGCCCCTCTCCCGGCATCATTCCATCTTCACAGATATTCACCATCATCATCCTGGTGGTTTGGTAGAGTCGATAAGAATCGATCATAATTCCCCACGTCCGGTCGATATTGTCCATTGCAGTCCTGCCATCGTCCCAACGATCTGCTTTTCTACTATTTTTGTTGTCGTACCCGAACCAGCGTCTCACATTTAGCCAGCTCAGTGTTCGGAAGTAGTTCGCATTAGCACGGTAAAACCATCGAAGCCGATCGAAATCTTCAAGATACTTCAACTCCTGTCCGCTCTTGTCTTCCAGCAGTTCCGCAGCAGTTCGAATGGGTGCAAAACGCTTCTCAACACCGATGACAGAACGCATGTTTGGCGGATCTGCGATTTCATCACTGTTAATCAAGTTGATAAAAGAGCCATTCAGCCCAATGATATCTTTCACCTGATACTCCACCGAAGGCCGTTCAAACACACGTAATTCATCTTTCACTTGGGGCAGTACGTCGACCAGATCTTCCAGGGTTTCGATCGCGTTTGCTCCGGCAATCCATTCGATCAACGATCCGAATTCACCGTTTTGAACTGGCAATGAGACCCGGTCTATAAACTCATCCAGATAGGGTTCTGCATTGATGTATCCAGGTTCATACCCTATCGATACGTGAGCCACCCGTGCACCTTGATGTGGTGTTCCCAGCGTAATAACAGCAGATACTTCTATGCCTGGGAGGTCTTTCAAGCCTTCGTATGCTACTCTCGAGATCAGACCGCCAAGACTGTGACCGATCAATACCCACCGGCCGCTTCCTCTGGCCTGCATAATCCCCGCAATCTCTTGAATCAGCGACTGCAAACCATTTTCAGCTGCGACCTCCTCCGTTTCGTAGACCAAAAGATCAAAATCATTGATCACTCCCATTTCAACCATCAATTCCGGAGTATCGCTGCTTTCCCAGGAATCAGCACTTCCTTCAAATCCATGAATGAAAAGTGCATAATCCTGTGCGAGTAATGGGTACGTACTCATCAATACGAACATACTACAAATAATCATCTTTTTCATGACATCCTCATAATCTTTTTAGCGTGATATTGGATCGGCTGGTCAATGTCTTTGACAGCAGTGTATGTGCACCCTCCTGATCACCGTATCGTAGGGTCATTTTGTTTTTCAAAACTGGAAATCCACTAACATTTTCATAGTGCATCGATGTACTGCGCACTAGTCTGCCAAGTGCATCCAGATCATGAATCGCCGTAGTCAAACCTGTTTCCAGGTCAATACGACTGCGAACCATACTCACAACCGGATCTTCTATCACCTGCTCAACAATCGCTACTGCATCTCCTTCCAACCGAAATGCAAGCCCGGAACTTGTGAGTTTCTGAAGATTGTGTGCAATCCGTTCCTGGGTGTCGCTGGATCCGGAATCCGAATCTGCATCAAACCAGGCTGGATCTGCCCATAGCGAATCCGCATCAACCGGAAATTCATACAGAACCGTACCATCCTCTTCCAGATAGGTGAGTAGGCCATCTTTAATCGTACTTCGCCTTACCTCCTGAAATGATTCTGGAAGAGCAGGGCGCTCCTCTTCTGTAAGCAGGTACAGATCCTCTGGCAGTCCCATCTCGGCATGGCCCTCGGTCCATAGAGTTTCCGTTTCTATACTTCCATCCTCGAGCAGGATCATCCGTTCATGAACTGCTTCATAGTGATCCAGCAGCATCTGCCCTTCTGTTTCAGCCATCAACCCGTCACGGATAATGGAAGCAGGCCATTGGGTTGTAAAGCGATGTGTCTGCTGATCGTAAGAGATCTCGACTGTTCCAAACCTCTCCTTCTGTTCTCCTGTGTTCCCCGATTGACTGCTTAGGCCCGACGGCAAATCGCAGGATACGGCCGTAAACAGCAGGGTTATGCCAGCTAAAGCCAGCCACTCTTTCATTGGTTGTTTTTTCCTCATCTTGATTCCTCTCTCTTCATTATTCGGGTGTTGTATCGTTGAAGCACCATACATCAACTGTCCCAAAAGTGACCTTATTCAGGCACTACTATTGGGCACATTGACAGCTCCGCGCCGTCCTCCCTTGTTCGCCGATCGTCGCCTTGCTTACGCTTAGCGCACCATCAGTATCTTGGCCGTTGAGGATGCAAGCCCTGCATCTCTCAACCTTGTCGATTCCGCTCGTACCAAATACATGCCCGTAGCATACCCCGACAAGTCCAATTCGATTTGATGCTCTCCCGGTTCCATCCGAGACTGTGGCACTGTGTAAAGTTCTCTTCCAAGCAGGTCGAAGACCCGAAACCGAACATCCGACCGTTCCAGAATTGTATACTGTATTCTAGTTGACGGATTGAATGGATTGGGATAATTACCCGTAACCGTGATCAGCCTGTTTGTATCAATACTTCCCTGATATTGAATCTTATAATTGCGATCTGTTTCTGTACTGGCCAGAATACCCGTTACATGGTACGTCCCGCCAGTTTGAAGAGGAAAACTAGCAACAGCGGTGAGCTGCTGATCCGGTTCAGTGTCGGTTTGATGGAGCCATTTCCCCTCTACATAGCTTCTGTCCGGGAGTTGAGCAACAAGCCTGGAACGGGTGGTGGCAATGGGTTCAGGGGATTGAATTGTAAAAGCAACGTTCCCGGGGCTGAAGTCCATGGCAACCGATACCGAACCATCGAGTATCTCGAAACAGCACGATCTTACCCACTCAATTTCCATAACTGCCCCCCAATTATGCAGCCCCAGATGTGGGAAACGATTGCTTATCCCAGACCACACTCCATCGAGGAAGATTGCGGTTTGCCGGCCCGAAACGGCGGGTTTTGTCATGGGTTGCATTCCCACAGCAAATAGATTGGATGTGTTGTGCACAGGCTCCAGAACCCATCGAAAGCGTCCGCTAACATCAGCCAGGTTTTTATAATGATCCGGCCAGCGAATACTCTCAAAAAACAACATCCCTGACTCTCGCTCCATACGGTGAACAAAGGGAGAAACAATCGTTTCCCAGCCGTTACCAGTTTGTTTCATCAATGAAACCATAACCTCACGTTCTGTGTCTGCAGCAACCCCACTTCCAGTCACTTCACTTAGATGAATCATTTTTACCCTGCCCCCCCTCAGCCAGTCCGATGTTTCCCGTTCAAACTCCAATGCAATCTTCGTTCCGGGAGACAGAAGCAAGTAAGAGGCCTTCCCATCAAACACTACCGGTTTTCCATCTCCAAATAATTGCCAATCTTGAATGGCCGTTCGAGATCCATCTACCAAAAAAGTAGACCTTCTCTGACCCTCTCTGCCCAGTTTTGTTCGAAGCAGTACCAACGTCTGATGAGGATCACTATCGGCGTCTGCCTGCTCCCCAAATCGTAACACTGTACTTCCAGGAAGTGTACGCTGCAACTGAACCTCTGTTGGGGCTACAGAACCCGGCATCTTGTAAAGGGACGTCCAGTACTCCACATCCTCATCCCCCTCCAATAGAGAACCTCTTATTTCCGCTCGAGAGGTAAACGGATAGGTAATCCACTGATGGGACCATGCAGGTTGCTGCGTTTGTAGTACTTGAGGGAACAACTGCTCCTGATCACTCAAAGGAAACCGAAGATCTGCCCGTATGGGATGTGAATACCCGTTAAAAGACTGTCCATCCTGAGGACACAGCTCCCCCAAACAAACCCCTAACAGAGCCTGCCCCCACCCCAAAAAAAGCTCCTCCAGACTGCGATTCGACTCTTTTTTCAAAGCATTGTGCAAACCAGTAATACCATGCTGCTGCCCGGTGATGAATTCCCGCATAAACCCCCCAACTGTTTGCTCAAATACATAATGGAAAAAGAGCGAGGCACGGGAATAATCCGGAAGTGGCTGAACATAATCCCAGGAAAACAGAGGCCGCAAGGGGTCCCGAAAATATAACTCTGCATCTCTTGGTGTATGTCCTGTTATAATCTCTGCCAGCTCCGAAAAACCCTCATTGATGAAAAGATCGCTCTCCTCGATAACCGGTATCACAGAGTGGATTGCATGCTGCAGTTCATGCGCAATGGTTGCCGTAACCGCATCCATTCGTACCATAGCACCAGGATCAGACCCAGTATAAAATCCAGGATAGAGATCAATATAGAGTAGATTTACGCCGTTCGAAAAGGGATGATCCAAACCATTCACCGGATCAAAAAAACCAGCTACATACATTCCCGTTTCCTCAAAGCGATCTTCAATATCCAAAAAAAGCAGGTGTAACCGTTCATTTTCACCACCAGGTACTCGTCCAAAAGTATTCTCCAGCAGAGGAAGTATTCCTTTATTCGGGTTGATGGAACCAGATCCTGTCTCGTGAAGCAGCTTCTGTATAACCATATTCATATCCGTTTCATGGTAATACTCACCGATATCTTTTGTCCGAAACCATACTGCTAAATCTTTTGTAAGTACCATCAGGCGAGCCATCTCCTGTGTCCATTCTGTTGGATTTACAACATTCCGTACAAAAAAGGAACGTTCGTCTCCAGGTTGCAAGGTTTCACTTTTTAAGTTCTGCCTATCCCTTCCGTAAACTCCATACGATTTATTGGCATAAAGCAAATGTGTGAATGGTATTTTTGGGTAGAGATCAGACGGATCCGAAGTATGCGCATTTTGATCGGTATGTGATGCCGTAAAAAAGCCAGGTCCATAAATAATATCGGGTGATCGTTCTGCAGTCTCCCGGGCAGTCTCCCACGTGGTTTCCCGCGCAGTCTCCCTGTCACTTTGTTGAGATCTCTGTTGGGCGTGTAAAACTGCCGGCTCGATCATCAGTGCAACTGACAGTAGGATGAGTACAACTCTGTTCCGACAGGCTCTCTGTACTATCTGTAATCCTTGTAATCTTTTTACCAACTCCCTCCTTCGAACCTTGCCCAGTTGTTCTCCCATCGTCTAGATCCCTCTCTTGATTTTTTACCTTTTGCGACACAAATACACCCATCGGTGCGTCAGATGCAACACATCATATGTAGTACGTCAGATGCACCGCATCATATGTAGTACGTCAGATGCAGCCCATCATATGTAGTACGTCAGATGCGGCGCGTCAAATGCAGCGCAGCAGATGTAGCGCATCAAATACAGCACATCAAATACAGCACGACTCTCTACTTGTATGAGGCAAAAAACGGCCATTCATTACACAGCATTCTTGCCTTTTTTTCCACTTTTTTCCCACCAGGTTATCCACAAGAACAGGTTATCCACAAGAAGAGCAATACATCCTATCAACCCGAACCACGCACTCGAATTCCTTTCACAAACCAAGCCAGTGACACGCCTCGCGCCAGCATAAACATCAGCATCGCCAGCCACAATCCATGTACCCCGACCAGCTCTGTCCCAATCCAATACACCGGCAAAAACACCAAAAGTGTTGCGATCAGCATGGTGTTTCGCATCACCCCGGTTCTTGTAGCGCCGATAAAAACCCCATCCAGTACATAACTGAGCCCCGAAACTGCCGGTGCCAACACCGTCCAGACGATTACCGACATCGCAAGAGCAATAACTTCGGCGTTACCCGTAAAGATCTCAAGAATCCCGCGGCCAAAGATGCCATATACAACGGAGATCGCAGCCCCAAGGCCAACGCCCCACAGAATCACCCTCCGAATCACTCCCTGAAGCCGCCCGTCATCCCGTCCCCCCAAATACCGTCCAACCAGACTCTCCGCAGCATACGCAAATCCGTCGATTCCGTACGACGCAACGAGCCACAATTGTAACAAAATCGTATTAGCTGCCAGCACCAGCTCCCCCTGCCTTGCACTCATCGCAGTAAAAAAGGTAAAGGTAAAGATGAGGCACAAGGTCCTTATAAATATATCCCGATTCACAGAAAAGTAGCGGAGTAACGCCTCCGGCAGAAAAAAACGATCCCATCGTATGTCTCCCATCAACCCGCGGTAACGCCAAAAGAACAATCCTAACGCCAAAAAGAATGCCAACCATGTGGAAATGAGCGTCCCGTACGCAACCCCGTCCACCTTCATCCCAAACCCCTGAATAAACAGCAGATTGAGTACGATGTTCAGCACATTATGAACGATTGTGATGATCATCGGGAAGGTTGCGTTCTGCATCCCGAGAAACCAGCCCTGCAGTCCAAAAAGCATCATCATTGCTGGTGCGGTGAAGATCCGGATATCCACGTACTCTTGCGCAAACCCGGTCACCTCCGGCCCGGCATCCATAAAGCGAAAAGCCACGGCAACCACTGGAACTTTCAGGAGCACCATCAGTATCCCGATCAACCCGGCTAAAAAAAGAACCCGCACAAGAATCATGACCATCCCTTCGCGGCGCTCTGCCCCAAATTCCTGCGCCGTCAGGCCCGTTGTGCCCATCCGAAGAAATCCAAACCCCCAGTACAGAAAATTAAAGACCATACTCCCGATCGCAAGCGCTCCCAGGTACGCTACATTTTCGAGTCGCCCCATGAGTGCCGTATCGACCAGTCCCAGCAGCGGCACCGATAGATTGCTCACAATATTCGGAATCGCCAACCGCAAAATCTGATGGTTCACCCCACCCGGTATCCCACCCGGCACACCAGGCACCCCACTTTTTACTCCAGCCGGCAACCCACTTTTTACTCCGTTTTTACGCCTCAAGAAACTACCCAACCTCAATACCCCCGTTCCTCACTCACAACCACCCCCGGAACCATCCCCGACATCACCCGCTTGTAATGATCCAGCAAAATCGCAGCCGTTTCCGCCGGATCCGACACCGACGCGATATGTGGCGTCACAACCACTTTCCGATTCGACCAAAACGGATGCGACTCCGGCAACGGCTCCTCTCGAAACACATCCAGCACCGCTCCCTCCAACACACCCGCATGCAATGCATAGATCAGATCCTCGTCCACCAGCTGCAACCCCCGCCCCACATTGATGACATACGCCGGTTTCCGCAATTTTTTAAATACTTCGAGATCCATGATATCGCGGGTTTGATCCGTGAGCGGTAACAGCGACACCAACACGTTCGTCCGTGCCAAGAACGCATCCAACCCATCTACATGGTCATTCTCCTGCAAGCCATCACCCTGATAACCATGTAAACCTTCACCTTGCCGACCATCACCCCGCTCACCATCACCCCACTCACCATCACCCTTCTCCCACGTACTCATCGAAAACGTCTCCACCCCCTCAATCTCCTTCTTTGTCCGCGACAAACCCACTACCGGAAACCCCATTCGGGCAATATCCAGCGCACATTGCCGGCCGATCTCCCCAAGTCCCATCACCCCCACTGTAAGCGATCGCTTTGGCACCGCCAGCAACGGTTCCCAAACCGCCCTCCGCTGATTATCCGCAAATTCATACGTGTGATTCACCAAATTCAACAACGCCGAAACCAGATAATCGCTCATATCCGAAATCAATGATGGTGGGACAATCCGGGTCAAGATCACCCCATCCGGAATCGATTCATCCCGCAGCAAATGCTCCACCCCTGCCCCCA
>Ga0075477_10001167_pt1 | contig 12300 bp, 6 predicted proteins | sample DEB08_DNA_FD_76338 | JGI IMG/M metagenome (GOLD analysis project Ga0075477, IMG submission 76338) | Aqueous microbial communities from the Delaware River and Bay under freshwater to marine salinity gradient to study organic matter... | ecosystem: Environmental > Aquatic > Marine > Coastal ...
GGCCGAGCCAGGGTTCGACACCCAGACGCCTCCTCGCGGAAGCCAACGCAAGGCCGGTATCTACGCGTCGAAGGCTCTTCCTGAGCAGCACGCCTCCGTCGCCACCCGGATCCCTGTCGGCACGGCTCCCTTCATCGCGACGCTACTCGGGCTGCTGACAGTGCCATCGCTGCTCACAGGCCTGGCGATTGCCGGGCCGGGCGTGGACACCCTGGAGAGGCTCGCAGGCGTCCGCTGGCGGCAGAGTCTCGCCTTCCTCCACAGCCTGACAGACCTCCGAGCGGACAGTGGGTTCACCGCTGCGGTGGGGCTCGCCTGCTTTCTGATCGCCGCTATGCTCGCCACCGTCACCAAGAATGTTCGCCGGCATCGACTCGACGATCGGCAGGGCCGACATCGCAGATGGGGACTGATGAGCGTGCTGTTTGGAATCGCTGCGGTGGCCTTCGTGCTTCCGCTCCACAAGATCGCATCAGTTGTGATGATGGATGCCACCGGCCGCAGCCTGGGAACGACAGGGCAGGGCTGGTGGATGCTTGTGGTGGCAGCGGTGTGGCTGCCCGTCGGCCTGTGGGCAGTGCTGCCATTGACGCAGCGACTGGGAACGGCCGCCTTCCTCGGCTGCTCACTGGCAGCCTGGCTCGCCGCGGGAGGAATTGAAGAAGCGCTGGTGGCGGGCTGGCAGCCGCCCACATGGCAGCTCGGCTCGGCGGAAACATGGGCCCTGGTCGCGGCATCCCTGCGGGTGTTTACCCCGACGTTGGCAACAATCGGCGGACTGATCGCCTGCCGGAGCGTGATCCGTGAAGCACGCGGGCTCGTTCCACCACGTGCGGCACGCCCAACACGCCAACGCCGAGCCAAAAAGCGGGCTCTCTCCACCGCCACGGCCGCAGCCATGTCAGCCGCAGCCGAAGTGGCTGAGGATGCTGAACCACAGAGCGGTGATATCGCCAAACAAGAACAGGATGCCGAGCCAGCCGAGGAGCCCGCTGAAGCCGCAGAGGAGTCAATCGACTGGGAAGAAGCCACTGCTCCAGACCAGCCGTCACAGCTCCTTGAGAATGGTGACGACCTGCGGACGGACTCCGACGAACCTCGGCTCAGCAAGGCTGAGCGGAGACGCTTGCGGAAGCTCGCTCGCAAGAACCGGGCCGCCTGAGTGCTCGCCCCGACGCCGGCAAGAACAAGGCCGGCTCTCGTCAGGCAGGCTTGAGGACATCCCAGCGGGTCGCTTGGCCGACGCCGCAGCCGGGGCCTTGGGATGCCACGTTTCCAGCCGCGGATCGCGGCATCTGCTTTGACGAAGCCGCCGGCAGCGTCGTACGTTCTGCACACCCCCAAGCCGTTCCCCGCGATCCGCCTCGAGGCATTTCTGCATGACTGTCCGCACCCGCTTCGCTCCAAGTCCTACCGGCTACCTGCACATCGGCGGTGTTCGCACCGCGTTGTTCAACTGGCTCTTCGCCCGGCAACACGGCGGACAGTTCATCCTGCGAATCGACGACACCGACGTGGCCCGCAACATCGATGAGGCGCTCGAGCCGATTCTCGACGGCCTTCGCTGGCTGGGAATCGACTGGGATGAGGGACCAGGCGTCGATGGCCCCTATGCGCCGTATTATCAATCGCAGCGAAGCGATCGGTACGCGGCCGCCGTAGAGAAACTGCTCGCCAGTGGCCACGCCTACCGCGACTATGCCAGTCCGGCAGAACTTGACGAGGAGCGTGCTGCAGCACAGGCGGCGGGCAGACCGTTTCTCTACAGCCGTCGTTTCGCCGCCTTTGACGAGTCAACCGCCGCTCGGTACGAGGCTGAGGGCAGGGCAGGTGTCGTTCGGCTCAAGATGCCCCGCGAAGGCGTGCTCGTGATCGACGACTGCGTTCGCGGCCGAGTCGAGTTTGCCTGGGAACGCGAGCAGGACCATGTGATCCAGCGTGCCGATGGAACCTGCCTCTATCATCTCGCCACGGTGGTGGATGACCATGACCTGGCGATCAGCCATGTGATCCGTGCGGAAGAGCACCTTTCAAACACGCCGCGGCAGGCCTTCATTGCACAGTCGCTCGGCTATCCCCTCCCGACCTTTGCCCACCTTCCACTGGTGGCTGAACCAGGCAGCAGGACCAAACTTTCCAAGCGAAAGCTCGCCAAGTACCTGAAGAACCAGGATTTCAAACTGGTCATGGATCACGGACTGAAAATCGCCGAACGCATCGGCCTCGCCCCCGAAGCCGACACCTTCAATCCGGTCATCGTCGACTTCTACCGCGAGGTGGGCTACCTGCCATGGGCGATCGACAACTACCTGGCACTGCTCGGCTGGTCATTTGACGACAAGACCGAGTATTTCACTCGCGACGAGCTGATCCGGTGTTTTTCACTGGAACGCATTAACTCATCTCCGGCGAGTTTCGACCCCAAGAAGCTCTGGGCTATGCAGGACACGATGATGGTCGCCCTGCCGACTGAAGAGAAGCTTCAGCTGATGCTGCCGTTTCTCACCAAGGCAGGCCTGCTTGCAGATCCCGTCGCTCCCGCAGACGCGGACATCGTTCGCCAGGTGATCGAGGCCGCGGGTGACCGGCTGAAGGTCGCAGGTGACATCCTCGTCTACGCAGACTTTTTCCTGGTCTCCGAACCCCCGATGGATGAGCAGGCGGTGTCGAAACGGCTTGCCAAACCAGGAACAGCTGCCTTGCTGAAGGCCTACTCAAACGCCCTTGAGAAGCTCGACTCCTTCACCCCAGAACCGCTGGAAGCAGCGCTGAAACAGGTGGTTGAGGAAGCCGGCCTGAAGGTCGGCGATCTGATCCATGCGGTCCGTGTCGCGGTCAGCGGCAAGACAGTTGGCCCAGGGCTTTACGACTGTCTGGCCATCCTGGGCCGAGAGAAGTCACTCGCCAGAATCGCTCAGGCATTGCCTTTGTGTGGCGACTAGAGTCGCCCACAGCCTCGTTGCGTTGCCCACAACTTGGGGAACGCCGTACATTCCGTGTTTTCCGCACTCAGTCTGCAAGGAGTTCTTCATGCCGTTGCTCGTCGTCGGAAGCGTTGCCATCGATTGCGTCGAGACCCCAACCGCGAGCCGCGACGACGTCCTCGGTGGTTCTGCGGTGTTTTTCTCGTATGCCGCGAGCTTCTTCTCGCCGGTCAAGATGATCGGCACCGTCGGAGACGACTTTCCCACCAAGCACACGACGTTCCTGGAGCAGCGGGGCATCGACACCAGCGGCCTCGAGACGATCCCGGGCGGCAAGACGTTTCGTTGGCGTGGTCGCTACCTGCCCAACATGAACGACCGCGAGACGCTCGAGGTGCACCTCAACGTGTTTGGTGAGTTCAAGCCACAGCTCTCCGACGGCCACCGTCAGAGCAAGTTTGTGTTTCTCGGCAACTCCTCACCGGTCACCCAGCTCTCTGTGCTCGACCAGGTGCCCGACGCGGCCTTGACCGTCGCCGACACGATGGACCTCTGGATCAACATTCAGCGAGACGAGCTTGAGCAGCTGCTCAAGCGAATCGATGGCCTGGTACTCAACGACGCCGAGGCCAAGCTTCTCGCAGAGGACGAGAACCTTGTGCGGGCCGGCCATGCGGTCCGTGAGATGGGCCCGAAGTTTGTCGTGATCAAAAAGGGCGAGCACGGGGCGATGTTCTTCAGTGAGCATGAAATGTATGTCATGCCTGCCTTCCCCACACCGCAGGTGCTCGATCCGACAGGCGCCGGAGACAGCTTCGCTGGAGGAATGATGGGCCACCTCGCTTCGCTCGGGCGGTTTGACCCGCAGGCGTTGAAGGAAGCTCTCGCCTACGGCACGGTGACCGCTAGTTTCACGGTGGAAGACTTCAGCCTCGACCGACTCTCAGCAATCGACCGGGCCGAACTCGACCGCCGCGTGGCGGAATATCGCCAGATGCTGACGTTCTAGCTCGTCAGGACATGCCGTTGGCCGGCGTGACAGGGGCTGCCGCCGCACCGGTCGTTTGGCGGGCGCACGGCAGCCGCACCTGCACCTGCGTGCCTTCACCTGGGGCAGCCCGCAGCTCATAGTCACCACCGGCGAGCCGAACCCGCTCACGAATGCCAGTGAGGCCAAAGCCGCGAGTGGGGACTGCCGGATCAAAACCACAGCCGAAATCCTGCACCGCCAATCGCAGATTGTCAGCGTCGACTTTGAGCGAGCAGACAACCCGCGAGGCGTTGCTGTGCTTGGCAACGTTGTTGAAGAGTTCTTGGAAGACGCGGTAGACGGTGGTCTGGAGCTCGTCATCGATGCCGTCGATCGTTCCCTCGATGTGCATCTCAACGGTGACGCCGTCTGCCTCCAGTTCACCCACGAGATCGTCCACGGCGGCCTGCAGACCAAGATCATCGAGGCTTGCCGGGCGAATGCCACGAATCACCCGGCGGGCGTCCTCGAGGCCTTTGCTCAGACAGCGACTGACACTTTCCAGTGTGCTGAAGCAGTGTTCGGGGAGCTGCGGATCCTCCAGCAATCGCTCCAGCAGCATGGTCGCGCCCACGACATACTGGATCAGCCCATCATGAAACTCATGGCAGATCAGCTGTCGCTCCTGTTCCTGCAGATCGATCAGGTTGCGAAGCACTTTTTCACGCTCTGCCAACTGTCTGTGCGCCTGCTCGACCGCCGACACATCGGTGGAGATGCCTCCCACCGCCGTGATCTCGCCACGGTCATTGCGAATGGGAAACTTGACTGAGAGGTACGTGCTCGCTTCACCGTCGTGCGGAATCACTTCCTCAAAGGTGTGTACTTCGCCACTCTCAAACACCGCCCGATCCGACGCCTCAAACGACCGTGCCACCTCTTCTGAAAACCAGTCGTAAGCGGTCGCACCGGGCTGGAAGTCACTCATAGAGGGCCAGAGCTCGATGTGTCGTTTGTTGGCGAGGAGATAGCGGCCTTCTCGATCCTTGACGTAGATGGCCGAGGCAGAGTGATCCAGCACGTCTTGGAGCAAGCGGTCCTTCTCCTGAACCTGTCGACGGGCTTCGCTCAGTTCGGTGACATCCAGCACGACACCGATAAACCCGGCCGCCTGCTCGTTGTCGTCTTGGACGGGATGAATCACCGCCACGACTTCGCGTTCGGTTCCATCCGGCTTCACCAGTCGCAGCTGATTTGTGTAGGCCCGTTGCGTCCTCACCGCGGCTTCCCAACGGGCCGTGACCTGCGGCAGGTCGTCCGGATGGATGACCTGCTGCCAGTTGGCGGCCGTCACTTCTGTCGACAAGCCACTCAGCTCAGTCCAGGCGGCATTTGACAGGATGTGGCGACCATTCGCGTCAGTCTGAATCACTCCCACGGGAGCCTCTGTGACCAGCGTGTCGAACGATCGCTTGAGTGTGTGGAACTCGCGACGGAGATTCCTGACTCGCAACGCCAGGCCAGCACAGACCACCAGGCTGAGGAGAAGCAGCACAGTCGAGAGGGAGTTCATGGGAGTCGCACGCTCGTGTGACGGAAGATGATGGCTGGCGATGGTCGACCTGCTCTAGACTAACCGCCCGTTCGTTCCGCTGGCTCACCAGGAGGTGTTTCTCATGCCGATGTCGCTCGCCGCTCGCTCGATTCGTCTTGCAGCCGGTTTCAGCAGCCTTGCCACCACAGCCCTGAGAACGTTTGCCGGAGTGCTGCTCCCCAGAGCGGCTGTCGTGCTTGTGGCCGTGGTTGCAGTTGCCGCCGCCTCGGGAGACGAGGCCGTGCCGGTTGATGCATCGCCGCAGTGGTGGAAAGGCAACATCCACACCCACACCTTCTGGAGCGATGGCAACGATTTTCCTGAGATGGTTGCTGAGTGGTATCGCACCCGCGACTACAACTTTTTAGCCCTCACCGACCACAATGTACTGGCCCAAGGCATCCGCTGGATCCCGGAAAAGCGTGCCCTCGATCGCGGTGGGCCGGATGTGATCACGAAATACCTCGACCGTTTTGGACCGACCTGGGTCGATCGGCGAGGCGAGGGCGACGCGGCTGAGATTCGGCTCAAACCGTTTGACGAGTTTCGAGCCCTTGTGGAGCAACGAGGGCAGTTCCTGCTGATTCCAGCGGAAGAGATCAGTGACGCGGTTGCTGGCAAGCCGGTCCACATCAATGCCAGCAACATTGCCGAGGCGATTCAGCCGGTCGGCGGCCAGACCGTCAGCGAGGCGATTCAGAACAACCTGCGGGCTGTCCGCGAACAGGCGGAGCGAGCTGGCCGTTCGATTCTGGCCCATCTCAACCATCCCAACTTTGGCAATGCGGTTACCCCAGCTGATCTTGCTCACGCGACGCTTGAGCAGCATTTCGAAGTCTTCAACGGCCATCCTTCCGTCAAACAACTCGGTGACGACACCACTCCGTCGATCGAACAACTGTGGGACATTGCCAACGTGATCCGCCTGACAGAACTCGGTGCGGCACCGCTGTTTGGCGTCGCGACCGATGACTGCCACGACTACCACTCCGGACCTGGCGACCGGCAGTCCTCACGACCAGGACGAGGCTGGGTGATGGTCAAGACAACCCACCTCACTCCAGAAAAGATCATTCAGGCGTTGCAGGTCGGCGATTTTTACGCCTCAAGCGGCGTGACCCTCACGGCCGTGACCTTTGACGACACGAGCAACACCCTCAGTCTGGCGGTCAAGCCTGACGGAGACGCCACCTTCACAACACGATTTATCGGATCGGTCACCGAAGTGGGCAGCGAACCTCAAATCGGTATTGAGCTGGCTGCGGTCGAAGGGCTCACCCCGAGCTACACACTCACGGGGCGTGAGTTGTACGTACGGGCGGTCGTGAGTTCGAGCGAGCCGCCGGTCGATCCGGTCTGGAAAGAGCAGCGTCAGCAGGCCTGGACCCAGCCGTTCGGCTGGCAGAAGCCCTCCGACGACTGAACTATCTACAGGCTGCTGCCGGCAGATCCCACCCGACCAGCCCAGCACGACGCCTGCGGCCTACGCACCTGAACATGGGTCCATTTTTCCTGCTTGCTGCCTACTGAACAAACCGATACCATACGGGTGTTCAGTATACGTTTCCGCGGCAAATCGCTCGATTCATGGTGGTGACGCAGCCACCCCGACGATGTCGCCGGGAAACGCGGGAGGTGTCGCCATGGTTTTGGCAACAGCAGGAGTGAATGGTCGGATGGCAAAGGCAGCAAAGCCACAAAAGGCAGAGACGGCCGCGGCAAGTGGTCGTGGCAAGAAGAAGGCCGCACGGGGCAAAGATGCCGGCGGGAGCGTGGTCGACTCGATGATGGATGCGAATCCCGCGCTCAAGTCGGCGCTGGCCCAGATCGAAAAAGAGTTTGGGCAGGGCTCGATCATGTCGCTCGGCGGCGATGGCTTTGGTGCCATTGAAGGCATCTCCACTGGCAGCCTCTCAGTCGACCTTGCGCTAGGGGGCGGTGGGTTTCCGCGTGGCCGCATCATCGAGGTGTTTGGGCCTGAGTCGTCTGGCAAAACAACCCTCGCACTCCACGCCGTTGCCGCTGCTCAAAAAGCAGGCGGCGTGGCCGCGTTCATCGACGCGGAGCATGCGCTCGACCCGTCATGGGCCAAGAAACTGGGCATCTCGCTGGAGAGTCTTCTAGTCAGTCAGCCGACCAGCGGTGAAGACGCGATGCACATTGTCGAGATGCTCATCCGCAGCAACGCGGTCGATATCATCATCGTCGACTCGGTTGCCGCCCTCGTGCCTCAGAAGGAACTCGATGGTGAAATCGGTGACTCCTTCGTCGGCCTGCAGGCCCGGCTGATGAGTCAGACGATGCGAAAGCTGACCGGTGCGATTGCCAAGAGCAAGACCACGGTGATCTTCATCAACCAGATCCGCGAAAAGATCGGCGTGATGTTTGGCAGTCCTGAAACAACTCCGGGCGGCCGGGCGTTGAAGTTCTACTCCTCATGCCGAATCGATGTCCGTCGCATTGGCACACTGAAGGATGGCGAAGATGTCGTCGGTCAGCGGGTTCGCGTGAAGGTGGTCAAGAACAAGGTCGCCCCGCCGTTCCGAGTGGCAGAGTTCGACATGATGCATGCCGATGGCATCAGCCTCGAAGGCGACATCATCGATATGGCGGTCACTGCGAAACTGATCGAGAAGAGCGGCACCTGGATGCGGTTTGGAGACACCCACCTTGGCCAGGGGCGGGAGCGAGCCCGCCAGTTCCTCAAGGACAACCCGGAGATGGCTCGGGAAATCCGCGACAAGGTGATGGCCCACCACAAGCCCGCTGAGCCCGAGGCCGAAGCCGAAGAGGCCGACGACAACAACTCGGAGGAACCGGCCGCCGAGTGAGGCTGCCGAGCCACCTGTTGTCGCATCTGGTCTGCCCATCGTAAGTCGTCCCAGCGAAAGTCTGCCCGACAGCAGTTCTGCCGCCACCGTGCGGCAGGACTGGCCGTCGGAAGACGGCGAGGGCCTGCTATAGTGTGCGGCTTGATCCCTCGCACCCACGTGAATAGCCCCACCGACCATGAAAGCCGACGAACTCCGCGAAGCCTTCCTGACTTTCTTTGAAACGAAAGGCTGCGTTCGGCGGCCGAGTGACGTGCTGGTCCCTCGCTGGGACCCGTCGGTTCTGTTCACACCCGCTGGTATGAACCAGTTCAAGGATCACTTCCTGGGCAAGTGCAAGCTTGACTTCACCCGAGCTACGACCTGCCAGAAGTGCCTGCGGACGGGCGACATCGACAACGTCGGCCGTACGGCACGGCATCACACCTTCTTCGAGATGCTCGGCAACTTCAGCTTCGGGGACTACTTCAAGCGTGAAGCAATCCACTGGGCCTGGGAGTTTCTCACCAGCGACAAGTGGCTCAAGATCGCGCCTGAACGGCTGACGATCTCCGTCTACGAAGACGACTCCGAGGCCTACACGATCTGGTCTGACGAGATCGGGATCCCCTCGACCCGCATCACGCGGATGGGCGAAGACGACAACTTCTGGCCAGCGTCTGCACCAAGCCAGGGGCCTGACGGCGTCTGCGGACCATGTAGCGAAATCTTCTACACGATGGAGAACGGGAGCGAGGTGGAGATCTGGAATCTCGTGTTTACCCAGTTCAACCGCGTGGGTGATCCGCCAGACAATCTTCGGCCCCTGCCGAGCCGCAACATCGACACGGGCATGGGACTGGAGCGGACCTGCGCCCTGCTGCAAGGCGTCGACAGCAACTTCCACATCGACATCCTCAAGCCTCTCGTCGAAGCCGTGGCAGAAGTCTGTGGCCGTCCCTATGAAGCAGAGACCGATGATGGTCGGCGGATGCGACGGATTGCCGACCATCTGCGAGCCTGCACGTTTGCCATCCACGAAAACGTGATGCCCGGCAACAACGAAGAGAAGTATGTCGTCAAGCGACTGCTGCGACGGGCTGTGCTCGACGGCCATCAGCTCGGTCTGAGAGAGCCATTCCTCTACCAGCTGCCGCCGGCTGTGGCCGAGATCATGCGGAGCCCGTACCCCGAGCTGGCCGAGACCTCCGAACGGGTATCTTCGGTTATTCAGCGTGAGGAATCCGCCTTCCTCGACACCATCGATGGTGGGCTCGCTCGCATCGAGACCCTGTTTGAGTCGATCGAGTCGGCTGGTTCAGGTCTGGTCTCTGGCCAGGATGCGGCGGAACTCTACACCACGCACGGCTTCCCACCAGAGCTCTTAGAGACGCTGGCGGCCGAGCGGAACTGCGCGTTCGACTGGCAGGGCTTTCAGGAAGCGATGGATGCCCATGGGCTGCGGTCGGGAGCCGGCACACGCGTGGAGCTGTTTACGTCAGGCCCACTTGATGCCTTGAAGAAGGCAATGCATGGCTCCGAGTTTGTGGGCTATGACGCCACCGAGGCCTCTGGCAAGGCCGTCGGCATCATCGCTCAAGACCGTCTCTGCGAAACACTCGATGAAATCGATCACCATGAGCCGGTGATCGTGGTCCTCGACCGCACGCCGTTTTATGGCGAAGCGGGCGGCCAGGTTGGCGATACCGGCTGGCTCCTTGGGGCCGGCGATGATTCGCTGCGGTTTGAGGTGACTGACACACTGCGGGAAGGCGACTTCATTCTGCACCGTGGCCACCTCCGCGAAGGGCAGCTCGCCCTTGGAGAGCCGCTCACCGCAAAGGTGGATACGGCCCGCCGCAGCGCCCTTCGTCGGGCTCACTCCGCGACGCACCTGGTGCATGCTGCCCTGCAGCACTTCCTGGGACCACACGCCGTGCAGCAGGGCTCGAAGGTCGACACTGATCTTCTTCGCTTTGACTTCTCGCATGGCGGGAGCATTGGCAGCGCCGTGCTCGAGCAGATCGAAGACATGGTCAACGCAAACGTGTTTGCTGCCCTGCCTGTCAGTGCTCAGCGGCTGCCGCTCGCGGATGCCCGACACGCAGGAGCGATGATGCTCTTTGGCGAGAAGTATCCCGATATCGTTCGCATGGTCAGCATGGGCAGCGACGACGAGCGGGTCAGCCGTGAACTCTGCGGTGGCACCCACGTTAGCAACACCGGCGAGATTGGCCTGGTGCGGATTGTGGGTGAAGAGAGCGTGTCCGCCGGCACACGGCGAGTGACTGCCGTGACCGGGTTCGAGAGCCTGCGTCGGATGCGACGGGCCGAGCAGACCTTGTCTGAGGCAGCCTCTTCCCTGAAGGTGCCCACCCACGACCTGCCCACACGACTGACCACCCTGACCAAGGAGCTCAAGGAGCTGCGGAAAGGGAAGGGGGGAGCCGCGGCGGCAGGCGTGTCACCCGACGAACTGCTGGCTGCAGCCGTAACCGTCGGCGATACCCGCCTGGTAGTGGCATCGCTCAGCTCAGGAGACGCAGGCTCAATGCGTCAGTGCATCGATCAGCTGCGTCGTAAGGGAAGCCCAATCGCTGTGCTGCTTGGCGGATGCGACGGTGGCAAGGTCACACTGGTGGCCGGCATCAGCCGCGAACTCGAGGAGCGAGGGCTCTCCGCGAGCACCTGGATCAACGAAGCGGCTCCGCTGGTGGGTGGCAAGGGAGGTGGCCGCAAAGACCTCGCTCAGGCCGGCGGCAAGGATCCCGACAAGCTTGGCGATGCCCTTGAAGCAGCAAAGGCGGCAATGCAGCTGCTGCTCACGGCCTCGTAAGCCCGGGTGCATCTCCCTGAGATCGCATCTCTCTCGAACGGATGGCGGCGGCTCGCATCAGTTGCGAATCATGTCGTGATAACGATTGACCTCATCCGTAAGCCTTCGGCAAAGCGTTGAACTCTGCCTGAGTTTCACTGCCGGGAGTGGCTGCTGGCTGCCAAAACTAGAGAGCATTTGCTCCACTTGAGGACGCATTGACTCCGCCATATGACCAACCAGGTAAAGAATTAGTGAGAACAGGCTGTTAGCGTCAGGATTGCCTGTTGAAAAGTACGCTGCCAGAAAACTTCCGATCGCTTTTGACTCCGCGCTCTTACGACGGATCTTATAACCGCGAAACCCCTCTTTCTCACGGTTGTAGTCGATCACGACTCGCTTGATCTTGGCAACAAACTTCTGCCCTACTTCGCTGACATGATTCCGTAGCCAGACTGTGGTCGGGTCAGCGGCCCGCCCTGGATTCGACGTCTGCAACCGCAAGAAATGGTCTCCTGACTGCACATCTCCACCACCTGCTGTCTTGTACTGCACGATCACGCGCGAAACATCGACACCTCTCACACGGAGCGACTCAAGAACGATCTGCACCTGCTGAGGGGAAGGCCGATAGTGGCCGCTCCAGTTATTGATGTAGAGCAGCTTTCCGTTTTCGACCGTGAGACACCCTGTGCAGACGACATCCTCACCACTGACATAACTTGAATGGTAGAAACTATACGCAGCCCCGTCTCTGCCGCGAATCGAATGTCCGCCATGAACAAAAAGATCTCTATTGAGGGTCATGGCAAAACCGGCAACGCCAAGAGTTGGCCCAAAGGTGTTTGACGCCCAGTCGTAGTTATTCCTCTCACCACCCTGGTGGGCTGTATTGCCAGCCGAAAGCGTCATCTGCGTTGTGTCGACGGCTCTGACGGCACTCCCATCGTCAACATAGAGCTTGCCCCCGTGAATGATCACCCTGTGGTGCAAAGCCTGTTCTTGCGTGAAATAGATCAGCCGACCCGCCACGTTGCGATCCACCTTCGCTCCGTGAGGATCCATGCTGATCAACTGACCTCGAGCAAATGTGTCGATGTCAGCGATTTGATAGTACGTCGTGCAGTGCTTTGAGATCGAATACGCGAGATTGCTGCATGCCGATGCATACATTTCATCGCCGTACG
>Ga0075477_10001172_pt1 | contig 12295 bp, 10 predicted proteins | sample DEB08_DNA_FD_76338 | JGI IMG/M metagenome (GOLD analysis project Ga0075477, IMG submission 76338) | Aqueous microbial communities from the Delaware River and Bay under freshwater to marine salinity gradient to study organic matter... | ecosystem: Environmental > Aquatic > Marine > Coastal ...
GGTTCAAGGATGCCGTGGAGGGGGGGGCATGGGGGAACTTGGGATCCAAAGCAACAGGGGGGACCCAACCCCCGCACAAAAAATCCTTATTTTCCAAGATATAGTGCTCAAATGGACACTAGTTACCACATACCAGAAAAATACGTAAATCCAGGCTACGGAAAAAGCGTGCTCAAGTGTTCAGTATACTAACGGAAAAAAGGGAAGGTAATGGAAAAAAATGTAGCACTCGACCCGCTTTGTAAGTTCCTACCATTTAACGGTTTCTGAGTTTGTGTGCCTGGGGCCGCTACAAATTCAGGGTTGTGGCTACACTGTAAGTATATAAGAATATCAACGACTTACGTAATTTATGGTCAATGTAGCGTAGCATAGAGACCTGGACCTTTTCTTTTTTCTCTTTTTTTCAAAGTCCGAATGCTACGCTACATTGGCTACAAATTACGTAAACCCTTGATAATACTATAACGTAAGTTGTAGCGCTCTCCGCTACAAAACCTTGATTTCACCGCTACAAGTGCTACATCCCAAAGAATTGTTAGAAAGGGACTGGTTGGAGCATAGGTCTTGACAGGCAGGAGGGGACTGTTAAGAAGTTGAACATGCCCAAAAGAGACCCAAATACTGATGGCCGGACCACTTCTAATGGATGTATGCCGAAACAAGCTGCTATACAGCGCGAAAGGAAGAGGCAAAGACAACGAAAGAAGATTACTAAAACAGAAGCTAAATTAAAACAAGTGGAACGGGAGCTGACCAAAACGGAAAAGAAACTGGTTGTTAAGCAACAGATGCTGGAATTGGCGTCCACTGCTCCCTCTCCGGCCCAGATGAGGAAGTTGATATGGGCCACGTTTGAGGAACTGGAGTTCAACCCTGTGACGGCGCTTATTGAGGCATTCAATGAGATTGAGGACCCGAAAGAAAAGGCCCAGGTTGCCGAGAAGTTGGCTAAGATGGTTATAGCGAACCCGAAATCTGTGGATATTGAGGCCGAGATCAAAGGGGGACTTACAATCTCTCTAGCTGATTTCTCCAAGGTCACCCAGAAACAACTCAGACAGCAAACCCCCAACCCAATCGACCAAGCGATTGATGTCACCCCCGACGAAGACACCCTGGATCCCGAATACGCCGAGTTCGTCAGTGAGGAGGAGCAGCACGCAGCAAAGTTACAAGGATGAATATCCAAGTTCCCGCCCAGGGGTGGATCCCCCGTCCCTATCAGCTTCCGTTCGTGAAGTATATGGCCCAAGACGAGTATCATTTACGGGCCGTGGTTGCATGGCACCGACGGGCCGGGAAGGACTTGACGAGTATAAACATCATGGCGATCAAAGCCCTGCAACGGAAGGGGCTTTATCTTTACATCGGCCCATTCAATAACCAGATCCGTCGGATTATTTGGCAGGGGCAGGATAAGGATGGCCGGAAATTCATTGATTTCATCCCACGGGAACTGGTTTCACGTAAATCCGAGCAGGAAATGTCCCTGACTTTATCCAATGGGAGTGTTATTCAGCTGCTTGGGGCCGATAATCCTGATAAACTGGTGGGCATCAATCCCCTGGGGATCGTTTTTTCCGAGTATTCCCTGGCCGACCCCGTTGCATGGGAGCTTACCCGCCCAATTTTGGCGGAAAACGGCGGCTGGGCGTTGTTCAACGGCACTCCACGGGGCCAGAATCACTTTTACACACTGCTTAAGGAGGCCGAAGCGGACAAAGACTGGTTCGCCAGCCACCTCCCGGTCACGAAGACCAGAGCGATCCCCGCCGAAACGCTTCGGAAGGAGCGGGGGAAGATGTCGGAGGCTCGTTTCCAGTCGGAGTACATGTGCTCGTTCAACACTCCTGTCGAAGGGGCCTATTATGGAGGGATTATCACGAAGCTTTACCAGAAGGAACAGATTTTGCAGCGGCTCCCACCGGAACCCAGTCTTTCTGTGCATACGGCATGGGACCTTGGGATGGATGACGCCACCAGTATTTGGTTTTTCCAGCAGCATCGGCATGAGACCCGGATTATCAATTATTTTGAGAACTCAGGGGAAGGACTGGCCTTTTATGCCCGGGAATTGGATCGCTGGGCCTCCTTGAATGACGTTTCTTACGGGAAGCACTACTTTCCCCACGATGTGAAAGTCCGAGAACTCGGCAGCGGCCGCTCACGGTTGGAGACCCTGAGATCCCTCGGAATCAAAGCGATTCCCGTGAAAAAACTTGCTAAGGGGGACCAGATTGAAGCCGTTCGGAATGTTCTGCCCAGATGCTGGTTCGACAGCACCACCTGTCACCTTGGGATCAAGCACTTGAAGGAGTATCGGAAAGAGTGGGATGAAATGAAGCAGGTTTTCAAGAAGACACCCGTTCACGACCAGTCCTCCCACGGAGCGGACGCTATGGCTACCCTGGCCGTCGGGATCCGGGAACACACGAAACACACTGCAGAGCAGCGCAAAGAGTTGACGGAATACAAAACAAAGGAGATCGACTGGTAACCTAATCATGGCAATAAACGACCCAATCCCCCCACAACCAACGGAACTGACCCCCCTGGACCGTGCGGTGATTCTCTACCACACGATGGGTGAAGATTTCATTTCTATTCTGGACCAATATATTTCCAGTTTCCCTCATTCCAAGCGATATACTTTCTTTGGCCCTGGCTACATCTTACTGGGGCACGAAGAAACCAGAGAGAACCCCCACGTTGAGGACTCTCCCGCCATCAGTCCTTATTGGTATGTGACCTATGCCAGCGGGAATCTTCCGAAACTTATACAGTTAATGCCCTACGAGCTTGACAGGGTTGGTTTCGCACGATACGCAAAGTATCCAGAGCGGGGCATTTGCTTTGTTCTAACGAAAACTCTTAATCGATTATACCATGGGATCCAAACCAAAAGCACCTCCGCCCCCACCTCCTCCTCCGCCTCCACCCCCTCCTCCGGCACCAATAGCTAAGCGCCCCATCCAGCAGGCGAAGGTCCCGGCAAAGACGGTCAATCCAACCAATCAGCAGCGGAAGGCCTCACAATCCCAGGTGGGATATGTCGGGGCTCCGCAGGACAAGAAGAAACTCGGTAGTGGAGTCTAATTTATGAAATCTCCCGAACTCGTCAGACTCCAGGACCGATACGAACATGTGAAAATGATTCGTAGCGGCCATGATTCCATGCTCAACGACGCACAGCAGTTCGTGAGCCCGGGGATGATTGGCGGGTTCTCCAACACTAACTCCAGTTTCAGCAGCAATCGGGAGGAGGATACGAGCAAAAAGCTTTACGATCACACGGCGGTATGGGCGAATATGATGTTTGCCAACGGTTTGTCCAGCTACCTGATTCCGAAATCCGACCGTTGGGCTTACCTGAAACCTCAGGACACCCCCTCCGCCTTGTTGGAGGATGATGAGCTTTTGTTTTTGGAGAAACTCAGCGACAAGGTTCAGCATCTTTACAGCCTTCCGCAGTCCCAGTTCTACCCGACGGGCCATGAGACTTTCCAGTCCATCGGTTCCTTCGGGAACGGGGTTGTTTATGTGAATCGGGACAAGCCTGTAATTACGTTCAAATCCTGCCCATTGGCCGACTCTTTCTTCGACATCAACGAAGAAGTGTTCGTGGACACCATGTTCTACCGTCGGTTCATGAGTCCGAAGGCGTTGTTTCAGATGTTCCCCAAGGTGGTGAACAACAGGGCTTTCGATATAGATGCGAAGACAGCGAAGCACGAGATTGTTTACACGGTTGAGCCGAACGATGATTCACGTGCCCGTAAGGGTGGGCGCATTGGACCCGAGCGACCTTACAAGGTGACCTACTGGTGCCCTGATTTGGAAGCAGTTTTTCAGCAGACCCAAAAATCCTACTTCCCCTTCATGGTTCCACGGTGGTTGGTCATGGCCGGGGAAGTCCTGGGGCGTGGTCCTGCTACGACCTGTATGGCTCAGATCCGTGTCATCAACAAGATGGTGAAGGAGTTGCTTCTGAGTGCCGAACAGGCCAACCGACCTCCGCTTGTGGCGGAAGAGGGCTCCATCCTCTTACCGATCACGGCGGGGAATGGTCAGATACTTTACCACGAAATGGGGACCAGCCCACCACAACCTCTGGTCAGCGGCTCCCAGCCGAACCTGACTCTTGAGATGCTCCGTGACTACCGTGAGCAGATCACGAAGGCTTTCTTTGTTGACCAGATTATTCGGGAGCAGAAGAAGGAACGCCAATCAATTCTGGAGGTTCAGGATGAACGCGGCCAGATGCTCCAACAACTCGGACCCCTCCTTGCTCGCATGGAGAATGAATACCTGAGCCCCTGTATCGAGCAGACGGTGGAGTTCCTCCAGGATCGCAGGGACCCTGTGTTCGACGAAATGCCGACGTCTCTCAATGGTCGGCCTCTTGAAATTATTTACACATCCCCCGCAGCCCATGCCCAATATGCGTCGGGTATCTCCAATATAGCTGGCTTTATGCAGGATATTACTCCGATTGCCCAGCAGGACCCGACGGTTCTGGAAAACCTAGACATGAACGAGTTGTTCGAAGCATACGGTCGTATGCGGAACATTCCGCGACGTGTCGTCAAGACCAAGGAAGCCATGAACCAGGCACGTGAAGCACGCGCTCAGGCTGAAGAACAACAGATGGCGATGCAAGCCGCTCCCGAGATGGCAGGGGCTATGAAGGACATCGCTTCCGCCCGAGCCACTGACCCAGAAGGAATGGGCCAACTTTTGACACTGTAAATGAATAACCCAATAACCCACCTGACAGCCCTCCGCAGACGACAGCAGTTCAAGGAGGACCTCGAATTGATCCTTGAAACACCTCATGGAAAGCGGTTTTTTGAGGCTTTTCTGCGGGACAGCAATGTTACGAGGCCTAAGTTCAACAAGGACCCGATGGAGACCGCTTTCAACGAAGGTAAACGCCATTTGGCCATGAGCTATCTCAATCTACTCGGTCAAGACGACCACTATAACCTAATCCACATACTAGAACAAGAGACCAAGAACCATGAGTGACGAAAACGAAGAAGAAGCCCTTTCGGGGGGTATAGGTGGCGGTGCAACTGCCGCCGACGAAGCAATCACGGAAACCCAGGCCCTGGACTTCTCATCTGAGGACATCTACGGCCAGTTCCGAGCCAGTCTTCCCGAGGACCTTCGGGAGAAAGACTTGTTCAAGAATACGAAGAGCCTTCAATCCCTGGCTGAACAGGCTGTAAATGCACAGTCGGCTCTCGGCAAGAAGCGCCTCCCTGTTCCGCAGGAGGATTGGAAGGATGCAGACTGGGATGACTTCTATACCCAGCTTCGCCCAGAAACCACGGACGGTTACACTACACAGGAGAAATTGTCCCTGACGGTTGAGGACGGCGGCGACGCGAAGGAATACACTTTCGACGAAGCCACCTCAACCAAGCTGAAAGAAGTTGCTCATGGTCTTGGTCTCACGGATCGACAGTTCCAGGGGCTCCAGAAAGTCTGGGCGGAGAATGCGCTTCAGTCCGAAGGTATGCTGGACACCCAGATCAGTCAGCACGTTCAAACCCTGACCAATGAACTCCGCAAGGACTGGGGTAATGACTTCAACATTAACCACCGCTCGGCCAATGAAGCCTACGCTGCATTGAGTTCGGAAATACCCGAACTGGAGGAGCTGATGAACTGGAGCCCAATCGTCGCGAACCATCCTGCGGTGATGAAATTGTTCCACCGCCTTGCTCCCTTGGTCAAGGACATCGGGGCTCCCAGTGGTTCCCATACCCTTGGCGGAAGCGAGACTGTCGCAGGGCTTAAGGCTCAGATCAGGGACTTTGATACCGAGCACAACGAACTTCTCTTTGTTACCGGTGACAAATTGGCCGCCCTTTCCCCTGCTGATAAAAGTAAGCGCGAAAGATTGCTTGCCAAGCGCACAGAGTTGTATCAAAAGTTATACCCAACAGATTAATCTGTTGTGTTGGTTTTCACCTCCCCGAGAAATCGGGGAGGTTTTTTTTGTATCCTCTTGACAAACTTACCTTCAAGCTCTAGGGATCAGTTATTGGGCAGCTCTTCGGAGTCCATGGACAGCTTCAGAAAGCCGATGACCTCGTAAGGTCGAGCGTAGTCCGAAAGGGTAGCTAAGCGAAACAAACGTGGCACCGCCGCATATCGTTAATCTATATCTTTTAATAAAATGCCTGCAAATTCTGTATATAATGGCCAAGGGGCTTCGGCTATCGAAGAAGCCTACGTTCGGCAGTTCCAGGAAGGCTTTGAACAAGCCTACCAACAGGATCAGTCGATCCTCGATCCACTTGTGGATCGTGATACTCAAAAATCCGAGTACAAGAGTTGGCAGCGTATCGGTGAAGCTGAGGAGATGACAGAGGATACCACCCGCTATGGGGACAACCCTGTGTCTGAAATCCCTCACGACAATCGCCGCATCTCGCTGCGCCACTACGAACTCGGCAAATACATTGATCCGAAAGACCTGATGAAGGTTGTCTCTGATCCCTCTAACGCTTACAGCACCGCTCTTCTGAAGTCCGGTAAGCGCAAGCGGGACGACTTCCTTATCGATAAGTATTTCGGTGACGCCTACACCGGTAAGGAAGGTTCTACGGCCGTCGCTTATGCTCGAACATCTGACGACGAGAACGACATAACCATCCGCATCGGTGAACTTAGCAACGGTTCGTCCAACAAAATCTCCGCAACTGCCGGACGCTACACTCTGGTCTCCGGTGACTATGAGGGCGTTTCTGTTGGGGCTAACTTCGATGGGTCCACCGGAACTGCTTCCGGTCTGACTATTGAAAAGCTCAAGGGGCTTCGCACCGCAATGCTTCGTATCGAAGCCATCGAACAGGACGACGTTCTTCCGATGCTGCTCACATCCTACCAGCTGGACGACCTCCTCAAAGAGGACGAAATTATCAACGCCGACTACAGTGTTCGTAAGAACCTTGCTGAGGGTAACGTGACAACCTATATGGGTTATCGTTTCATCCTTTGTGAGCGTCTTCCGCTCTCTAGTGGTTCTGGTGGTGATGAACGTCGCTGCATGGTTTTCACTCCGAAGGCTCTCAAGCTGACGATTGGTGAGGACCTGAAGGGAGATATGTGGAAGGATTCTTCAAAGAAGAACATTCCTTATATGTATTTCAAGCAGTCCATTGGTGCCTCCCGTATGTGGGGTGAAGTGGCCGGAGAAATCCGTTGCCTTGAAAGCTAACCTCAACCGAAAGGAACTAATACAATGGCCGCAATTACATTCGACTATGTAGGGACTGAGCTCACTCAGACCCGTGCCGAGAACCCTTCTCCCCTCCAGCCCATCGAGTCCGGTGCGCGTGTTCGGGTTAAGAAGTTCTCGTATACCGCCGCTGGCGCGGTGGCCTCCGGAAGCCAAATTGAGCTTCTTGAGTTCGCCAAAACCGTAACCATCCTTGGTGGTGCGATCACGAACATCAGCCTCTCCAACTCGGCAACTGCCGATATAGGCTGGACTCCGACCGCATCTCCTGTGGATACCAACGTAAACGTGTTCCTGGACGGCGTCACCGCCGCCACAGTGTTCTCACCTTACCAGGTTACGACCACAGCTGCGACTACCCTCTTCCTCACCACCGGTGTTGGCGCACTTGCCGCCGACGACGTGGTTGAAGGATATGTTCTCTACGTTGAAAACTCGTAGGGTCTCCTGAAACCGGTCCCCCTCCTTTTGGGTTGGGAGGGGGACACTTTTCACCTATGGCTACAAATCTTGATCTGGTAAATCGTGCGCTCCTTGAGCTTGGCAACGCCCGTGTGTTGACCCAGGCTGAATTGGATGCCGCTGACACCTCCCCTGCCAAAGTAATGGCTGCGGCTTATCCGTCTGCTATCTCCGATGTTGTTTCCAGATTCGATTTCTACACAACCCGAAAAGTATCCAGACTCACAAGCACAGGCACACCAACGGATACGGAGTTTGAATACTCCTTTGATATTCCATCCGATCTCGCTTCATTCCGAAAGCTCACCACTACCGAGGGATACCGACTCGATCATCGTTTGGAGGGGACCAAGATCCTCGCTAACGAATCCACAATTTTTCTACACTACAATGTCAAAGTGACCGATATTTCCACGGTTCCCGACTATGTGTTCACCCCTACCGTCTTCTGGCTGGCGCATATTGTAGCGAAGCCAATCACAGGGGAATTATCCGACAGAGATCGGATGCACCAGTATTACAAGGAAGCCTACGCTCACGCCAAAACCAAAGCTTCCCAGGAGGCTGCGCCAGGTTTCATAAAAAACGCAAGCAACTCAACTTTCCTGGCAGCGCACGACGGTTATGGCGACGTATAGTACGGTAAACACAGATTTCACCGGTGGGCTTATGAGCCCACACCTTCGCGGAAGAATTGACATCGATAAATTCAAGAAGGGGCTCCAGCAGATGGAGAACTTTCTTCCATCGATCCAGGGTCCCACACGTTATCGTGAAGGGTTTCAGTGGATCCGTGAGGAGGTGGGCGGCAATATTCGATTAATTGAGTTCACAATCAACAATCAAAGCCGCTTCCTTATTGCGCTGTCCGCCGGACTTCTTCAGGTCTACTCGACCGACGGGACTCTCCTTTACACTCGTGGCGGAGGAGTTGATGTCAACGGAGACCCGGTAGCCGCAGCCGACGAGTTCGGGAACTCAATTACGGTGCCTTATCTGGACGACCAGATAATGAACGTCCGCTATTCCCGCGAAGTGGAGACCATGGTGTTCACGCACCCACTACACCCACCTTATTCACTTACCGCCAATACGATCTACGACGAACTTCAGCTCACTGCTACTTCCGAGTATGTTACTACATCTGGCGTTACCGCCAATATCAATGGAACTTTTCTTAATACGGATGCTGAAACCCTTAACGGGAAGCCCAAGTGGATTCTTTATGACGACCCTGTGGCTCAAACATTGGAGTATTGGTATATCCAATATAATGGAACGGATTGGGAGTTTGTAGTCGCTGCCGGACATCCGACACTTACCGCTGGTCACGTATACTACACCAACACATCTGACGAAGATGATGTTCCGGTATCCGGATGGACTCTTGGAGCAAATGGTGTGGATATTGCCGACATCCCAACCATTACCGAAGGTCAATCGAATCTACAGGACTCATCTAACACCCCACTTTACGCAGGAGCCGTGGGTTCCGAAGGCCTTTATCCTTGGCAGTTTGAGCAGATCAAGTTCACTTCCCACCCCTTTCAGAAAATAGACCGGACGGATACCATTCTAACCATCAGCAATGAAGATGAGCGGATTCGGTTAATATCGACCGCTTCGGATTGGTCATCTCTTAGCGCCGTAGATTTAGACGCCAATGAGTGGTATACAGAATACAAGTTTGGAAACCAGTATGGCCTTGCTCGTATTCGTGAGTATGTCTCCGATTCAGAAGTCCTGGTGGACCCCGTGGAGTCCGTGGTCAATATTGAAGACCCCTCTGTTCGGCTGGCCGCAATTATCGGAGACGAAACCAACGCCCCATGGACCGATCGTGATGGAGTCCCTGACGGAGATGTTCACGTCCGTGCCGACGCCCTGATCTTCCGCACATCAAACATCGGTTCCTGGATACGAATTGGCGGGGATCGGTTATTTACCAATGTTTGTGACCCAGTGGATTCCGCAGCATACAACTCTCAAGATGGAGAAATTCGATGGGCTCAGATTACTGATTACCGAGGGGTTGAGGATCACCCTGTTGAGTTCCTCTACGACGAGTTGAATAGCGGGGATCTGGATTCGGGGACTGTCTATGAGATATATGATTGGGGTAACACAATAACCGCAATAAGTGTAATGGATGGTTCCGGATTAAAGGAGGTCTCAGACAGGTCCGCCTTTGTTAGAAAAGATGTTGGCACACCCCGGTTCACAATGAACGCTTTTGCTATTAGTGGGGGGACAGCTAACGGAAGCACAACACTTACCGAACCTGTTGGGGCTGTGACCTCTACAGATATGATTATCGCCAATATGTCCACACAACGTCAGTTCGATGTGGTTGAAGTGGATTCTTCTACTATACGGTCGAGCGCATCCAACCTCATAGTCCCATCCGGAGATGTCTCGGTTTACGATCTCACCAATGACCCTGAACAGTTTGAGACGACCCCTGGGAACCTTGCTTACCACACAGCAACGGTCACATCTTCCCGAATCTTCTTCGATGACACACGGGATAGTGGAAGGTTCCTTCTTGGAGAATTGGTCGATAAGTGGGTACTTCTTCGGATTAACGGTAACAGCCTGTTCCCTTACTCTGCGGAAGTGGACGTTCTTGGCTCTATCCCCAGAGATGAACTCACGGACGACATTAAGAACGACGGCGTATTCACAAGGTTTCGTTGGGGAGCATGGTATACCGACAACTACCCATCAGCAGTCTCTTTCTACGAGCAGCGTCGCGTGTTTGCAGGTTCCCGCAACAATCCTAACCTTGTGTGGCTCTCCAATCTGAACGACCCCACGGACTTTAGGACGGTCGAAGACGACGGGCAGGTTCTGGACACCACAGGTATTACTTACCAGTTGGGAACAGGGTCTACTATTATCAGTTGGTTGGAAGCAGGCCCTACCTTGATTGTAGGCACCGAGTCCAATGAGTGGCAGCTTCGCCCTAATGAGTTCTCCGCAGCGATTACTCCCTCAAACATTCGGATTACCCAGGAAACCTCCATTGGCTCCAAAGTCCAGGGTAAGCGGATCGGTGGGTCTGTGTTCTTCCCCCATATTAGCGGCAAGCAGCTGCATGAGTTCAAATTCGATTTTCAGAGCCAGCAGTTTGTTATCGAGACAGTTACGAAGCTGGTTCCGGATCTTTTTGAGGATGACCCGATACGGTCCATGGGCTACCAGTTTAACCCGAACTCAGCTATCTGGATCGTAACAGAGAATGGGAACTTGTTCACTCTAACCTACCGCCGAGAGGACGACTACTATGCTTGGGCGAAACACAGCTCTTCTGGCGGTACTTTCAAAGATGTCACCGTCGTCCCAAAAGGCGACACAGAGAATTCGGAGGACCAGGTGTGGATTATTGTTGAACGGGACGGAGCGAACCATCTGGAACGTATGGCTGTTTCGTTTACAGACACACTTGTGAATGACTTCAAACTGAATGCAAGATTCCTGGATTCCTATGTTCTGGACACGTCTTTGGGTACCCCTACCCAATTCAGCGCACCTGCCCGTTGTATTATTGACGGGCAAATCCGTGTTGTTGTGGATGGCGTAGACTTGGGAGACCTGGATGCCTCGCCTGGACTCAACAACCTCCCCGATGGAGTCACCGCCACCCAATACATTTTGGTCGGCATTCCCTATCGTGGCATCATTCAGCTTAATCCTCTGGCCATCGACACCTCGGGGAAGAATGCTTACGGAAATATCAAACGAATCAACTCTATCCGTCTTTATCTCTACAAGAGCATGGGCTACAAGATTGGGTTTGATATAAACAACCTGGAACCCATTGCCCCCTCCGGGGGCACATCTTTGTTCACAGGGTTCACGGAGGAACACACCATCCTTGACTCCAACTTCGATGTTGATGAAACTCCGATCATTGTTCAGGATAATGCCTATCCTCTCACTATCGTCTCCTGCGTATTAAAAACTGATTTTCACTGATGGATCCTCCGTCTATTTTTATGGGTATTTCTGCAGTGGCTTCCCTTGCATCGGGAACCGTAGGATACCTTGGTGCCCAGCGTCAGGCGGCAGGGATAGAACAGCAGGCCAAACAGTCCCAACTCCTTGCAGCCAATCGTGCGCAGATCCAACGGAACAACGCTATCGCCCAGGCTCAGGACGAACAGTTTCAGGCTGGTGTGGCCCGTTTCAACAAGCAGGAGGCATTGCTCCAGACGGACCGTAAGCTCTCCTACATACAGGACAAGAAGGAGTCTACCCTTGCAGCTATGCGGGCGAAATCTGTTCGGACCGGTGCCTTTGATTACTCTTTCGACGACATCCTTCGTTCTGAGGCTATGTTGGTTGAGGAGGAAGAAGCCGACTTGTTATACCAAGGAGGTATGTCAGGGTTCCAATCATCCAAGTCTGCCGAGCTCGCAGGAATGCGTGCAGGACGATCTATTGAAATGGGTCGCTACTCTTCAGCTCTCTCCCTTGCCGAAGGCCGATATCAAGTCTTCTCACTCAAGAATCGGGCTTCAGCCACTCGAATCGGGGGTATCGGCACCTTGGTTGGGGGCGTCGCCCAAGGTGCTT
>Ga0075477_10001174_pt1 | contig 12279 bp, 10 predicted proteins | sample DEB08_DNA_FD_76338 | JGI IMG/M metagenome (GOLD analysis project Ga0075477, IMG submission 76338) | Aqueous microbial communities from the Delaware River and Bay under freshwater to marine salinity gradient to study organic matter... | ecosystem: Environmental > Aquatic > Marine > Coastal ...
CTCCTAAAAGCAATGAAGAACACCAAGATGAAGGGTAAGGCAATCTTTAAGGTGTCGAAACTTCGGAAAAAAGAATACAGCGAAGACATGCGTGCTTTGGTGGCGAAATACAACAGTATGGGCTACCGTGATGCCCGTATCATTCGCGATACAAATTACCGCATTGATGAGGAACTCATCAACATTGAAATAACGCTTGAAGAGGGCCGCAAGTATTACTTTGGAGACATCACGTTCGTTGGGAACACGAAATACGATACGCCGTTGTTACGCAGTATTCTCAAGATCAATCGCGGCGATATTTACGACAGTCAGCATTTGAACGAACGGGTTAGTTTTGATCCAAACGGAAACGATGTCGCGTCCATTTATTTGAACAATGGTTACCTCTTCTCACAGGTTGTACCGATAGAAAAAAACGTTCAGAACGACACGATTGATGTGGAAGTTCGGATTCAAGAAGGTCGTCAGGCGACCATTCGCAAGGTGAGCATCACCGGTAACGAGCGCACGAACGATCACGTCATTTACCGCGAGGTGAGAACACGACCTGGGGATCTGTTTTCAAAGGCAATGATTCAGCGTACCATTCGTGAATTGTCGCAATTGGGGTATTTCGATCAAACACAGATTGGTGTAAATCCAGTGCCTGACCCACAAACAGGAACGGTAGATCTTGAATATACGGTAGTTGAAAAATCGACCTCTCAGCTTGAATTACAAGGTGGGTGGGGTGCCAACCGTGTGGTCGGTACGCTTGGTTTGAACTTCAACAATTTCTCAGCGAAAAACGTAGGTAATAAGCGTGCTTGGCAGCCCCTTCCTACCGGTGATGGACAGACTATTAATATTCGTGCGCAGTCGAACGGATTGTATTTCCAGAGCTACAATGCCTCTTTTACGGAACCTTGGTTGGGTGGAAAGAAGCCGAACAGCTTTACTGGAACCATTTACCACAACGTTCAGAGCAACGGGGTTCAAGCAAGTGATCCCAACCGTCAGAGTTTATTAATTACGGGTATTAACTTTGGTTTGGGCCAACGTTTGAAGTGGCCGGACGATTATTTCACCTTGTACCAAGGATTGGAATTCCGTCGCTTTAATTTGAACAACTTCCCGACTGGGTTCTTGAATTACAACAAGGGGATTTCAAACAATGTGAATTATAAATTTACGTTGGGACGTAACAATACGGATGTGCCTATATTCCCGACACGCGGTTCTCAAATCAGTTTCGCTGCAGAATTGACCCCGCCGTTCAGCCTATTGCGTGACGACATTGATTACAAAAGCCTTTCTTCGGAGGAGCGGTTTAAATTAGTAGAATACCACAAATGGAAATTGAATGCGGATTGGTTCGCACCGATCACTTCGAAGTTTGTCATTCGCACTCACGGGGAATTTGGTTATCTAGGCAGCTACAACAAGGACTTAGGTTTGCCGCCGTTTGAGCGCTTCTATGTAGGTGGGGACGGATTGGCCAATTTTGTCATCGACGGTCGTGAAATCATAGGTCTTCGTGGCTACACCAACAACTCCATTACTCCAGGTGGTGGTGGTGCACTCTACAACAAATACGTCTTTGAAATGCGCTACATCATTGCCAACAATCCGTCGGCGCAAGTTTTCCCTCTGATTTTCATGGAAGGTGGAAATAACTACGATAATTTCTGGGACTACCGTGCGTTTAATTTGAAACGTAGTGCCGGTGCCGGTTTGCGCATTTACATGCCTATGTTTGGATTGATGGGAGTGGATGTTGCTTACGGATTTGACCCTGAGCCAAATGGCGCAACGGCAAGCGGTTGGCAGACGCATTTCATCATTGGACAACAGTTCTAATTGAAGTACCTTCAAGCCGTGAGAAAAATAGGATTATTACTTGCTGTACTCTTTTCAACTTCGCTTCTCGCACAGCGTTATGGTGTTGTTGATACCGATTACATCTTGAAGAATCTACCTGAATATGCCCAGGCAAAAGCTCAGGTAGACCAGTTGAGTACGCAATGGGCCGGTGAGGTTAGTGCGTTGCAAAGTGATCTACAGAGCTTAAAAGATGCCTTGGCGGCAGAGCAAATATTGCTTTCACCAGAAAAATTAGAAAAACGCGAAGGAGCTATTGTGCAGAAAGCTGAAGAAGTGCTTGCTTTGCAACAGAAATATTTTGGACCGGAAGGCATGCTTTTTGAAAAGCGTACGCAGCTGGTTCAGCCCATTCAGGACAAGGTTTTTGGTGCGGTTCAGGCATTGGCCCAGAAGCGTAAATTGGAACTGGTCCTGGATAAAAGTGCTCAAAGTGGTGTACTCTTCGTTGAAAAGGAGAAGGACTACAGTGAGGAAGTTTTGAATAGTTTAAAGAAATAAATCAACAGAAAATGAAAAGAGTATTACTCGCCATCGCCTTGACCTTAGGCTTCGCAGGAACCACAGTTGCCCAGCAAAAAGTAGGTCACATTAATGTAGACGAATTGATCTCCGTAATGCCGGAATACAAGGCTGCAGAAGCTGAAATTCAGAAATATGCGGGCCAATTGGAAAGCGATGCTACCGCCATGCAGGAAGAGTACATGACGAAATTGCAAAATGCTCAAGCCAATATGGATACTTGGACAGAATTGCGCCTTCAGAAGGAAAATGAGGAGTTGCAGACCATGGGTCAGCGTATCCAGCAGTTCAACCAAAGTGCGCAGCAAGAGCTACAGCGCAAGCAAATGGACTTGATGTTGCCTATTAGTGAAAAAGCACAAGCTGCAGTTGAAAAAGTAGCTTCAGCGAACGGTTTTACTTACATCCTTGACGCTTCTGCCTCAAAAGCAGTAGTGATTTACCTTGACGGTGGTGAGGATATCCTTCCGTTGGTGAAAGCGGAGTTGGGCATAAACTAGGCTGAACGAAATTTTTTTAAAGCCCCCCGCGAGCGCAGCTCGCGGGGGGCTTTTTATTTGGTATTTTGCGTGCTGTGAAGAAGCAACGCAAAATAGGGTTATTTGACAGCGGCTTGGGCGGACTTACAGTGCTCCGTGCACTGGAAGAAAAATTGCCTCAGGTAGATAAGGTGTACTATGGTGATACTTTGCACCTGCCGTACGGTGATAAAAGTGACGAAGCTATTGGAGCTTTCAGTCGAGAGATTGTGGGCTTCTTAGCCGCTGAAGGTTGTGATGTGATTGTTATTGCTTGTAACAGCGCGAGTGCTGCGGCAGGTACGATGCTCGAAGAATCCTTTCCAGATTTGACCTTTATCAATGTGATTGATCCCGTTGTTGCGTCATTAGCGCAAGGGCCTCAGCGCAAGACGGCCTTATTAGGTACACGCGCAACGGTTCGCAGCGGCGCCTATACCAAGCGCTTAGACGCTTTGAGGGCAGCTCATGAATTGATTGCGTTACCCACGCCATTGCTGGTGCCGTTAATTGAAGACGGCTTTTTGGGTACGGGGATTGAAATAAGTGTACTTGAACACTATTTGAACGACCCTACACTCGAAGGTATTGAAGCTATAGTTCCAGGTTGTACGCATTACCCGCTTTTGCGCGAGGCGGCAGCGAAATTACGCCCCGGTGTGGATTGGATTGATGCACCCGCTATAGTGGCAGAAGCCGTCGTTACGGCCTGTGGTGCTGCTATTGAAGGATCGGGGACCACGACTTATTATTTAAGCGATGCAACACCCAGTTTCCTAGCATTGGCATCGAGCACTTTCGGTATTACGGCACACTGGGATAAAAAAGTGCTTTAGCCCTTACGCTCTCCATACCGGTACATCCAAGAACTGATGGTTGAGACGAGCAAACTGAACAGAATTGCCGTCCACACGCTTGCGACTTCTAGACCATCGATCCATTGGTCTGCTACCCCAATAATAATAGCATTGATCACCAATAAGAAGAGTCCCAAACTCATAAACGTGAGGGGTATGGTGATGATGATCAGCAGTGGTTTCAAAGTAGCGTTTAGAAGACCTAGAATGATGGCGACGCCAACGGCGGTCGAAAAACTACTTATGCTGACACCGGGAAGTATCCAATCGGCCAAGAAAACGGCGATGGAGCTCACAACAAGTCTAGAAAGAAGTCCAGGTTTTTGTCTCATGTTCGGTATATTCACTTTTTCGAAAAGTACATAAAATGAGAAGAATGAAGAACCGCTTTTTCGTAGCATTTTTAGCATCAGCCACCTTTTTTAGTTGCCAGCCTTCCACGGTTGTTGATTCAACGACTGTAGAACGACCGACAATGATTGGCGACACGACGCTTCGTGCGGAACTGTTCGTAGATCCACACAGCTTTAGTTCGCCAGAGGCGACAGTAACCCATTTGGAGTGGGATGCTGAGGTAGATTTTGATGCCCAAGAGATTCATGCGACGGCGGTTTGGACGTTATCCGAAGCCCACGGGGATCAGGTGGTTTTTGATACAAAAGCACTTCAGATTGAATCGGTCCTATTGGACGGACAAGAAGCACAATGGAGCTTTGGGGCGGAAGACGATTTGTTGGGTTCTGCTTTGATCGTTTATGACCTTAGTCCGGCTTCCAAAGAGGTAAGTATTACCTATTCTACGACAGAAGGTGCGGAAGCGGTGCAGTGGTTTCCTGCAGCATTGACCCAAGGAGGGCGTATGCCGTTTTTATTTACACAGAGCCAAGCTATTTTGGCACGAACGTGGATTCCATGTCAAGACCGTCCTGGCGTTCGCTTTACCTATAATGCAAAAGTAAAAGTGCCGGAGGGTATGCTGGCTTTGATGAGCGCCTCGAACCCTACTCAGAAATCTGCAACTGGCGACTATGAATTTACTATGCCCCAGCCTATCCCTAGTTATCTCTTGGCTTTAGGTGCTGGTGATCTTGAGTTTATTGCCCTAGGAGAACGCTCAGGCGTATATGCGGAGCCAGAGATGGTGCGCAATGCAGCTTTCGAGTTTGGTCAGACCGAGAAGATGATTGAAAAGGCGGAAGAGCTCTACGGGCCGTATTACTGGGGCCGCTATGATATGCTGGTACTGCCGCCAAGCTTTCCTTTCGGAGGAATGGAAAATCCACGGTTGACGTTTCTCACCCCGACGGTTATCGTAGGTGATTTGAGTTTGGTTAGTTTGATTGCCCATGAATTGGCCCATAGCTGGAGTGGAAATTTGGTTACGAACGGCACGTGGAACGACTTCTGGTTAAATGAAGGATTCACCGTTTACTTTGAAATGCGCATTATGGAGCGCGTTTACGGACCAGACTTTGCCGACATGTTGGTTGCGTTGAGTTATGACGATCTCCAAAAAGAATTGGCGGAGATGTTGGAGAATGACCCTGAAGCGACCATCCTGAAGCAGAATCTCGCGGGGAAAAATCCTGACGATGGGGTGAACGCCATCGCCTACGATAAAGGTTTTCATTTCTTAAAATTGTGCGAGCAGACCGTGGGAAGAGAAACTTGGGATGGGTTTATTAAAGGCTATTTCGAGAAGTATAGATTCAAAACCATGGTTACGGAGCAGTTTCTACAAGAATTGGCGCAGCTTCTCACGCAAGACCAATGGGATGCGATCGGAGTGGACCAGTGGGTGTATGGAAAAGGACTTCCTGTGAATTGTCCCTTCCCGGCCTCCAACAGATTTTTCATTGTAGACGAAGCCGTAAAAATGATGTTGAGCACGGCGCCTGAAGCACCTGATGCAAAACAGATGTGCTATACAGAATTTGAAACCACTAAATTCTGGTCGACCCACGAGTGGTTGCGCTACATACGTGGCCTAGAAGCTGGTGGAGCAACGGTGGGTCATTATGCATTAGCCGACGAGAATTACGGGTTCAGCGGGAGTCCAAACCCTGAGATTGTAGCAGCCTGGTTCTCTGCTATTTTAAGGACCAGCTACGAAGGATATGACCCTTCGATTTATGCGAAGACAGTAACGGAATTTTTAACGAAGGTTGGACGGAGAAAATTCATTGTTCCTATGTATGCAAGTATGCTCGAGGGCGATGAAAAACGTCAAGCTTGGGCCAAGGAGATTTATTCGAAGGCTCGTCCTTCCTATCACCCGCTTTCCCAAGGAACTCTTGATGCGCTTTTTGATTCGTATGAATAGGTTGTAATCTCAGGCTTTCGGACGGGAGAAGCTCATCCATAGCATCTCCATCGAAATAACTTAGGAACGAATCTCTGGCGTTAAGTGGACTTTAAGACTATCCTGTTCCGGCCAGAGCAATTCGAATGTTCCTGTGCCTGGCGTAGGCTTTTGGTCTTCTTCATCGGGCTTTTTGAACATATTTTTCAAGTCTTCCCGCTCCTGTTTAAGTGCATCTTTAAAACTTTTGTTGATGCGCGCCCGGTCTAGACTAATACAAACATCATCAAGATTACAACCCACAATAAGGCGAACATAGGGTTGGTTTTCGTTTTCCGCTTCACCGATCCAATTCCCTAAGTCTCTATTTGAATTCTTGCCGCGCATGGCAAGGTCCTTTAAACCGATACGAACGCTGTACCGTATATCATCGCTTTCCAAATTCTGCCAGCCGTTCACCCATAGATTCATCGCGCTATTCTTTACCTCCATTTCTGGGAGCAGTAAGGTATCGCCATGCACTCGAAAGCTTGAAGAGAGGTATGGAAAGTCTATCTTGTCCAATTCGCCTTGGTCGATGAACGCACTCAACTCCTGTAATGGGGCATAATGCTGCAAAGTTCCATTCCGAATTTCACCTTTTCCGCGGATATCTGTTTTAGTACTGTGTTGCTCCCATTCACTGTCAAAAGCTAGAGAAACGGTGGCAGTAGCACTGGCCTCACCGAGCAAATTGGAGGCATCTAAATCCTCAATGTCAAAACTGTTGAAACTGGCGAGTAATTGATCCAATTCAATGGACTGCACGAATAAATCTCCTTTAAACACGTTATCTGAACCGTCTTCATACAGGGCCCAATTTCCACCCAAAGTTCCGTCACAACCGTCGATGCGCATGGCATCTCCCATTATCCAGCTCCCCCGATTATAGACCGTGCCCACAAGATTGGCGCCCTTGAAATCACCCAGCTTAACACGGTCGACTTTTACCGAAACGGAATAATCGAAACTGGTTTCTTCGTCGGATTCTTCGTCCTCGAATTCCCAGTAGAGGAGTGGGTCAATTGAAATGGCCGGGCTTTCCAAGCTTAAAACAACCTTTGGATAGCCGTTGGTCTCAAGTGCGTTATAAATGGTACCTGTGACTTCGGCGGTATTTTCGCCACTTTGCAGCAAACACCGATCAATCTCCACATTGCGTCCGTCGATACTTAATTCCGCTTCTACCTTTTCAAATGAAATGTTGCTGCCGGCTAAGGCAAAGGAGCCTTCAAACAAGGAAATATCTCCTTTGAAAATGGGATTGCCTAGCGGTGATAAATCTTCCCAGGAATGGAAGCGTTGGGTGAGTGAAATGTTTTCGCCTTTCCAAAAGCCCATTGGATTAATGAGTAAATCGGTCTCAATGAATTCAAACAACTCACTAAGGTTTGATCCGCCTTCTAGATTTGTGTAGAGGGTAGGAGATTCGCCTTTTAATTCCAAGGCACCGGTAACTTTACCTGTTTTCGTCTCAAGAGAAAGTGCAGGTATACTGAGCTCAGGTACCGTGCCCCAGCGCCAAATCCCACTGCAAGAGAGCTTTGGTATAGCAATACCGTTATAATTAAGGGTTGTGTTTTTGGTGTCAAAATTCACCACCCATTGCTCCCAAGTGCCTTCCCAACTCCAATTTGCACGCAAGCCGTTAAGTTTAATGTCTTCTGGAATTTCGAATAATGGAACATAGTTAAGTCCATTAGGAATGTCCATTTGTACGGAGCTAATGCGCCCGCCATCTTGGTTTAAATCAAGGGAAACGGGGGTACCGTCGAGGGTAAGTCCACTGGTAGAAAGGGTCCAATTCTCGTCAATGGTAAGTGCCGCTTTTCCTCGCAATGGTGCGTCTGCCAGGAATACATCGCCTTCAATCGTGGCGTAGGTAGCGGATAAATCTGCACTCAGCGATAATTGGGTAGTGTGGCCAACAACTCCGGAAACCTCTAGGTAGTTGATGTTGCTGCTGTAAGTAGAGTTTTCTACGCGATCGTCATAGGTGATGCCGACGGCATTGGCCTCCAGGTACTGCAGCGTGAGGTCTGAATTTGACGAATCTGTGCTATTGAGCAAGTCCCAATTATCGCCTAGTTTCGAATGAATCAAATGAATTTCTCCCGTGCTTACGGCCAATTCTTCGATAGTGTAGGTGCCGCGAAGCACTTCGAGAACATTCATGCCTAGACCCACTTCCTGAGCCGCTATCAGTGGATGTTTTCCGCCAAAGGGGTCCTCAATTTGGACCTGATTAAGGACGATACGAATGCGCGGGAATCCAGAAAACAGATCTAATTCTATGGTGCTAACAGCAACCGGTGCTTTGAGCCGTTCATTCAGCTTAGCGACACCGCCTGCGATGATCTTATCTTGATTGTAGAAAAGATAACCTGCACCCCCTGCCCCCAAGAGCATAAGGATGAGCGCGAAATATCCTATGAAAATCAGCGCTCGCTTCACGGGCTATCTGGTTTTTAGAAAATCAATTTCTTTAGGGTCTAGAAAGCGCCACTGACCGCGACTAAGATTTTTCTTGGTAAGTCCCGCATAGGAAACGCGGTCCATTTTTTCAATGGTATAGCCAAACTTATCGAAGATGCGTTGCACAATGCGGTGCTTTCCACTATGTAAACGTAAACCCACCTCACGTTTCGTACGTTCGTCGATGAATTTAATTTCTTCGACCTCTATTTTGCCGTCCTCGAGCTCAATCCCCTTTGCAATTGCAGTAAGGTCAGATTTTTGGAGCGGCTTATCAAGAACGACACTAATAATTTGGGCGGCACCGGATTTAGGATGCGCCATTTTCTTCGCTAGATCAACATCGTTGGTGAATAGTAAAACGCCTGTACTTGTGCGATCCATACTTCCGATAGGGTACAAACGTTCTCGGCACGCGTTTCCAACCAGTTCCTCCACTGTTTTCTTGGCCTTCTTGTCTGTGATAGAGGTGATGAATCCTTTAGGTTTATTGAGAACGAGGTACTTCTTTTTTTCACTTTTAATGAGTGAACCGTTGTACTTAACAACGTCGGTGCGCTGAACTTTATACCCCATCGTACTGACCACTTTACCGTTGACCTCCACAAGGCCAGCAGCGATCAGGTCGTCAGCTTCGCGACGGTTACAAATGCCTGCATGTGAAAGAAAACGATTCAAGCGCATTTCCCCGCTTGTACTGGCGATATCTTCAGCACTACGACGTTTGACACGTTTAAAGTTTGCAGCACCCCCTTTAAATTCTTTTTTGCCAGCGCCAGCACGGTCATCGTTGTCAAACGAACGCGGTCCTCTGCTTCCCTCTGCAAATCGGTTGGTTGTGCCCGCTTTTTTAGGGCCTCTATTATTGGAACGACTGTTACGCATGGCGTGCTTTTTTTTGCAAAGGTAGTCGGTCTTGCTTCAGCACAGGCAGTTAGCTCCAACTTTAGTTAACAGCGAGGGGGATTATTTCGGCTTTTGAGCCATTGCCTTGATAGGCAATAAGGAGTAATTTAATTTCAGTGCATCGAAATGTACCAACAAGGCGCACGCCGGCCTGCAACAATCGTTGGCATTGCCGTTCGCTTACCCAATTTTCATAGTCATTTACGGGTGCAGACCGGTATTTTACTTCCACGATGTACAAGCAAGAGTCGAGCTGCGTGACGATATCAATTTGGGAATGTCCCGCGCGGTAATTCTGATAATGCACAGTGTGTCCCATCGTCTTTAAGAGATAGGCGGCTTTTTCTTCGTAGAATGTATAGGTTTTCATCCCAATAAATTGGTCAACGTGGATGACGATTCCAAGTCATGTGAAAAACTTAAAGTTTTACACAATGGGATGGCAAACTAGCGGGACTTCGTTAAGAGCACGGCCGGCAATTTGAATTAGACGGCCTGAAGAATTATGGGCCAATTCTCTTTTCCATGCCCAATAATCGGGTGCTCATGCACGGGCACGCCCTCGGCTTCAAAGTGTTTTCTCAAGGAATGCTGCACGTCGGGACCCCATGGAATGTCGTGGTCGTGTATGTCCGAAAATTCGCCCAACACCACAGCACGTAATCTATCAAATGCGCCCCTGCGTCGCAGTGCCAAAAGCATGCGGTCGAGGTGGTAGTGGTATTCGTCTAAATCCTCAATGATGAGCACGCAGTCGTCCAAATTTGGCAGACTTGGGGTGCCTAAAATACTGGAGATAACGCTGAGGTTGCCGGCAATGATTTGGCCGTGTACCTCCTTAGGCAAGGCACAATGCAGTGCATCTTCCTTACCGCGAAGCACATCAAACGTGGCAGTGAGTGCGTCGGGATGGGTGATGGAAAAACTTATGGGCATGGGGGCGTGGAGCGTTGCAATGCCTTTTTGGATTCCGTGACAGAGGAAGGTTGTAAAATCGGAAAAACCGATCAGCCATTTGGGCTGGGCAACCAATGCGCCCCAGTCAACTAAATCGACAATTTCTGCACTCCCGTAGCCTCCTCTGATGTTCCATATGGCCTTGATGTCCGGATTATGGATGAGTGCATTAAAGTGCTGTACGCGTTCAGCAACAGTGCCAGCAACTTGATGCTGCTGCACAGAAATATCCGGTGAATAGTAACACTGAAACCCTTCTGCTTCTATCACGCGTTTCGCAATAGCGAGCGATTCAGTAGTGGCGAATCGGGCCGTAGCGCTAATCCCAATAGTATCTCCGGGCTGTAAAAAACTGGGTACGGTTTGTTTCATTAGCCGAAAAATACCCAATAAAAGCGCATTATCTTCGCTGTACGCTTCAAACGTTTCAAAAAAGCATGAGTTCGAACAAAAAAATCATGGTTACTGCGGCATTGCCGTATGCCAATGGCCCCATTCACATAGGTCACCTCGCGGGGTGCTACCTTCCTTCAGACATCTATGTGAGGTATCTACGAATGCGGGGGCGCGATGTGAAATTTGTTTGTGGCTCGGATGAACACGGTGTACCCATTACGATCAAGGCAAAAAAAGAAGGAATTACACCTCAAGATGTGGTAGATCGGTATCATGGAATGATGAAGGCTGCCTTTGAAGAATTTGGAATTTCCTTTGACCATTACAGCCGGACGTCGAGCAAGCAGCACCACAAAAACGCGCAAGAATTCTTCACAAACCTCATGGAGAAGGGTGCCCTTGTGGCAAAAGAAACGCAACAATATTTTGATCCAGAAGCCGGCCAATTTTTAGCGGATCGCTACATCACAGGCGAATGCCCTAAATGTCGCGCCGCTGATGCTTACGGTGATCAATGCGAGAGTTGTGGTACGTCGTTGAATGCGACGGATTTGATCGCACCTAAATCTGCTTTGAGTGGCGCTGTTCCTGAATTGCGTAACACGACCAATTGGTTCTTACCGTTAGACGAATTATCCGACGATTTGCGCCACTTTTTGGAAAGCCGTGAGGGTTGGAAACCCAACGTAATGGGGCAGTGCATGAGTTGGTTGAACGCCGGCGATGGCTTGCAACCGCGTGCAATGACCCGCGATTTAGATTGGGGCGTACCGGTGCCTGTGGAAGGCGCTGAAGGTAAAGTGATGTATGTTTGGTTCGATGCACCCATAGGCTATATCAGTGCTACTCAGGAACTGCTTCCAGAGACTTGGGAGGAGTATTGGAAAGGCGACAATGCGGAAATCATCCACTTTATAGGTAAAGACAACATAGTATTCCATTGTATTATTTTTCCCGCCATGCTCCAGCAACATGGCGAATATGCGATGCCCACTGCGGTGCCTGCAAATGAATTTTTGAACCTCGAAGGTCGAAAATTGAGTACCTCAAAGAATTGGGCCGTTTGGTTGCACGAGTATTTACAAGATTTCCCTGGACAGCAGGATGTCTTGCGTTATGCCTTGACAGCAACCATGCCGGAAACAAAAGACAACGACTTCACGTGGGCCGATTTTCAAACGCGGAACAACAGCGAACTAGTCGCGGGCCTCGGAAATTTTGTGAACCGTGTCATGGTACTCACCCACAAATATTTTGAAGGTGTCGTTCAGAATCCCGGTACACTGACCGATGCTGATCATGACGCATTGGCGGCAATGACCCAATGCGGTCGCAGAATAGCAAAATCATTGGACGCCTTTAAATTCCGTGATGCGTTAAACGAAGCCATGAATGTGGCGAGAATAGGCAATAAGTACCTTCAAGAACAAGAGCCGTGGAAGGT
>Ga0075477_10001181_pt1 | contig 12257 bp, 26 predicted proteins | sample DEB08_DNA_FD_76338 | JGI IMG/M metagenome (GOLD analysis project Ga0075477, IMG submission 76338) | Aqueous microbial communities from the Delaware River and Bay under freshwater to marine salinity gradient to study organic matter... | ecosystem: Environmental > Aquatic > Marine > Coastal ...
GATGACCCTGACTATTACGAGCAGAAGATGGCTGAACTGTTGGGAGGCAAGAAGCCTGCCCGCAAACCAGCCGCAAAGAAAGCTGCTGCTCCTGCGTATCCTGGCAAGTCGTTGCGTAAAGGCTCAAAGGGTGACGACGTGAAACTCGTACAGGAAAAAGTCGGTGCCTATGTTGATGGCGACTTCGGTCCCAAAACAGAGAAGTCCGTGAAAGCATGGCAGGCTGACAACACCGCATGTTGCGGTCCAAGTGACGGGATCGTTGGTCCTAAAACTTGGGGTTGCATGTTTGGCTGACGGTGCGCCGTGGCCTTCTTACTTGCAGCCAGCTTGCTCTGGCTTCATTGTTTGTCGTCGCTGTGTTCGCTCCGTTGTCTGCGTTTGCGGACTCGGTGACAATCACTGAAGAAACCGACATCTTTTTCACGGTTGACGAGCAAAGCCTCGTCGTGATTTACGGCAACAGCAATCAGCCCTGTGAGTCTGCGACTGTTGACCCGTATCTGTGGCTGTATGACGGCAAAGACACGCTGATCGCATACGACGACGACGGCAACTTCAACGATCAAGACCAGTGTGTGTCAGCGAAACTGTATTTGACGTTGGACGCTGGTGATTACCGTCTGCGGGCAGGCTATTACCCTGAGCAGTTGGGGCTTGGAAATACCCCTGAGTGGGGTGACGGAACATACGAGCTGTTGTCTGAGATAAACTTGTCTACAACTACTACATCTAGTACAACTACAACAACGACAAGCACAACAACCACTACATCTAGTACGACTACGACAACGACATGGCCTTCTACCACGACAACCACCACCTCGGTTCCTGCACCGGCACCGACAACTGTCCCTTCCTCTACGACGACAACCACCGCCGTTACCACCACCACTACGATCCCAACGACCACTACATCGCCGTCAACCACCACGATCCCAACGACCACTACTACGTCAAGTACAACAACGACGACGATCCCGCCGACTACTACGTTGTCACCGACGACAACATCATCATCGACAACAACGGTCGCGCCTACCTCGACGACTTCAACTATCCCGCCGACTACAAGTACGACAAGCACAACAGTCGCAGCAACCACAACTTCGACGACCACGACGACAACAGTTGCGCCCACGACGACTTCTTCGCCATCTACGACTACATCAAGCACGACGACGGCTGTATCCACCACTACACAGCCCACCACGACTGTCCCCACAACAGTTGCAAGCCCGCCACCGCCACCAAATGATGCACCTATCGCAGAGAAACAGGCGTTCGAGGAACAAGTAAATATCTATTCCACCCCCGGATATGATGACTATGTGCCTGCTGGTTCAACCGTTGATGTCGCTACTCGTCGCACAGTGACCGCCGCATCTGTCATAATAGGAAGTGTCCCGACCGTGATGTCCCGCAGGAGACTCAAATGAAACATCTGAGAACCCTGTTAGAAGCTCTCATAATGGCTGGAGGTCTGCTGCTGGTGATCATCACGTTGTCGGGGCAAACAAGAGACATCGCAATCGGCATATCTATTGCTTCCGTGATATTCTTTGTACTGTCAGAACTCGTACCTCCAGAGGATTAAACATGACCGCAGTAGTAGTAAAGCGACTTGTCGCAACGTTCGTAGCAGCCGGTGTACCTAACGTGTTGGCTGGAGCCATTGTTGATGTGGCTGTTTGGAAGTCCGCTGTGATGGCTGGTGCTATCGCCGCTCTTGGTGCGGTACAGACGTTAGCTGCCGCTTACAAAGCGGATGGCGAGTTGACCGACGAAGATGTCGAGTCAGCGTTCAAAGGCTGATCTGCTGTGCCAACGTGGGCAGTAATCGTGTTGGCGGTTCTCGCCCCCGGTGGCGTTCTCACCGTTCTCATTGAGCGTATGCGCCGTGAAAACAACCGTGACCACAACCGTAACAGCGAGTTGTTGCAACAGATTGATGGCAAGGTTGACAAGATCGACAATCGTTTAGATTCTCACATGGATTGGCACGCGCATCACGACTGACTTGGTGTACAATCTCTAGTCCCATGTCGCTAGATTCTCACACCATCCTTGACATCCGCTGGTTTCTTAGTAGAGTTGTTCCTCGTGGACCAGATGAAGCTTCTCGTTTGGTTCACCTGATGAGTCAACTCAACCAGGAGGAAACCAATGGGATTAGCGGACGACATAAGGAACGCACCAACTAGCACTAACCTTTGTTGCGTTACTAGAGCAAGAAAACATTTCAAGGGCGAAGACCTAAAAATGTTGAACGAAGTAATTGAGATAATTGCGAAACGGCCAGCGGGTCAAAAGTATGGCGATGGACCTTCTCAGGTTTGGCTTGCCAATACGTTGACCAACAACGGGTTTAAGGTTAGTCCTAAAACTTTAAGCACCCATTTCCGTGGGGAGTGTGCTTGTGGCTCTGTCTAAAGATTTGCAAGAGGGTCCACCTCCCGCCAAGAAAGAAGTGTTAGGCAAGATCGCCACGCTTCTTGACCGTAACGGGATTGATGTTGACGAGGTGGGTCGCATTACCCGTGTGTCGTTGTACCAGTCGTTGACAAAAAACGATGAGGGCGAAGCAGAAATCCATGACCTTGTTGGTGTGCAGTTGTCACCATCTTGGGAGGATGGTCCACAGTGGGACCCTGTGTCGCAGGCTGCGCCTGTCAAATGCTCTGTAAGGCCGGTGAAAGGGCTTCCAAAGCCCGAAGGATGGCAGACCGCTGTCATTGTGCCCGACATCCAAATCGGCTACTACAGGGACGTACACGGCGAGCTTATTCCGACGCACGACGAGGACGCAATCAGCCTGTGCATGTCCATGATCCGTGACTTGAACCCCGAAAAAGTTGTTTTGGTTGGCGACAACCTCGATCTTCCGACGATGGGCAAATACCGTTTGAGTCCCGCATTTGCGGACAGCACTCAGGCATCCATTGACAGGATGGCGACACTTGCTGCTGAATTGCGAGCTTGCGCGCCGAACGCAGAAATCCAGATGCTCGCTGGAAACCACGAAGAAAGGCTCGTCAACTATGTCTTGGACAACGCGTCAGCGGCGTTTGGAATACGGAGGGGTAACAGCCCTGATTCTTGGCCTGTTATCAGCGTTCCTTATCTTTGTCGTTTCGATGACCATGATGTTGAGTTTGTTCCTGGTTACCCGACATCCTCTGTATGGATCAACGAAAAACTCAAAGTCATACACGGCAACAAAGTTAATTCGAACGGCGTTACGGCCACAAAATATCTCAACGACTCGAAAGTTTCGGTTATTTACGGGCATATCCACAGGCGTGAATGGGCTGAACGTACCCGACAAGACTGGGACGGAGCCAAAACTATTATGGCCGCATCCCCTGGCACGCTCGCAAGAACGGACGGCGCAGTTCCTTCAACACGGGGATCACTCGACTTGGACGGAAGACCGATTCTCAGCGACGGCCTTGAGGATTGGCAACAAGGTGCAGCGGTAGTCACATTCCAACCAGGTGACGGCAACTTCTTTTACGAACAAATACCCATCCATGATGGGCAGGCATGGTTCAGAGGCAAGTTGTACACTTGTGATTGATGAGTAATCTTCTGACTTGCCCTCTCTGCGGAGAGGTGTGGCCTGCGAACACGGGTCGTCGGTGCCGTGAATGTGATAGACATGGTGAACCGTACGATGGCGAGGACGAATGAGCGAAATCTATGACGACGAAGACAACACTTGGCCGCTCGTTGTGTGCCAATGGAAAGATGCTCATGCTGGTGGGGATAGTAGTTGGACTCACACAGCAACCTACAAACCTGAAGAGGTGCATGTACTAAGTAGCGGCTGGGTGTGGCCGAAATGTTTAGAAGGTCACCTGACGCTTGTTAGTTCCACCATTGGTGAACCCAAAGAACCCGAAGTGGTGGGCGATATCATTCATATCCCGTGGGAAAGCATTTTGGCTGTGTTCTCGTTAGCCATGAATGTTCCTGTGAACTGGATGTCCGAAGACTTTTAGTTTGCAAACTGTTACACCCTTCTGGTAGAACTATCTGCGTCTACTGAAGGAGGGACATGAGAAGAAGCACTATTTCTAAACCTGAGCATGGCTCAATCGAATGGTTACGGCTACGTCACCGTGACGAAACCGGATACCCTGTCGTGTCAGCAAGTGAAGCTGCTGCTGTGCATGGCGAGCATCGGTTCAAAACAAAGTATGCGTTAGCGGCAGAGAAACTTGCTGCTGAACCTGAGGTCACTGAAACAAACAGGGCTATGGAACGAGGCAACCGTCTTGAACCAGTCATTTTGCAGTGGGTGGCTGACGAGATTGGTGAACAGGTTGTCACACCTGAAGTGATGTACACCGTCGTTAGCGGGGGTGCGTCACTTATCGCCACATTGGATGGCATTGTCGGTGACCAAGAGAACCCTGATCGTGTTGTTGAAATCAAAACGTACGGCAAAGTATGGGACCCGCACGCAGACATCGACGGGTACGGTCCGTTACCTGCCTACTGGTTTTGGCAAGGGGTGCATCAAGCTGCTTGTGCAGGTGTTGATGAAGTGTTGTGGGGTATTTTTGACAGCACCCTTGACCTGCATTTGTACACGCAAAAGATGGAAGGCAGCATCATCGGTAAGCATGTTGGCCGTGTGTCAGATTTCTGTCGGCATATCGCAACTGGCATTATCCCTGACGAATGGGAACACACCTATGAGGACATCGCTAAAGCGTTGCCGGTAGATGAAGAGTCCCGTGAGATTGACGAATATGAAGCGTTGATTTCTCAGTTGCGTGTGGTGCAGGCAGAGAAGAAAGATGTGTTGGCACGCGAGGACGAACTGAAAGCCGAACTTGGGTTGGCATTGGATGGTTCTACTGCTGGCACTATCGGCGGGAACCTTGCGGTCACCTGGAAACAGCAGTCACGTTCAGGGTTCGATCAAAAAAGATTTGCGTCGGAACATCCCGATCTGTATAGTCAGTATCAGACCAGCAATACGTTCCGTGTGTTGCGGTTACTAGGAGGAAAGTAATGGACGAACCGAACGCAGAGAAACTGCGTCTTGTTTTAGACAAGTATGCGGTGCCTGACCCCAAGATTGTAGGCAAGTTGCCTCGGGGCAACATCAAGTTGGACTATGTGGGTCACGCTGAGATCACCCGCATCCTGACAGAGATTGACCCGCTGTGGGAATGGAAGCCGTTGAAGATTGACGACGACGGTTTGCCTGCGTACCGTGTTGAGAACGGCATGGCACACATGGCTGGAGCGATGACGTTGCTCGGCCACACCAGGCTCGCTATCGGTAGCGCACCTCACAACAAACAAGATTTGTTGAAAGAGTTGGTGTCTGACTTTATTCGTAACGGGGCTATGCGTTTCGGTGTTGCCCTGTCGTTGTGGAGCAAAGAAGAATGGGCTGACGACTCGGCACCCGCACCAAAGAAGAAAGCACCAGCGAAAAAGCCTGAACCTGCACCGGTCGCAGACACACATCAAATAGATCCTGCACGCATCGGCAAATTCAAAGCAGCTTGCGCTGTCGCCGGACTCGCAGTAGAACAAGTCACATTCCATGCCGGTGTAGATAACCTTGACACCGCAACGCTAGAAGACTTTGACAAGTTAAGAGCATCGTTCGACCAACTCAAGGAGCAAATGAAATGAACCGTATCCAAATCAGCGGTAACGTCGGGCGTGAACCCGAACTTAAATACTCGCAGAACGCTATGGCAATCCTGAAGTTCAGTGTTGCCGACACCACAGGTCGTGACGACAAAAAGAAAACGATCTGGCACTCAGTCACAGCGTTCGGTGACCTCGCAGAACATGCAGCAGTATCACTTGCCAAAGGCACCCGTGTCGTTGTTGAAGGCAAGCTGACAGAAGATACCTACACCAACAAAGAAGGTGTAGAAGTCACCCGTATGCAGGTGTTGGCTGACGACATCTCGTTGTCAATCAGGTTTGGTGGCATCGAGCGCGTTGAGGCACCAGCATCAGAACCACAACTGATAGACGAAGCCCCGTTCTGACACGGGCAAGGAGGAAACATGAACAAAATCTTTATGGTCACCCGCAGGTTCCGTGAAGGAAGGACACCGTACATGGCTGTCCTGCCGTCAGATATGTGGCGAGTACGCAGAGCATACGAAGGTATGCGGAAATCTGGACTCAACCAGTTTGATGCACGACTCCATGTGTACCGGCTGCTATCAACAGGTTCTACATCTCGTAGCAGTGTAGAAATTGAGAACGAAACACGCGACGAACGGCTACTCAAAGTCTTCTGACATGGCAAGACCCGTAAAGAAGGTAAACTGGTGGTGCCGCACATGCGGCCAGACGCTCACCACATACCGACCGTTGCTGTCAGCCCCAATGCACTCGTGCGGGGCAGGGAAGCGACGCAAAACTATGGAGGAAGTAGATGAGCCGCAACAAACAAAAAGGGACAGCATTTGAAACGCTGGTCGTACGCTGGCTTGCCGAACACGGATTTCCGCACGCTGAACGAAGGGCGTTAGCAGGAACCCATGACCTCGGAGACATCACCGGCACACCAGGGTTGGTGTGGGAATGTAAGAATCATAAGACGCTCTCGTTCTCGGAGTGGCTGGAAGAAGCTAGCGTGGAACGTGCTAATGCTTCTGCTGATTATGGCATCGTTGTAGCAAAACGTCGAGGCAAGGGTGACGCTGGCGACCAGTACGCCGTGATGCGACTCGCTGACCTCGCCCGTCTACTTAAAGAAGCCGGATACTGACCGGAGTCTGCCATGAAAATCATTTCTTGGGTAGTGTTCCTTGTCATATCCATGCTTGGGTACAACGCAACTACTGAAGCCCCAACAGAGGTGGCTCCCCCTACCTCCACAATCGCTTCAGACCCCCCTAGATTGCGTTCTAAGGCGAGCAACACGACAACCACGACAACGACTGCGGTTTTTACTACGACCACCACCACTGAGCCGATCCCTGCAATCGAAACCGCACGATACCCAGACCTGTGGATAACTGCCGTTGAAGCTGGATGGCCGACCGACCGACTACCAACACTAGACCTCATCGCATACCACGAATCACGAGGACAAACAGATGTTGTCGGCACCGGCGCATACGGCGTACTCCAAATCCAATGGTCAGCACACCACGAATGGCTGACAACAGAACTCAACATCACCGAACCCGAACAACTATTCGACCCGCTCACCAACATGGTTGCCGCACTTTGGCTAGCCGAATACGCCGAAACAAACTACGGATGCTGGGCGCAACCCTGGTACATGAGCCTAAAAAACCCTTACAAATACTGCACATGAAACGAAACAGAGACATAGTTTGGTTGCCCCTCTCACAAATCTTCTTCGACCCAGACAAAGAAAAATGGAGAGACAAAGCTGCCTGCAAAAACGTATCACTCGGAACATTCTTCCCCGAAAAAGGCGCATCAACAAAAAGAATCCAAGAAGCAAAAGCAATCTGCAACACCTGCCCCGTCAAACAAGACTGCCTTGAATGGGCAGTGCAATTCTCAGAACGCTCACTCATGGGCATATGGGGTGGGATGACACCAAACGACAGACGGGTAGAACGCAAACGGCTAGGGTTAAAAGACGATGACACCCGACTGGATGACTGAAGCCGCCTGCAAAGGAGCAGACCCCGACTGGTTCCACCCACCAGACGGCTACCCCTCACTGAAAGAATACGGGTTAGCAATCTGCAAGCACTGTCCAGTCAAACAAGACTGCTTAGAGTACGCACTCTCATTCAAGCTCATCGAAGATCATTACGGCATCTTCGGTGGCACCACACCAGTAGAACGACACCGGATACGCACCGGCAGAATACATGAACGCAACAAACCAGGCCCGAAAAAACAAATCATCACAGGGTTAGATGACACAGGAGACAACTATGGAACTAGACGAAACAGCATTTGAGCATTGGGCAAAGATAGGGTGGCTGGCAGGCTGGTGTTCACCGCCCGTTTGCGTTACCCATGACGGTCTGCCAACGTCAGATGAAGAAGAAGAACAAATGATGGATGGCGACGACATCTGTGTGCATGTTGTACGACTGTACGAAAGCGGTCAACAAGCATCACAAGTTATTGACGCTAACCCTGCGGTCGCTTGGCGAGCAACAAACAGAGGGTGGAACGAAATAAAAAAACAACCCCCCGCCTCGGAGAAATGAGAGATAAAAACGAGGCGAGAGGTTGCGACCCAGATATTACTTGATGAGGAACAACAACACAACTATCGGAGCTAAAATTCCCAGAACAATGTAGTCGTCGGCAACAGCAATCATGTTCTTTTCCTCTCTATCAGACGGCCAACACACCAGCCGACAGCACCGATAGCGACCGACAAGGCAACATCTTTACCGGTAATTAGATGAACGTATCTTTCTGCCAGCATCATTTCTCCTTCCCATAAACATAAGTGCCAGACAAACCATGCTGTTCAGCCAACGCCAACAACGCTTGACCCAACTGCTCAATCACATCATGGGCAGGCCAACAGTCGTGATCGAACTGCCACTCACGGTAAGTATGTAAAGCTTCCGCTACCTCATCGTGAACAAACTCCCAGTCAGTCATCAGGCTCACCCCAACTCTCAATCTCGTCATCGGATATCAGCAAACGAAAAGACTCTAAGCGGTACACCTCTGACCAGTAGCGTTTACATTCCCAGCATTGCCATAGTTCTTGCACGCTGTTGTCAAGGAACTCATCTTCTATGCGGTCAAGGTTTGTTGAGCGACAGTCATCGTGTGGGCATCGGGTAATTCTTGGGAGCCACATCAGTTGACCTCCTCTCCAGCATTGAGATCGGCACACGGATAGTACCAACCCACTCACCACCATCGAACGCACGGGTTTTCGCACCCAACGGGTCATCGAAGTCCTGCTCAATAATCATTACCTCAATACAAATGTTCTTCGGGTCAGTGTCTAAATCGACGTTGATATCCACAAACATTCCGAGCGTGGCAGGGAACTCATGGTATTCGTCGTCATGTCTTTGGGTGACGGAACGATCTGGGTTTGGTTCCAACATCACGATGCCACCTCCCTCAACTTGGCAAGCGCACGCCTGCACATCGCAGTGTACGCAGGCGCATCCTCAGCAAACTCAACCTGATAATCCATATCGTCAATGAACTGAACCAACGCAGGCCGAGTCAAACTAACCACACAACTACGCTTACCTGCTTTGACAAACGTGATGGTCGCACCCTGCACGTCGATGTGAGGAAAAACATCCCGCTCATCACCATCTTGGTACAACCTATTCATGTGGTCAGAAAGTGCAGACGCACTAATCTGAACTACAATATCTTCCATTTCATTTCTCTCTTTCTCTGTTGTTCGACACTCAACTAAGAGTACCGATAAATAACATCATAACATACTTGTCAAGACTTGTCAAATATTTTTTCTACTTGAATAAACAAACTGTACATACGTTTCTTCGCACCATCACGATACGACTCATCCAACACACGCGCAGTACGCATAGCGATGTTCACCTTCCCCAACGTGCCAGCCTCAGAATGACGACGACCAGCCTGGTACACAGACTGAGCCTCACCTTGACTGAACTCGCCATCCAGCTGAACCCACTCACCATTAGTTGACTCACCAATTTGCGTAAAAATCTCTGACCATTTCTGGTAACTCGTTTTCTTTTTGTATGCACGCTCAGGTGGTGTGTCGCACACTGTCCACGTTACTTGCTCTCCATTGTTCATTACTTACTCTCTTTCTTTATCGGTTCTATTGACATTACATATTCCATCGCAGACTCAAACTGTCTACGCTCTCGGCTTGCATCTGGGTGGTCAAAAACTTCCATATCTTCAACCTCCGCTTCCCAAAAATTCATAGCACGAACTATCGTTTCCCATCGTTGTCTCGTAAGCCTCACGACTCCACCTCCGTGTAATCAAGAGCCTCCCACAATAACTCGGACATATCGTAAGACCCCACACTGCGAAACGGTTCGTTACCACCACGATACGACGACGCAACGGTACTCCACCTATCGCAACAGTCACACTTACGTTCTACCTCAACAGAATGAGCAACATACCCATATTCGAGAATGTTCATCAAAACCTCACGAGCACTCTCAATCATCACATCATCCATGTCATCGTCAGGTTGCCACCACACTGCATCGTAACGAGTCTTCAACAGACGAGCACGTCCATCAAAACCTTCAGGCCTTTGAGCGTTACACCCAAACCGATATGGGTGAGAGTCAGCTCTCTCAATCTTCCCATACCAGTCGTCATCACGAACATCGCAAAACTCATCATCCTCTTCACGGAACGTGAACCGAAACGTACCTTCGGCACACTGCCATGTTGGGCGTTCACCTTCCAAAAGACTCTCAACAATAGAGTCATCGGGAATGTTGTCAACTAGCGACAGTCTCATTAGTTCTCTCTCTTTCTCATGTCACCATGTTTCTTCGGTCTGTCAAAATCGTTGCGAGTATCCCACGCATAGAGTCCAACTCGGAACACTGCCAACAATGCGAGCGCAGTGAAACCTATCTTCATATCCATAATTTGTGTCTCAGTAAAATGTGCGATCACGACGCAACCTCTTCGCAATAGCACTCACCTATCTCAACCTCAGTCTCAATGTAATGCTCTTCATAGTCGCCATTCTCTGCCAACATGCGAGCCTCAGCCTCAGTCTCAGCCTCTACAAAAATGGTGAAGAATGACATGCGAGTCATGTCTAATTGGTAAAGCTTACTCATCGTCGTCAACCTCCCACTCGCCAACACTCAGCGAATACAAGTCATGCACAACATCGGGTCGCACATAGTCATGCTCATTATCAACTATCCACTGTTCGCACTCGTTAAGCGTGCCAACAAACTCAGGGTACTCACTGTCAGGTAGGCAACCTGCACTCGCATACCACACACAATACGTTGTTCTCATTTCTCTCTCTCTTTCTCTGTTGTTGTGTAACGTGAACCTCGTAACTCTGGCAGTCGCAACATTGGCGACCCCAACTAACTAGACGAAACTGCTCGCCAATTTCGCCAACCTTGCCACACGAATAGCACTCTAATTCGTAACCCTGCGTGTGCGCTGAGTCTTTTGCTCGATCGCTCGGACTCTGCCAGACTGCGCTCACGATGCCATCTCACATTCTGCGTCACGCAAGTCGTCAGCGTAACACTCTAAGAGATGGCGTGCGACACTCTCTCGCACATCCTTAGGGAACACACTGCGAACAGTACCGCCGAACTCCTTACAATACTGGCGAGCTGCCTCACTGACAAGATACATCAGTAACGTGATCGCCTTATCACTGTCGAAGTTGCCTCGCACCATATGCCGATCAAGGTTTCGCCAGAACTCTGGGCGACGATCCATCCATAAATGATGATCGTTCACAATGTACAGACGCAACTCTGTTGCCTCGTGTGAATATGTCATGTTGTCTCTCTTTCTCTATTGTTGGGCTGAGCAGTTTTACAACATGCTCAGGTTGAGTAGGTCAGTCTCAGATACCTAGAAATGTCTCAATACGGTCTAAAGCACGCTCGTAATGTTCACGAACAAGTTGGGACTCGGCAGAATTCCACTCGTATGTGTTGGCGAGTTCATCCCACGCCCCATCGTCTACGCAACGGTAATAAACACCATTCACAAACGCTATCTCCTTACCCTTGAAACGAGCCTCGGAATTTCTCATATCTCTCTCTTTCTCTATGTTGATAACACTGTATCAGAAACTTGCGAACTTGTCAACCCATTTCGCAAAACTTTCCGAAATTTCTTTCGGGTTCTCTCTCAACCCGATAACAACACCATAACACACCATCACACCAATGTCAACCCCACACCCATCATTCTTTCAGATAGCCACCCATCACCAACAACGATACCCCAAACACACGTTCGACAAACATACGTTCGACCATAGGCGCACTGTGTTAAGCATCCCTAACATGTTAGGCAACCTTTACACGATGGGGGGGGTTATCCACAATCGAACGTTTGTTCGCCATGCCCCCACGCCCACATTATGATGAATAACGCCAGAGGGGTCACCTTCGGTGTCGCCAGCCGACCGGCTATCTGCCGAAGGCAGTGGGGCCGTACATCCATATTATCTGTGTTTGAGATGTGTGGTTTTGTTGGATTGGTTGGGAACTTAGGGAGGTGTTTGTCCCCCATCAGGGTGCCGCTGTTCCTGATTCCCGCTCGTTGTCGTGGAGCTT